>ERZ724517.198-NODE-198-length-36792-cov-7.917059_pt1 | contig 36792 bp, 37 predicted proteins | sample MGYA00376050_ERZ724517 | MGnify/ENA primary metagenome ERZ724517 (study PRJEB28724, sample SAMN07190886) | activated sludge metagenome | isolation source: activated sludge of sewage treatment plant in Hong Hong | place: USA: Christiansburg, Virginia | collected... | reverse complement strand
TTCGGCTTCGATTCGCCCGAGGAAATCCAGCAGGACATCATCCGCAACCTGCCGAATGCGGCGGGCTATACCGATTCCAAGGGCATCTTCGCGGCACGCAAGGCGATCATGCACTATTGCCAGCAGAAGCACATCAAGGGCGTGACGCTGGAAGACATTTACGTCGGCAACGGCGTCTCCGAACTCATCGTCATGGCCATGAATGCCTTGCTCGATGCCGGCGACGAAGTGCTGGTGCCGGCCCCCGACTATCCGTTATGGACGGCGGCGATCAGCCTTTCCGGCGGCACGCCGAAGCATTACCTCTGTGACGAGAACAACGGCTGGTATCCCGACCTCGACGATATCCGCAGCAAGATCACATCGAAGACGCGGGCCATCATCATCATCAACCCAAACAATCCGACCGGAGCGCTTTATCCCGACGAATTGCTGAAGGAAATCATCGAGATCGCCCGCAAGCACCAATTGATAATCTATTCCGACGAGGTCTATGACAAGGTGCTCTACGACGGCGCGACGCACACGGCGATCGCCGCACTCTCGGAAGATGTGCTGACCATCACCTTCAACGGGCTTTCGAAAAATTACCGCTCCTGCGGCTATCGGGCCGGCTGGATGGTGGTTTCCGGCGACAAGCGCCACGCCAGCGACTATATCGAAGGTCTCGACATGCTGGCCTCGATGCGGCTGTGCGCCAACGCCCCGGGGCAGCATGGCATCCAGACGGCGCTTGGCGGTTACCAAAGCATCGACGACCTGGTCGGCGAGGGCGGGCGAATGCGGCGCCAGCGCGACGTCGCTTACGAATTGATCAACGCCATTCCCGGTGTCAGCTGCGTCAAGCCCAAGGCGACCTTGTACATGTTTCCGCGCCTCGACCCCAAGGTCTATCCGATCAAGGACGACCAGCAGTTCATCTCGGAACTGCTGCAGGAAGAAAAGGTCCTGCTGGTCCAGGGCAGCGGCTTCAACTGGCCGCATCCCGACCACTTCCGCCTCGTTTTCCTCCCGCATGAAGATGATCTGAAGGAGGCCATCGGCCGCATCGCCCGTTTTCTTGAAAACTATCGCAAACGTCACTCAACCTGAGCAAATTCTGAACATGAAACCTATCAACGTTGGCCTTATCGGCATCGGCACCGTCGGCGGTGGCACCTGGACCGTTCTCAAGCGCAACGCGGAGGAAATCACCCGCCGCGCCGGGCGTCCGATTCGCATCACGGCCGTGGCCGACAAGAACGTCGAACTGGCGAGGCAGGTCACGGGTGGCGAAGCACGCGTGACAGACGACGCATTCTCGCTGGTCAATGATCCGGAAATCGACATCATCGTCGAGCTGATCGGCGGTTACGGAGTCGCCAAGGACGTCGTCATGCAGTCCATCGCCAACGGCAAGCATGTGGTCACCGCCAACAAGGCGCTGCTCGCCGTGCATGGCACTGAAATCTTCACCGCCGCCCAGAAAAAGGGCGTCATGGTGGCCTTCGAAGCGGCTGTGGCCGGCGGCATTCCGATCATCAAGGCATTGCGCGAAGGCCTGACCGCCAACCGAATCGAGTGGGCGGCCGGCATCATCAACGGCACGACCAACTTCATCCTCTCCGAAATGCGCGACAAGGGTCTGTCCTTCGACGACGTGCTGAAGGAAGCCCAGCGCCTCGGCTACGCCGAAGCCGACCCGACCTTCGATATCGAAGGCGTCGATGCCGCGCATAAGGCGACGCTGATCGCCTCAATCGCCTACGGCATTCCCGTCCAGTTCGACAAGGCTTACATCGAGGGCATCACCAAGCTTGAGGCGTCCGACATCAAGTATGCCGAACAGCTGGGCTACCGCATCAAGCTCCTCGGCATCGCCAAGCGCCGCAGCAATGGCGTCGAACTGCGCGTCCACCCGACGCTGATCCCGGCCAAGCGCCTGCTGGCCAATGTCGAAGGGGCAATGAATGCGGTGATGGTCAAGGGCGACGCAGTCGGCACCACCCTATACTACGGGAAGGGCGCCGGTGCCGAGCCGACCGCCTCTGCGGTGATTGCCGACATTGTCGACGTGACCCGGCTGGCGACTGCCGATGCCGCGCATCGCGTGCCGCACCTGGCTTTCCAGCCTGACGCGATGTCCAGCCTGCCGGTCCTGCCGATGAGCGAGGTCGAAACGGGCTACTACCTGCGCCTGCGGGTCGAAGACAAGCCCGGCGTTCTGGCCGACATCACGCGCATCCTTGCCGACCAGGCTATCTCGATCGATGCCATGCTGCAACGCGAGCCGGCGGAAGGCGAGGGCGAGACCGACATCATCATCCTAACCCATGTCTGCAAGGAAAGTGCTGCCGACGCGGCAATCGCCAAGATCGAAGGCCTGTCTGCGCAGAAGGGCAAGGTCAAGCGCATTCGTCTGGAAGAGTTGCAGTAGGCTAAAAGTTTCGGCCTGTCGCTGCAGGCATGGCAATGGCCGCGGAGAAATCCGTGGCCATTTTCACTTATGGGTGGCATTTCTTCCTGAGCCGGAGAAATTTGGCCAGCACGCAGTAGTTGCCGTGTTGCCATCCAATGAATGGCTCTGGCATAAATTTATCAGCCGGCAGCATGCCTGGTGGGCTGTTCAAGCCTTCCAGGCAGGAAAATTCGAAGGCAAAAATACAACACTCTGCTGTGCAGAGCGGTCGTGAGGGTGGGCAGATGCCGCCAATCGAGGCTGTTACATGGCATGCTGGGACAATCGAGGTCGACACCTCATTGATTTAATCAATTGGCTCAACATGAACGCGGCGATCAAGAGTGAATCCACCATGCGAGAGGAACTTCTACCTTTCGTTATCCGCCCTGCGGTTACTGAACAAGACTATTTCAAGGCCGTCGATATTCGCCACCGGGCTTATGCACGGCATGTGCCGGAGTTTGCCGCCAGTTTACGGGTGGCAGAGACTGCCGACTATGAAGACGGTTCGCTCGTGCTGCTCGCTGAGGCGAAGCTCGATGGGTCGCCCTTGGGGACGATGCGGATTCAAAGCAATGTCAATCAGCCCTTGCATCTTGAAGAGTCGATCACCTTGCCTTCCTGGTTGCAAGGGGCGAGCATGCTCGAAGCGAGTCGTCTGGCGGTCGAATTGGGGGCGGCGGGTCGGCTGGTCAGGGTCGCGCTATTCAAGGCATGCTACTTCTACTGCGTTGAAGCGCCAATCGACTGGATGGTCATTACAGCTCGCGAGCCACTTGATCGGCTTTACGAATCGCTGCTCTTTCAAGATGTTCTTCCGGGCGGAGGGATGGTTCCCATCCATCACGTCGGGAATATTCCGCATCGGGTAATGGCACTTTCCGTTTTGGATGGATATAGCGCGTGGGCCGAAGCGAACCACCCCCTTTTCCGGTTCTTTTTCCAAACCATCCATCCCGATATCCGTCTCTCTGAAATTCGCAATGCTCGCTCCATTCACCGGCGCACTCCAGAACAACTCGGACATGTGCTGGATGACGGAGGTCTGCCGTCTACCGTCGCATCTGCTCCAAGCGAGGCCATCGGGACCAGATACAGGTCTGATAGGCACTAGACTCATCACTGTTGTTGCACCTCGCACGCTGTCGCCAGGAGTCAGCCCGAAGGCTGGCGTAGTTTTTCTTGACGGATATCGTCAAGTCGCGAAATACGTCTCGCGTTCGTTCAAGGCTTGCACGGAATGGATGAGACTCGCCAGGTAGCCCCGGCAGCCTGTGATTGCGTATCGAAGCAAGCTGGCAGTGTTCCTGCAGCGCCTTGCGTGACCAATTCTCTGCAAGTGTGAATTATTCCTCAGGTACTCAAGGGGGCAAGGCGTAATCTTGACCGCGTAATGGGGACGTCTGTTGCTTGCGCTGTAAATCCAACGCTTTGATCGGATGACAGCTTAGGCGCTGGCCTTGGCTGTGGGCGATGTGGCCAAGCAACTGGACGGTTTCCTGGCAACCACACTTAGGCCAAGCGCGATGAAAAATAGACTCCCAGGGACGCCCCAGTCTGTAGTGAAGGCATCTGCAAGCACTGCAAAAACCGGCATGGCCAGCGATAAGCCGCTTGCCTTGGCGTCGCTCTATCTCATTCCAGCATTGGCGGTGGCCATGGTCGTGTGGGCCTTGCTGTCCTGGGCACCGGTTTACGAATTCAGCGGTGTCGAACCGGTTAAGTTCAAGGTGCTTCGCGACGATAGCGGGCGCTTGTCAGAGAGCGTCGCCTTGGAGCGTCTGGCAAAGATGCCACAAGTGAGCGAGCAGGAAACCAAACTTTCAGAGAAGCCTTTCTGGATTTCGCTCACTGCCGACGTCTCTGCAACGGGTGTTGATCCGGTCATTGTCTTCCCGTCGCGACATGTATCTCAAATGAGTTGTTGGAACGCAGCAAGCCTTGAGCTGCTAGGTGAGGTGGGCCCGGGTCAGAGTAGTGGCAACCTCAGTCATGCAATGGGCGGTTATCGTCTCGACGGGGAAAAAGGCGATGTCTTGTGCCGGACGGAGTTTGTCGGACCTGCGCGCATCAGTGTGCAACGCTGGGATTCGGAAAATATTGGTACAGCCCAGAAGAAGTTCGAGAGAAACAGCGGCTTGATTGATGGCGGGGTTGGAATATTGGCGGTCTTCGCGCTGATGGTCGCGATTGTCTATCGCGAGCCGCTGAACGTCCTCTTCGCAGCGTGGTTGATCGCCAACATGCGTACGGCTGCGCTGTCCGCGGGCTGGGATACGCATTTCGTGGAGCATGCCATTCCAGCCGAGTGGCTGCCGACAGTGCGAGCAGTGTCGATAGCTGCTTTCTACACGCTCACAGCGGCGGTCTTCCGGCGAATGTTCAAGGAGGAACTGAAGCTCGTACCAGGGCAGTGGGCCCTCCGATATGTCGAATGGTCGGCCATCCCTCTGCTCGTTGGCGCGTTCTTGCTTCCCTATCGCACATTTTTGCCAACCCTTTGGTTGGCATCTGCAGCCGGAGTCCTTGTCATGGGCTACCTCTGCTACCGCGTGCTCAAACTCGCGCGTTCCTGGATGGCGATTTGTTACGCTCTCTCCCTCGCCGTGATCCTTGTGTCGAGCATCTATGAAGTGGCAGCGGCTGCTTTGGGGTTCCGGGGTGCGTTAGGCAGCATCAACAGCATTACTGCCGCTGTTGTATCCAGCCTGATGGCAGCCATCGCAATCGCCGAGCACATGCGCCGCGAACATCAGGGGCGCCTGGATGCCCAGGCCGAGTTGCAGCACACCTATGATGTCAGTCCGGTTGGCTTGTTTACGTTGGCTTCTGATGGCCGTTTCCTCAAGACGAACCCGGCGCTGGTGGCGATGCTGGGCGACTCCGTGGAAACCGATGACGGTGTTTTCTGGGGCAACCATTTCCAACCGGGATCCTGGCAGATGTTGCGTCAGGCGATGCGTACATCGGATGCGGCCGAAGTTGAACTATCGGGACTGCCGGGCGTTGGTGGTGGCATTCAGCGATTTCTCATCAAGGCGGCAATGGCCAACGGGCGGATCGAGGGCTCCCTGCAGGACATCACCGAACGTCACCAGGCGACGGAGAAGCTCCGCCACCTTTCCGAATTCGACGCGCTCACCGAAGTCCTGAACCGTCGCGGGATCGATGCGATTGCTGCAACTGCCCTCAGTCGTTGCTCCCCGGAGCGCCCACTGGCGTTGGCCTACCTCGACATGGACCGCTTCAAGCTTATCAACGACCTGTTCGGCCATTCAGTCGGTGACGACGTGTTGAAGCAGATCTGCGAACGTCTGGCCGGACAGATCAAGCACTATCGCCTGGGCCGGGTCGGTGGCGACGAATTCCTCATCGTCATGGAGGACGCCAATATCGGCCAGGCCCGCCTGGTCTGCCAGCGCATTGTGGATTCAATTTCCGGGCGGCAGTTCGAGTCCGGTGGCAAAGGATTCAAGGTCGGGGTGTCGATCGGGCTGGTCGAGTTTCTGGGTTCGGAAAGCCTCAAGGATGTCATCGCGATGGCGGATCGTGCCTGCCGCCTGGCGAAGTCGTCCGGTTCGGGCGTGCATGTCTTCGAAGCGGGCTCTGCAGCCCTGCGCGACCACACCCGGGAAATGGGGCTGATCGGACGCTTCGGCGTGGATCGGCCGCCCGAAGGCCTGTTTCTGGAAATGCAGCCGATCCTCTCCTTGCGTGCGCCAACCGAATCGCTCAATTTCGAGATGCTGCTGCGCATGCGCGAGCCGGACGGCAGCATCGTTTCCGCCGGGACGATCGTCACTGCTGCCGAGAACAGCGGGCGCATCGCGCTGATCGACCGCTGGGTACTGAAGACCACGCTGGAGTGGCTGGAGCGCAACAAGGATCGTCTGGGCAAAACGCGTTTTGTCAGCATGAACCTCAGCGGTGCCTCCCTGAGCGATGAGGTGTTCGTTCGCGATGCCTTCGAGATGCTGAGCAACGCGCCGGCCGCTCGTGACCGGCTGTGCCTGGAAGTCACCGAGAGTGTCGCGCTGCGCGATACCGGCAGTACGCGGCTGTTCCTGGAAAAGGCGCGGCGGGCAGGCATCCGCGTGGCGCTCGACGATTTTGGCGCGGGTTACACCTCGTTCTCCTACCTGAAGGAATTGCCGGCCGACGCGTTGAAGATCGACGGTTCCTTCGTTCGGGATGCAGCCCAGCATCCGGCCAGCCTCACCATCATCGAGGCCATCGCCAAGCTGGCCAGCAACTTCGGCATGCAGTCGATCGCCGAGTGGGCCGAGGACCTGCCGACGCTGGAAGCGCTGGTCCTTGCCGGAATCGACCATGTTCAGGGCTATGTGGTCAGCCGGCCGGTCGGCGAGGCTGAACTGCTGGAAGCCGATTCCGTGGTCGACCTGATCCGTGATCCAAAAGTCGCCGCATTCGTTCGCGGGCTTGGCGCCATGCCCAAGAATGCCCCGCTGCCGGTCGAGCAGGACTACCCGCAGTGGACTGTGCACTAGCCTTGACCGCCTGATAGCGACGCTGGAAGCCGCCCGGTGGAGGATTCACCCGGGCGGCGTCCGTTCTTTCTTGTCGGAATCGTTGCGGGGCGGCACGGGCGGCGGTGGCGTACGCGCCCCGAGCAGCGCCAGCAAAAGGATCAGTACGACCAGGCAGACCGCGCCGCCGATGACATTCCCGCTCAGGAACATCAAGGTCGGGATCAAGGCCAGGCCCGCCATGACGAATTCGATGGCATCATCGATACTGTCGTAGCCAAGTGCGCTGAATAGCCGGCGCATGCTCTTTGTCCTCCGCTCGGTAGACTGGTCTGTCCCGGTTATCTTTATAGCACCCTTGGCGCAGCAGCGCATTGCGCCGCATTTCCCCATTGCCGAAATGGGCATTGCGATGCGCATCAAGGAAAAGCCGCGCCCATATCGCGACAATCGCCGGCGATTGCCAGTCCGGCACGATTGTTAAGGAGTCTCCATGCAAGCCATTCATGTGTGTAACCACACCACCCCGGAAGCCCTCTATCCGTTCGATGCGCGCGGTATCGCCAAGCGCTTTCGCCATGCCGCCATTTTTGGCGCACTGGATGCACTGCTGCCAGGCGAGACCATGCGCTTCTGTAATGACCATGATCCGCTGCCGCTGCTTGCCCAACTGCAGGCCCGCTATGGAGAGCGCCTGAGCATTGCCCACCAGCAGCGCGAACCGGGGGCCATCGTGATCGACTTTGCTGTCGTCAGCTGATTGCTCTATACCGCCGGCCTGACCCTTCTCGCGTTGCTCGGCAGCGCCGGACTGGCGCTTGGCGGGCTTGGCTCGCCGCTGGCGGTGGCGCATCTGGCCTTCGCCGTCGGTATCGTGCCGCTGATCTTCGCGGCGATGAGCCATTTTGTGCCGGTATTGACCCGTACCGGCGACCCCGGGCGCCTGATCAAACCCTTGCCGGGCGCCGCACAGCTGGCTGGCATCGTCGCGGTGGCAGCCATGGAAGGATTGATGCCGCGCTGGCTGCTGCACATGGCGGTTGCGGTCGACCTCCTTCTGGCGGCCATTTTGCTGAGCTGGATCGCCGGCCGCGTGCGGGCAACCCTGGGTACGCCACATCCCGGCTGGCGCTGGTACGGCACGGCGCTTGGCTGCCTGATGCTGGCGCTGCTGGCTGCCCTGCTGATCCCTCTGTGGCCGCAGCACTGGAAGGGCCTGCGCATCTTTCATATGCACCTGAACGCCATCGGCCTGGTCGGCCTCGCCGCACTCGGTACCTTGCCGGTACTCTTGCCGACCGCATTCGGCAAGCCCGATCCTGAAGCAGCCGGTTGGCTGCGCCGGCGGTTGTGGCTGGTCGCCGGTGGCGCGCTGGTCATTGCGACCGGCGCGGCGATCAGCTGGCCGTTTGCCGTGCCGGGCGCGGCTCTGGTTCTAACCGCGGCGCTCGGTCTGGCGGGGCAGTGGATCAGGCGTTTCGGGTTCCGCAAGCTGCTCGCCGATGGCGTCGCGGCTTCTGCGCTGGCGGCGCTCGCTGGGCTGCTGCTGACCCTGACCGCGGGCGTCGTGCATGGCGCCGGGCTGAGTGCGGCACGCCCAACCCTGTTGGCCTGGGGAGTCGGCTTCCTCCTGCCACTGGTCAGCGGGGCGCTCAGCCAGCTCCTGCCGGTCTGGCGCTGGCCAGGGCCGCAGATTCCGGCACGGGCGATCATGCGGCAAAGGCTGGCGGCCACCGGCGGCTGGCGATCGCTGCTGTGGCTTGCCTCGGCAGCGGCCTTGCTGGCCGGGCTTGATGGGCCGGCAGGCGGACTGCTAGCGGCAGGTATGCTGCTCTTTTTTGCGGGCTTGCTGCAAGCAGTGCGCGTGTCGCGGTCGACGCGGTAAAATCGCAGGTTTTCGCCTCTCAGGTTTTCGCCATGCGCTATATCTCGACCCGCGGCCATGCCGTACCCCAGGCTTTTTGCGACATTCTGCTCGGCGGGCTGGCACCGGATGGCGGCCTCTATCTGCCGGAAAGTTACCCGCAGATCAGCCGGAGCGAACTCGATGCCTGGCGAAAGCTCGCGTATGCCGACCTGGCCTACGAAATCCTCGCCAAATTCATCACCGACATTCCCGCGGGGGATCTCAAGTCACTGGTCGCCAGAACCTACACCGCCGAGGTTTATCGGCATGCCCGCAACGGTGGCGATGCGGCGCAGATCACGCCGCTGACCAAACTTGAAGACGGCCTTTACACGCAGGAACTGTCCAACGGCCCGACGCTGGCCTTCAAGGACATGGCCATGCAACTACTCGGCAACCTTTTCGAGTACGTGCTCGAAAAACGTGGCCAGGCGATCAACATTCTCGGCGCCACCTCCGGCGACACCGGCTCGGCGGCCGAATACGCGATGCGCGGCAAGCACAACGTCAAGGTCTTCATGCTTTCGCCGGAAGGCAAGATGAGTGCCTTCCAGCGCGCCCAGATGTATTCGCTGCAGGATGCCAACATCTTCAACATCGCCGTGACCGGTCTGTTCGACGACGCCCAGGATATCGTCAAGGCGGTGTCCAACGATGCCGGGTTCAAGAAACAGTACAAGATCGGCGCCGTCAATTCGATCAACTGGGCACGTGTCGCGGCGCAGATCGTCTATTACTTCCAGGGTTATTTCCTGGCGACGAAGTCCAATGACGAGCAGGTTGCCTTCGCCGTGCCGTCAGGCAATTTCGGCAATATCTGCGCCGGCCACATCGCCCGCCAGATGGGCTTGCCGATTGCCAGGCTGGTGCTGGCGACCAACGAGAACGACGTCCTCGACGAATTTTTCAAGACCGGCGTCTACCGACCGCGCAATACGGCGGAAACCAGCATCACCTCAAGCCCGTCGATGGATATTTCCAAGGCATCCAACTTCGAGCGCTTCGTTTTCGACCTCGTCGGCCGCGACCCCTCCATCGTCCGCGATCTGTGGGCCCGGGTCGACAAGGGCGAGGCCTTCGACCTGTCGGGTACGGTCTACTGGTCCAGGCTGCCTGAATTCGGTTTCGTTTCCGGCAAGAGCACGCACGCAGATCGCATCAGGACCATCCGTTACGCGCACGGACGCTACAACGTCATGCTCGACACCCATACGGCCGACGGACTCAAGGTGGCGCTGGAGAACCGCCAGCCAGGGGTCCCGATGATCGTTCTCGAGACCGCGCAGCCTGCCAAGTTCGAGGAAACGATCCGCGAAGCACTGGGGGCCGAACCGGTCCGGCCGGCCGACCTCGCCGGGATCGAGAGCCTCCCGCAGCGTGTCGTCGTGATGGCGCCGGATGTCGACGCGGTCAAGCAGTTCGTCGTGGAACACGTGTGAGTTTTTCCGACTACGAGGCTTTCTGGTCAGCCCGCTATCGCGATGCGGGAGACGACTACCTGTTCGGCACGGCGCCCAACAAGTTCCTGGCCTCCCGGGCGGACTATTTTGGTGACGGGATGAGCGTTCTCTCGGTTGCCGATGGCGAAGGGCGGAATTCGGTCTGGCTGGCGGAGCAGGGCTGTAGCGTCACGGCCACCGAAATTTCGCCGGTGGCTTTGGAAAAGGCGGCCCGGCTGGCGCGCGGGCGGCATGTCGCGGTCGACTTCGTGGCGGCCGATGTTTTCAACTGGGAATGGCCGGATGTGGCCTTCGACGCCGTGGTTGGCATCTTCATCCAGTTCGCCGGGCCGGCCGAGCGGCCGCGAATGCTGGAAGGCATGAAGCAAGCGGTTAAACCTGGCGGGCTGATATTTCTGCAGGGTTATACTCCGAAACAACTGGAATACCGGACCGGTGGTCCGTCAGCCGTGGAGAACCTTTATACCGAGGCTTTGTTGCGGGAAATATTCGCCGATTGGGAAATCGTGCTGCTGCGCGAACACGAAGACCTGATGGAAGAGGGCAGTGCCCACGCAGGTCGCTCGGCGTTGATCGACCTGGTTGCCAGAAAACCGGCTACAGGTAAATGACTGCCGGGAAGACGGCTGCTGCGAGCACCAGCACCAGCCATTCTAGGTTGCGCCGGGCGAGGAAGCCCGTGAAGTGCAGAACCAGAATTAGAATAGCGACGATATAAAACAGCGCAAACAGCATTTGAGTCCCCTCGGGAAATCGTTGATTTCTTGTGATCGTTGGCGATTATGACGAAAAACCGCGGCGACGCCTAGCCCGCAGGTTCAATCGACGAAGCGCATCGACAGGTCGAGAGCCTTGACGTCCTTGGTCAGGGCGCCGACTGAAATGCGGTCGACACCGGTTTCGGCGATGCCGCGTATGGTTTCCAGCGTGACGTTGCCCGAGGCTTCGAGCACCGCCCGCCCGCTGTTGATCGCCGCCGCCTCGCGCAGCATGGCGAGCGGGAAGTTGTCGAGCAGGATCATCGTCGCGCCGGCATCTAGCGCAGTCTGGAGTTCGGCGAGGGACTCGACCTCGATCTGAATGAACTTGCAGCGCACGCCGGCCTGGACCGCGACCATTCGCGCCGCGGCGAGGGCTTCGCCGATGCCGCCGGCGGCATGGATGTGGTTTTCCTTGATCAGGATCGCATCCCACAACGCCAGCCGGTGATTGCCGCCACCCCCGCAACGCACGGCGTACTTCTGCGCGATGCGCAACCCGGGCAGGGTCTTGCGGGTGTCCACCACCTGTGCTTTGGCTCCGGCGATCGCATCGGCGTAGAGGCGCGCCTTGCTGGCCACTGCCGAGAGCAGTTGCAGGAAATTCAGGGCGCTGCGCTCGGCCGAAAGCAGCGCGCGGGCATTGGCGAGGATCGTACAGAGTACCTGCTCGGGTGCGATGCGCTCGCCGTCGGCGGCGCTCCAGGTGATTTCGGCACCGGGATCGAGTTCCCTGACGCAGCGGTCGAACCAGTCCCGGCCGCAGAGTACGCCGGCCTCGCGGGATACCACGGTGGCCCGCGCCACGCGCTCGTCCGGAATCAGGCTGGCGGTGAGGTCGCCGGCGCCAATGTCTTCGGCGAGGGCGCCGGCGACGTTGCGGGTGATTTCTGCGGCAAGCGGGTAATCAAAATCGATGGGCATGGGTAGGCGTGGCAAGTGGCGGAAATGAGGATAGAAAAAGAGGCTATGACGACTGGCGGGCGCGTGTCCAGTCATTGAATATCGAACGCGCGGCATCGATGACCTCGCCGGCCGTCAGGCCTATCGGCCCGGCGCCGCCGGCGACAAGGCGGTCCGCTGCCGCCCCATGCAGGTGCACGCCGGCAAGCAGCGCCGCCTCGGCCGGCCAGCCCTGTGCGAGCAGCGCAACGATCAGGCCGCTCAGCACGTCGCCCATGCCGGCTGTGGCCATGCCGGGATTGCCGGTGGAATTGATCCACCAGCGGCCGTCGACCGCGGCGATCACCGTCCCGCAGCCCTTGAGCGCGACATGGCAGTGGTAGCGGGCCGCGATTTCCAGTGCGGCTGTGATGCGGTCCGCCTGCACTTCGCCGGTGCCGCAGTCGAGCAGGCGCGCCGCTTCGGCGGGATGCGGGGTCAGGACAGCCGGTACGCTGCGACTGGCCAGCGCAACCTGCAGATTGCCTTCGCTGGCCACAAGATTCAGCGCATCGGCGTCGAAGAGCAGGGGCAGGGTGGTTGCAATTGCCGTTTCGAGCAGTTCGCTCGCTTCGAGACTGGCGCCGAGCCCGGGGCCGCAGGCGAGCGCCGAGAGGTCGGCCTGGAACAGTGCCTGCGGGACGCGCAGCATCAGCTCCGGTTGCAGCAGGTCGCAGGCCGGCGGGCGGGGCTCGAGCAGGCCAACATAGACGCGGCCGGCTCCCAGCTTGAGTGCTGCGCGGCCGGTCAGCAAGGCGGCGCCGACCATCGAGTGGGCGCCGCCGAGGATGCCGGCGCTGCCGAAGCTGCCCTTGTGGGTGTTCAGCCGCCGCGGCCGGACGAAGTCGGCAAAGTCGCTCAGGCCCGCCTGGCCGCCGTCTTCCGGATGAGTTGGCACTGGTGACAACCCGAGGCAGGCGGTCTGGACTTCGCCGCAATGATCGGGGCCTTCCGCGGTGAGCAAACCGGGCTTGGCGCCTATGAAGGTGATCGTGTGGCTGGCTCTGATGCAGGGGTCGAAGGCCCGGCCGGTATCAGCATCGAGCCCGGAAGGACAGTCAAGCGCCAGAAGCGGGCAAGCGTCGCGGGCGGCAATTTCGTTGGCGCCGGCGATCCACGCCGCGTACTGCCCGGCCGGTGCCCGGCCAATGCCGATGCCGAACAGCCCGTCGATGATCAGCGACCAGCGGCCGACGGGGATCGATTCGGAAGTCGTGCCGCCGGCGGCGCTGAAACGCTCGTATGCGGCCGCCGCGTCGGGCGGCAGTCGGGACGGGTCGCCGGCAAAGACGACGCAAACCGCAAAGAAGCCCTCGCGCAACAGGCGAGCGGCTTCGAAGGCATCGCCGCCGTTGTTGCCCGGGCCGGCAAGCACCAGGACCGGGTGCCCGCTGCCACCAGCCAGTTCGGCCGCCCAAGCTGCCGCGGCGGCGCCGGCCCGCTGCATCAGTGGTTCGCCGGCATGTTCGGCATCAATCCTGCGCAGGCTGGCGCTGCGGAAAACGGGTTCGCTCATGGCTCGATTCTAGCTCCAAATCCGCCGGGCAAGCCGGATGGTGGCGGCATGGATGGCGACCGTGTCGTCGATCTGCCGTGCATAACCGCCGGCCATGGTGATGGCCACAGGAACATCATCCGCCCGGCACCGGGTCAGCACCTGGCGATCGCGTTCGGCGAGGCCGGCGAAGCTCAGCGCAAGGCGTCCAAGCCGGTCGTCGTGATAGGGGTCGGCCCCGGCGAGGTAGATGACCAGTTCGGGGCGGGCAAGGTCGAAGGCGGTATCCAGGCCGTCGCGAAGCCGCGCCAGGTAAGCGTCGTCGGGACAGCCGTCGGGCAACTCGATGTCGAGATCGCTGTGTTCCTTGGTGAACGGGAAATTGCGGGCGCCGTGGATCGAGAAGGTGAAGATGCTGTCGTCGCCGGCCAGTATGCTGGCTGTTCCGTTGCCCTGATGGACGTCGCAATCGATGATCAGGATGCGCCCGGCGCGGCCCTCGGCCTGCATGGCGCGGGCGGCGACGGCGGCGTCGTTGAAGACACAGAAACCCTCGCCGCGCTCGCAGAACGCATGGTGGGTGCCGCCGGCGAGGTTTGCCGATGCCTTGCGCTCCAGCAACGCGCTACGGCAGGCGCAGATCGTTGCCCCGGCCGAGCGGCGCGAGCGCTCGACCATGCCGGGGCTCCACGGGAAACCGATGGCTTTTTGGGCCTGTTCCGGCAGTTGACCGCAACTTACCTGGCGGATATAGGCCGGATCATGGGCGCGCGCCAGTTCCTCGTCGCTGGCGGCCGGCGGCACGTGGAAATCGCCCTCGGCAAAGTCGCCGCCGGCGAGCAGGGTGGCGCGCAGGCGAGAATACTTTTCCATCGGGAAGCGGTGGCCTGGCGGCAGGGGAAGCACGAAGACATCGGTGTAGAAAAGCTGCACGACCGGTGCCGCCGATGAATCTCAGTTCAACGCAGCCGACATCTTGCGCCGGAATTCGCGGATCAGGTCGTCGTACTGATCGCTGCCGGCGAGCGCTTCGAAGAGTTGCAGCAGCGCCTTGCGGCCGGCGCCTTCGTCGAAGGAACGGTCGCTGACGATGACTTCGAGCGCCGCTTCCATGGCTTCGCGGAAACGGTTCTGCGCGGCGTAGGCACGGGCGAGTTCGAGGCGGGCGGCGTGGTCTGCCGGGTTGGCCGCCAGCCGGCCCACGATTTCGGTGGTATCCGCCGCGCCGGCGGCTAGCGCCAGGCGGGCGCGCAGGGCATTGGCGCGGTCGGTCTCCCTGCTGTACTCGGCGGCAAGCAGCTGCCCTGCTTCTTCGTTGCGCCCCAGTTGCATCAGGACGTCGATGGCGTCGAGGCGGACGGCTTCGTCGTCGGGCTTCTCGCGGCTGGCTTCGGAGAGCTTGGCCAGTGCCTCGTCGAGCTGGCCGGCGGCGACCAGGGCGGCGGCTTCCTCGCGCAGGTTGGCGCCTGCTGCGGGCAGGGCGAAGCGGTCGAGAAAGGCGCGGATCTGGCCCTCCGGCAATGCACCGTTGAATTCGTCGACCAGTTGGCCCTGGTGGAGAACCTTGATCGACGGAATGCTGCGCACCCCGAAATGCTGGGCGAGCTCGGGATTTTCGTCGGAATTGACCTTGGCCAGCAGGAAGCGGCCGCCATATTCCTCGGCGAGTTTCTCGAGCATCGGCTTCAGGGTCTGGCACGGACCGCACCAGGGCGCCCAGAAGTCGATGACGACCGGCGTCTGCTGCGAGGCCTGAATGACCTTGGTTTCGAACTCTTCAATCGAGACGTCAAAGGAAAACTGGGACATGTGAACACACCGCTGAATGAACGAACGCGGATTATAGATGATGCCCATTTGAGGAAACCTTCCCTTTTCGGCTATCATTCGGCTTTCCCGCAGCCTGTCTTTCCATGACCAAATTCGTTTTCGTAACAGGCGGTGTCGTGTCCTCCCTGGGCAAGGGCATCGCCGCCGCGTCGCTGGGGGCCATTCTGGAATCCCGCAGCATCAAGGTTACCCACCTCAAGCTCGACCCCTACATCAACGTCGATCCGGGCACGATGAGTCCTTTCCAGCACGGCGAGGTCTTCGTCACCGAGGACGGTGCCGAAACCGACCTCGATCTCGGCCACTACGAGCGCTTTACCAGCGCCAAGATGGGCAAGCGCAACAACTTCACGACCGGTCAGGTGTACGACACGGTGATCAAGAAGGAGCGGCGCGGCGAGTATCTCGGCAAGACGGTGCAGGTCATTCCGCACATCACCGACGAGATCAAGGGCAAGATCAAGGCCGGCGCCGAGGGAGCCGATGTGGCCATCGTCGAAGTCGGCGGCACGGTCGGTGACATCGAGTCGCTGCCCTTCCTTGAAGCCATCCGCCAGATGGGTATCGAAGAAGGTCGCAACAACGTCTGCTACATGCACCTGACCTTGCTGCCCTACATCCCGACCGCCGGCGAGCTGAAGACCAAGCCGACCCAGCACTCGGTCAAGGAACTTCGCGAAATCGGTATCCAGCCCGACATCCTGCTGTGCCGTGCCGACCGCTCGATCCCGGTCGAGGAGCGGCGCAAGATCGCGCTGTTCTGCAACGTGATGCCGGAAGCCGTCATCGAATGCCTGGATGCGGATTCCATCTACAAGATCCCGGCGATGCTGCACGAGCAGATGATCGACGAGATCGTCTGCCACAAGCTCGGCATCCTGGCCAAGGCTGCCGACCTGTCGGTCTGGAACCGCCTGGTCGTCGCACTGGAGCATCCCGAGCACGAGGTGAAGATCGCCTTCGTCGGCAAGTATGTCGACCTGACCGAGTCCTACAAGTCGCTGATCGAGGCGATCAAGCATGCCGGAATCCATACCCGCTGCAAGATCGACATCGAGTATCTCGATTCCGAAAACATTGAGAAGGACGGCTGCGGCGTGCTCAAAGGCGTCGATGCCATTCTCGTGCCTGGCGGCTTCGGCCGGCGCGGCACCGAAGGAAAGATCGCCGCCATCCGCTATGCCCGCGAGAACAAGGTGCCATACCTCGGCATCTGCCTCGGCATGCAGCTGGCGGTCGTCGAATTTGCCCGCGACGTGGCCGGGATGGCCGGCGCCCATTCCACCGAGTTCGTCCGCGATACGCCGTATCCGGTGATCGGCCTGATTACCGAGTGGCTCGATGCGTCCGGCAAGATCGAGAAACGCAGCGAGGACTCGGACATCGGCGGCACCATGCGCCTTGGCGCCCAGGTCTGCAAGCTGGCCGAGGGATCGCTGGCCCGCGAAATCTACGGGGCAGCGGAAATCACCGAGCGCCACCGTCACCGCTACGAGGTAAACAACACCCTCCTGGCCCAACTCGAGGCGAAGGGGCTGCGCGTCGGCGGCCGCGCCCCGGGGACTGAGCTTTGCGAGATGGTCGAGTTGCCAGCCGACGTCCATCCGTGGTTCGTCGGCGTTCAGTTTCACCCGGAATTCACTTCCAATCCGCGCCAGGGCCATCCGCTGTTCACCTCCTACGTCAAGGCGGCGCTGGCCAGCCAGCAGGCCAAGGGCAAATGAGGCTGTGCGGCTTCGAGGCCGGCCTGGGCCAGCCTGTCTTCCTGATCGCCGGACCCTGCACGGCAGAATCCGAGCAGCTGTGCATCGACGTCGCCGGCCGGATGAAGGAAATCTGCACCCGCCTGGGCGTGCCCTACATCTTCAAGGCGTCCTACGACAAGGCCAACCGCAGCTCGGGCAAGTCCGTTCGTGGGCTCGGCCTCGACGAAGGCTTGCGCATCTTCGCTGAAGTGCAGCGCCAGGTAGGCGTGCCGGTCCTGACCGATGTGCATGCGATCGAAGATATTCCTGCCGTGGCCAGCGTGGTCGATGTCCTGCAGACGCCCGCCTTTCTTTGCCGGCAGACGGATTTCATCCATGCCGTGGCTTCCTGTGGCAAGCCGGTGAATATCAAGAAAGGCCAGTTCCTGGCTCCTGGCGACATGAAGAACGTCGTCGACAAGGCACGCGAAGTGAACAATGGCGCCGACAACCTGATGGTGTGCGAGCGCGGTGCGTCTTTCGGCTACAACAATTTGGTATCCGACATGCGCAGTCTGGCCATCATGCGCGAAACGGAGTGCCCGGTGGTTTTCGATGCGACCCACAGCGTCCAGCTGCCGGGTGGGCAGGGAACGACTTCAGGCGGCCAGCGCGAGTTCGTGCCGGTGCTGGCGCGGGCGGCGGTCGCCGTCGGCATTTCCGGCTTGTTCATGGAAACCCATCCATGCCCGGAAAAAGCCTGGTCGGACGGCCCGAACAGTTGGCCGCTCGACCGCATGGAGTCGCTTCTGGCCACGCTGGTGGCACTTGACCGTGCGGTCAAGGCAGCCGGCTTCGAGGAGCTGAAATGAGTCGTGGTTATTTATAATTCAGTTTAATTTAACATTTCAATTAATTGAAAATTAAGGAAAAATATGAGCTCAATCGTTGATGTTGTGGCACGCGAGATTCTTGATTCCCGTGGCAATCCCACCGTTGAAGCCGATGTTCTGCTGGAGAGCGGTGTCATGGGCCGGGCGGCGGTTCCCTCCGGTGCGTCCACCGGTTCGCGCGAAGCCATCGAACTGCGTGACGGTGATAGTGGCCGCTTCCTCGGCAAGGGCGTGATGCAGGCGGTCGAGAACGTCAATACCGAGATTTCCGAAGCCATCATCGGCCTCGATGCGCAGGAGCAGGCGTTCATCGACCAGACCATGATCGACCTTGACGGCACCGACAACAAGTCCCGCCTTGGCGCCAACGCCATCCTGGCGGTTTCGATGGCGGTCGCCAAAGCCGCTGCCGAGGAATCCGGCCTGCCGCTTTACCGCTACTTCGGCGGCATGAGCCCGATGCAGATGCCGGTGCCGATGATGAACATCATCAACGGCGGCGAGCATGCCAACAACAGCCTGGATATCCAGGAATTCATGATCATGCCGGTCGGCGCTGCGACCTTCCGCGAGGCCCTGCGCTGCGGCGCCGAGATCTTCCACGCGCTGAAGAAACTGCTCGACAAGAAGGGCCACTCGACCGCCGTCGGCGATGAAGGCGGCTTTGCCCCCAACCTCGGCAGCCACGCCGAGGCGCTCGAAGTCATCATGCAGGCGATCGAGGCCGCCGGCTACGTGCCCGGTCAGGATGTCCTGCTCGCCCTCGACTGCGCTGCTTCCGAGTTCTACAAGGACGGGAAGTACCATCTGTCCGGTGAAGGCCTTCAGCTGACGTCGGCTCAATTCACCGACTACCTGGCCAACCTTGCCGACCAGTTCCCGATCGTCTCGATCGAGGACGGCATGTCCGAAGCCGATTGGGATGGCTGGAAGCTGCTGACCAACCGTCTGGGCAAGACGGTGCAGATCGTCGGCGACGACATCTTCGTCACCAACACCCGCATCTTCAAGGAGGGGATCAAGCAGGGAATCGCCAATTCCATCCTGATCAAGATCAACCAGATCGGCACCCTCTCCGAAACCTTCGCCGCCATCGAGATGGCCAAGCGCGCCGGCTACACCGCCGTGATTTCGCACCGCTCGGGTGAAACCGAGGACAGCACCATCGCCGACATCGCTGTCGGCCTCAACGCCGGCCAGATCAAGACCGGTTCGCTGTCGCGTTCCGACCGCATCGCCAAGTACAACCAGCTGTTGCGGATCGAGGAAGACCTCGGCGACACCGCCTCCTACCCGGGTCGTGAAACCTTCTACAACCTGCGCTGATCACGCATGCGCTGGCTGACGGTCGGCCTCCTCGCCCTCGTCGCATTGCTGCAATATCCCCTGTGGGTAGGGAAGGGCGGCTGGCTGAAGGTATGGGAGTACGACCGTCAATTGCAGCAACAGAAGGAAGTGACACGCAAGCTGGAAATAAGGAATGCGGGCCTCGATGCTGAAGTCCGCGACCTGAAGCAGGGCTATGACGCCATCGAGGAACGCGCGCGTTTCGAGCTTGGCATGATCAGGCAGGACGAAAAGTTCGTCCAGATCCCGGAGAAAGTTCCCGGAAAATAACGCAAATAAAGGCGTCGACCGCAGTAGTCACAAGCATTTTGCTCCGTTAGAATGGGCCGCGGAATCACCCCCGCAGAGTGCCTCAGGAGAACAACATGCTGCTCAAGGTTGGCGACAAGGCCCCGATGTTCGCGTTGCCCGATGCCGACATGGAAACGGTCGATCTGGCCGCGTACAAGGGCAAGAAGCATGTGGTGCTCTTTTTCTATCCCAAGGATGGCACGCCCTGCTGCACCAAGGAAGCGACCGATTTTTCCGATCATGAGGAGGAATTCGGGCGGGTGAATTGTGTTCTCTTCGGCATCAGCCGCGACGAGTGCATCCAGCATGCCGAGTTCCGCGACAAGGAAGGCATCGGTACCGAGCTGCTCTCCGATGCCGAAGGTGCCGTCTGCAAGCAGTATGGCGTCTGGCAGGCTCGTGAGGTGGATGGTCACCGGAAGTTCGGGATCGTTCGTTCCACGTTTATCATCGACAAGTCCGGCGTGATCCGTCATGCCCTCTACAACGTCAATTACAAGGGCCATGCACTGGAAGTGTTGCGCCTGGTCAAGGAAGTGAATTCATGAACACGCAGGTAGCCAAGAATACAGTCATTACGCTCGATTACCATGTGACCGATCCCGATGGCGAGGTCGTGGACGAAGGGCGCGAGCCGCTCGTTTATCTGCATGGCGGTTACGACGACATTTTTCCGAAGATCGAGGAAGCCCTGCAGGGCAAGAAGGTCGGTGAATCGGTCAATGTAAAGCTGCAGCCGGACGAGGCGTTCGGCGACTACGATGCGGAAATGGTCCAGATCGAGCCGCGCAAGGATTTCCCGAAGGAGCTTCAGGTCGGGATGCAGTTCGAAGGTGGCCCGGAAGAAGGCGAGGATGACGATTTCGTCATCTATCGCGTGACCGACATTGCCGACGACAAGGTCGTCCTTGACGGCAACCATCCGCTGGCCGGCATGGCGCTGGTGTTTACCTGCACCGTGACGGCGATTCGCGCGGCAAGCGCCGAGGAACTTGAACACGGCCACGTCCACAGCGGGGACGAGGACGAGGAAAGCTGTCACTGAGCCGGAGGCGGCCAGGGATAGGCTTCAAAGCGGAAAAGCGTGGGTGAAGCGGTGTCGATGATCCCGCGCGTCCAGCCCATCAGCGGATAGCCGAAAGTTTCGACACGGGTCAGGTTGGCGACCCGATTTCCGTTTGCGTCACGCAACGGATGATCAATGCGGCTGATATGAGTGTCGCCGTGAACCACGGCCACCTGGCCGGGAAATGCCAGCGTTTCATGGCGCAGGGTTTCGAGGAATTCCCTGAAGCCGCGGTGCGGCAAGCCTTGTCCGAAGTGCTTGAATCCGGGGTTGCCCTGAAACAGCAGGACTACGCCCGCCAGTTTCTCGTGCCGGGCCAGGGCGAAGCTCTCCATCATCCAGCGCAGCACAACGGGATTGCGATCCTTGAACTCGCTGCCTGGATCGTCCTGCCAGCCGAAGTTGTTTCCGGGGCCGGGCAAGTTGAGCGTCACGAACAGGACCGGGCCCAGGCGGAAACGCGCGTGTTCCGGATAGGCACCAGGCTGGCGCTCGAGCGGGATGGTCCTGCGTCCGAGCGAGTCGGGCCGTTGCCAGAACAGGGTGCGCAGGTAGGCAAGGCGTTCCAGCGGATCGTAGGCGCCGTTCGAGAGCCGGTTGCAGTCGCTCCATTCGTTGTCGCCCGGCACGAAGACAAAGGGCAGCCGGCTGGCGTCGAACAATTGCCGCCGATCCAGAAAAACTTCGTCATCGCAACGCGCCTGCCCGTGCTTGATGTCGCCGATATGGGCGACGAAGGCGGCGTTGCTCTCGGCAATGGCCTCGAGCATGCGCGGCAACTCGCGTCGTTCATGCCGGGAGTAAGGTACATCACCGATCAGCGCGAACTGCCAGGTTTCCGCTTGCGCCAGCGAGGCGACGCAGAGGCAGGCGCTGCACAGCCAGCGCTTCATCCGGCGGACTTCTTCAAGGCGTAGAGCGCATCGAGCGCTTCGCGCGGGGACAGGCTGTCGGGATCGATGGCGGCCAGCTGCGCCAGCACCGGGTGAGGTTCCGTCGCGGCCGGCTCCGGTTCGCTCTGGGCAAAAAGGTCGGGTTGCAGCGGGTCGACCGCAGCCCGCTGCTCGAACTCGCGCAACTGCTTGCGCGCGGCGCGGACGACGGCAGTCGGAATGCCCGCCAGCGCCGCGACCTGGATGCCGTAGCTCTGGTTGGCCGGGCCTTCCTCGACGGCATGCAGGAAGACGATGCGGTCGTTGTGTTCGACGGCGTCGAGATGGACGTTGGCCAACTCGGAATACTCATGCGAGAGCCGTGTCATTTCGAAATAGTGCGTGGCGAACAGTGTCAGGCAGCGGTTCTTCTCGATCAGGTGACGGAGGATGGCGAAGGCCAGCGCCATTCCGTCGAAGGTGGAAGTGCCACGGCCGATTTCGTCCATCAGCACCAGACTGTTCGCGGTCGCGTGATGCAGGATGGCAGCGGCCTCGGTCATTTCGACCATGAAGGTCGAGCGCCCCGAGGCAAGGTCGTCGGAAGCGCCGATGCGGGTGAAGATGCGGTCGAGCGGGCCGAGGAGACAACGGTCTGCCGGCACGTAGCTGCCGATGTGGGCGAGCAGGGCGATCAGCGCGACCTGGCGCATGTAGGTCGATTTGCCGCCCATGTTGGGGCCGGTGATCAGCAGCAGGCGGCGATTTTCGGCGAGCCGGCAGTCGTTGGCGATGAAGGTTTCGGCGCTGTTGGCCATTTCGCCCTCGACCACCGGGTGACGGCCGCCGGTTACGGTCAACCCGACTTCCGGGGCAAATTCCGGTTTGTTCCAGTTGCGCTTGAGGGAGGTATCGGCGAAACCGGCCAGCAGGTCAAGCTGGGCGACGGCGCGGGCGATGGTCTGCAGCGTCGGCACGGCCGGCAGCAGTTCGTCGAGGATTGTTTCGTAGAGCAGCTTTTCCCTTGCCAGCGAACGTTCCTGGGCGGACAGCGCCTTGTCCTCGAAGGCCTTGAGCTCCGGGGTGATGTAGCGTTCGGCGTTCTTCAGCGTCTGGCGCCGGCGGTAGTCGTCGGGAATCCTGTCGGTATTGGCATGGGTCACCTCGATGTAGAAGCCATGCACCTTGTTGAATTCGACCTTGAGGCTGTTGATGCCGGTGCGTTCCCGCTCGCGAACCTCCATGTCGATCAGGTAGGCGCCGCAGTTGTCGTTGAGCGAGCGCAGTTCGTCGAGGTCGGCGTCGTAGCCCGGGGCAATGGCGCCGCCGTCGCGGATCTGGGCGGCAGGTTCCGCAGCGATGGCGCGAACCAGAAGGTCAAGTGGCGCCACCGGTGTTTCCAGATCGCTCGCCAGTTGTGCCAGCAAGGGAGAGGCATCGCCAGCCAGCAGCGCACGCAGTGCATTGAGCCGTGCCAGTGACTCGCGCAGGCTCGCCAGGTCGCGCGGGCGGGCGTTGCGCAATGCGATCCGCCCGGCAATACGCTCGATGTCGGCGATGCCTTTCAATTCGCGGCGGACATCGCCCGCCGTCCGGGCGTAGTCGGCGAGCAATGCTTCGACGGCGCCGTGGCGTGCCGCAGGAATGTCGCGCTCGCGTAGCGGGTGGTGCAGCGTGTGGCGCAGCAGGCGCGAACCCATGCTGGTCACACAGTTGTCGAGCAGCGAGAAAAGCGTCGGCGCCGGCTGGCCGCGCAGTGTCTCGGTCAGTTCCAGATTGCGCCGGGTCGCCAGATCGAGGCCAAGGTAGGCGCCTTCGAGTTCCACGGTCAGCGCCCGCAGATGCGGCAGGCCGCCGGACTGGGTTGCCCTGGCGTACTGGAGGAGGGCGCCAGCGGCGGCAATCGCCGGGCGCAGTCCCTCGGCGCCGAAGCCGGCCAGCGAGGCGACCTTGAACTGTTCGCAAAGCAGGCGCTTGGCTGTGTCGAATTCGAAATGCCAGTCCGCTTGTCGGGTGCTGGCAGCTTCGAAGGAATACTCGGGCTGCCAGGATTCCGGATGGAGGATTTCGGCCGGGCGGATGCGTTCGAGTGCAGCGGCGAGTTGATCGCCGGGAATTTCGGTCAGGATGAATTCGCCGCTGGCGAGGTTGAGGCGGGCGAGCCCGGTCGTGCCGCGGATGGTATTCAGCGCCAGCAGCCAGACATCGCGCTTGTCGTCGAGGAGGGCGGCATCGGTCAACGTGCCGGGCGTGACGATGCGGCTGACGGCACGTTCGACCGGCCCCTTGCTGGTCGCGGGATCACCGATCTGCTCGCAGATCACTACCGATTCACCAGCCTTGACGAGCTTGGCGAGGTAGGGCTCGAGCGAGTGAAAGGGGACGCCGGCCATCCTGATTGGCACGTCGGCTGATTGGCCGCGCGTAGTCAGGGTGATGTCAAGCAGGCGCGCCGCCTTCTCGGCATCATCGTAGAAAAGTTCATAGAAATCCCCCATCCGGTAGAACAAGAGGGTATCCGGATGGTTGGCCTTGAGCGCGAGATACTGGCGCATCATCGGCGTGTGCCTTGAAAGGTCGGGGAGTTCGGTGGCCATTGGGTCGTTGTTTCGGGTCTGTGCGGCAGGGCGCAATTGTCCCATCATCGGGGGGGCGCTGCCACCCGCCCGGATCAGGAAAGCCGGAGTTCGATCAGTCGCGGACCGCCGGCGTCCAATGCATGGCGCAAGGCATTCCGGAAAGACATGTCGTCCGCTGCCAGGGCATAGCCGAGGCCGAAGCTGAGTGCGGCATGCTCGAAGCTGAACTGTTGCGGCGTTCGCCAACCCTGTTCGAATTCGGGAAGCGCAGCCTGCGGCAGGTGATCGAAAATGCCGCCACCGCCATTGTTGACCGCGACGATGACGGCATCGCGGCCCTGCGCGAGGGCGAGGCCGCCGAGGTCATGCTGGCTGGTCAGGTCACCGATCACCGCGACGACTCGGCCATGGACCGCGGCAATGCCGAGGGACGTCGATATGTTGCCGTCGATGCCGCTGGCGCCGCGGTTCCCAAAAAAGAAGAGGAGCTTGTCGCTGCTACCGGAATGACTGTCCATCTGGCGTATGGCCAGCGAGTTGCCGACAAAGATAGGGGTGCCGGGGGGCAGTTCATCGATCAGGACAGCGACGTGTCCGGACGCTTCCAGGCCCGCTTTGGCTTCAAGGGTGGCGAAACCGGCATGCCAGCCCGCCGGGGCGGGCGGTGGCGCCGCGTCCAGCAGCGCCTGGCAGAAGGCCAGCGGATCTGCCCGGACGACATGGGTGAGCCGGTGCTGCGGGTCGGTCCAGCGCGGCCGGAGTTCGACGAGCGCATGAAGCGGGGTCGCGCCATCCAGCAATGTTTGCAGCTGGCGGGTGACGGGAAAAGATCCGAAGCGTAAGAGCCAATCGGGTTTCACTGCGTCTCTGACCTGTGCATCGCGGAGCCAAGTGTTGTAGCGGACACAGAGGTGCGAGCGGTCATGCGGGCCGAAGCGGAGGTTGGAGAGGGGTTCGGCCAGTATCGGGCAGTCCAGCCGGGCAGCGAGTGCGGTCAACGCTTCCGCAAAGCCGCTTTCCGCGGCGACCTCGCCGCAGACGATGATTCCGCGACGGCCGCCAATGGCGTTGGCGAGCGCCTTGACGTCGGCAGGGGCGGGTAATGCCAGCGGCACCGAGACGAAGATTTTCTTGGTCGCGGTTTCGGGCGTCGTAGCGCTGGCGGGGAGCAGGGGTTCGCGGAATGGCTGGTTTACATGAACCGGCCCCGGATGCGGCCAGCTGGCCTGTTCGCAAATCCTGGCCGCCAGGCTGTTCAGGTAGGCGGGGTCGAAGCCTTCAACCGGCGTCCCTGGATTATGGCTGGCACGCACATGGGCGCCGAACAGGCCGATCTGGTCGATCGTCTGGTTGGCCCCGCAGGCCTGCAATTCCGGCGGCCGGTCCGCGGAAATCAGGATCAGCGGAATGCCCGACTGGCTCGCCTCGATCACCGCCGGCAACCAGTTGGCGGGTGCCGTGCCCGAGGTGGCAAGGAGCAGCACCGGGCACCGGGTCGCCTTGGCAATGCCGAGGGCGAAAAATGCTGCGCTCCGTTCGTCGACCGCAACCTGGCATTCCAGGCCGGGCTGGCGCAACATGGCCAGCGTCAGAGGTGTCGACCGGGAGCCGGGCGAGATCACCGCGTGCGTGGCGCCTGCAGCGGAAAAGCCGGCGATCATCGCCTGCGACCACTGAAAATTCAGCGTACCCGTATCGATCATGACTTCGCCCTGAACCAAAAGCGCAGATTGTATGCGCAACGAACCCCTTGCGGCCGCCCCAAACGCGACGGCTGTGCTATGATGCGCCCCGTTCTTCGCCATTCCAGTCGTTTCGGGTTTGCGAAAGAGGAGTGGTAGTTCAGTTGGTTAGAATACCGGCCTGTCACGCCGGGGGTCGCGGGTTCGAGTCCCGTCCACTCCGCCAGCAACATCAAAGCCCTTGCAGCTAGTCCTGCCAAGGGCTTTTTGTTTGATGCAAGCGAATGTTGATAGCCAAAGTGGCGCTGAGCAGCGCTGCAGCGCCCAGGTTATGGGCGACGGCGAGCGGCAGCGGCAGGGACAGCAGGACGTTGGCGATTCCCAGTCCAAGTTGCAGGCCGAGTAGGCCGATCAGGGTCCACCCCCAGAAACGCCCGGCCCGCTTGTTCCTGAGGAGCGCCAGCGCCAGCGTGCCGACCGCGAAGAGAACGATCAGTGCGCCGATGCGATGGCTCCAGTGAATTGCCGTCAGCGCCTCCGCCGACAGCAGGCGACCATCGCCGGTGTAACCGAGTTCACGGTGCAGGGTGAAGCCATGGGCAAAATCCATCACCGGGCGCCATTGGCCCTGACACAGGGGGAAGTCGGAGCAGGCGAGTGCGGCGTAGTTGCTGCTGACCCAGCCACCAAGCGCGATCTGGAAGATCACAAGAATCAGCGCGACGGCTGCCAGCGGGCGAAGCCATGGCCCGGGCGTGAATACCGGTGTGATTCTGCGTTCGCTGAGCAGAAGTGTGAGCAGGAGAGCCAGCGTGGTCATGCCGCCGAGCAGATGCAGCGTCACGACCATGGGCTTGAGTAGCAGGGTCACCGTCCACATGCCAAGGGCGGCTTGCAGGGTAACGATGGCAAGGAGTAGGGTGGGCAGGGCCGGGGATTGGGCGCGGCGGGCTGCTGGGCGCCATGCATGAATGCAAATGCCGAGGATTAACAGGCCGAGGGTGCCGGCAAAATAACGGTGGATCATTTCTTTCCAAGCTTTGCCAGACTCTAACGGCCGCTCCGGATAGGCCAGATTGGCGGCCAACTGTTCATGCGCCTGGTCGGGAATGCCGAGCCAGTGCCCGTAGCAACCCGGCCAGTCGGGACAACCTAGTCCGGCATCGGAAAGGCGGACGAAGGCGCCCAGCGAGATGACGCCGAAGGCGAGGATGGTTGCGACCAGCAGCAGGCGGCGATACAAAGGCGCGAACCTGCAGGTCAGGACATGATCAGGCGGTCGGCGAACAGGGCGGCGAACAGCAAGGTCAGGTAAAGGATCGAGTAGCGGAAGCAACTGCGCGCAAGGGCGTCGCTGTAGTTGCGCACGAGCGCTATGGCGTAGCCGAGGAAGATGAGATCCAGCACGCTGATTGCGGCCAGGTAGAGCCAGCTGGTCATGCCGAGCGAGACCGGGATCAGGCTGGCACCCGCCAGCATCAGGGTGTACAGGAGGATGTGCTGGCAGGTGAAGGCGAGGCCATGGGTGACCGGCAGCATCGGCAGTCCCGAGCGCGCGTAGTCATCCCGCCGGTAGCAGGCCAGTGCCCAAAAATGTGGCGGGGTCCACAGAAAAATGATCAGAAAAAGGACCAGAGGCTCGGCCGACACGTGACCCGTCATCGCAGCCCAGCCGAGCACCGGGGGCATGGCACCCGATGCGCCGCCGATGACTATGTTCATCGGCGTGGCCGGTTTGAGGATCAGTGTATAAATGATGGTGTAGCCGACGAAGGTGGCCAGTGTCAGCCACATCGTCAGGTCGTTGATGAAAGTGTGCAGCAAACACAGGCCAGCGGCGCCGAGCAGGGTGGCCAGGGTGACCGTTTCAAGGGCCGAAATCTCGCCGCGTGCCGTTGCGCGCCAGCTGGTCCGGGCCATGCGCGCATCGATGGTGCGTTCGACCAGGCAGTTCAGAGCGGCAGCGGCGAACGCGACCAGTGCGATGCCGGTCGACGCGACCATAAAGCGCAGCAGCGGCGGGAAGCCCGGTGTCGCGAGGAACATCCCGATCATTGCGGTAAAGACGATGAGGCTGTTCACCCTTGGCTTGCAAAGATGGGAAAAGGCGGCCAGACGTTGGCCCAGGGACATCGTTGGTTCGGCAATCGTTTGCATGGTGGCCTCCTAGCCGGTCCAGGCGAATTTAAGCAGGCGCTCGAGGTCGCCGCGCACGTTCTTGGCGGCGACGTCGGCAGGGTAGGTCATGATCAGGTTGCCCCGGGGGTCGATGATGTGGAGGGTATAGGCCCCCTGCTCCCCGCTGCCGGGCAGCCATTTGGCGGGGGCTTCGGCTAGCACGAGGTCGGGCTGGCGCTGGACTGCCATGGTGAAGACCGCATCGACGGGCTGGTCTGTGAGGACGACGCGGCGCAGGCGCCCCATGTCCTTGTTCAGTGAAACCTGGATGCGGCGCATTTCGTCTATCCGCTGGGCACAGTCTGTTTCGCAGCGGCCATTGCCATTGAGCAGCAGCAGCCATTTGTCCTGAAGCGCGGCGGTTGCCAGCGGCCGACCGTCTGGCGATCTCAGGCCGCTGGCCGGCAAGGGCAAGGGCGGACTGACGATCTGGCCATGGTTCCCGGTGCGGGCGGGCTGCCAGCCGAGAAAATAGAGCCCGCCGGCAATGACGAAGGGCAGGGCGAGGAGACCGACGACCAGCGCCAGCATCGGCATGCCGCCCCCTTTGCGGGAAGTTGGGTGCAGGGTTGTGCTCGTCATGGGCGACGCAGGAGGAAATATGCCCAGATGCCGATACTGGCCGCGGCAAAACCGAACCATTGCAGCGCGTAGCTGCGGTGGCGCTCGGCACGTTCGTCGGGACGCGGCCAATCACGCAGGTAGCCGCCCGGGGCATCAGGGTCGAGCTGGATGACCACCGGCTGCAGCGGGTAGGTGACGACCTGGCGGTAACGTGCGAGGTCGAGATTCTGCCATACAGGATCCCAGCCGCTCGCCGGCTGCGGTGCGAGATTGAAGAAGCGCTGTCCGGGCACGATGGCGACGCCCGTCACTTCAATCGTTCCGGCGGGAACGGTTGCCTCCGGAAGGATGCGATGATCGGCCGCGGCAGGCAGCCAGCCGCGATTGACCAACACATGCATCGACGAGCCTTCAAGACGCAGGGGGGTGATCACGTGATAGCCGGCCCGCTCCTGGTGCAGCCGGTTGTCGATCAGGACCTGGCGCGGGGCATCGTAGGTGCCGCGAAGAATTACACGGCGGTAGCGCAGCGATTCCTCGTCTGCAGGTGCGCTTGGCATTGCCACCGGAAAGCCGGAACTTCGGGTATCAAGTTCAACCTGCATGGTCGTCTTGACCTCGGCCTTGCGCCACTGCCACAGCCCCAGCGAAATGAATGTCGGCAGCAGCACGGCAAGCAGCAACGCCCCGATGAATGCCGCCTGCCGCCGGCTGGTCCTTGCCGGTTCGCAGGTCTGGCGCGCATACTGGCCAGGGTCGGGCTTGTCCAGGGAGTCGGTAATGATCAAGTTGGTGGTTGTGTTGATGTTGATGGGTATTGTCGGAAGCCTGTTTTCGGGGCTGTTCTACATTTACCGCGACCGGGGAACCGGCGTCAGGACAGCGCGTGCGCTGACCTTGCGCATTGGATTGTCCATATCGCTGTTCCTGCTTCTGCTGATCGGTTTCCGGTTTGGCTTCATTCCCGGTTATACCCAGTAGACAAAGACGAACAGGATCAGCCAGACCACATCGACGAAGTGCCAGTACCAGGCGACGCCTTCGAAAGCAAAATGGCGTTCGGCGGTGAAATGGCCACTCATGCTGCGCAGCAAGATCACCAGCAGCATGATCGTGCCGAGCGTGACGTGGAAGCCATGGAAGCCGGTGAGCATGAAGAAAGTGGCACCGTAGGCGCCGGCACCCATTGTCAGGCCGAGCTCGGTATAGGCATGGTGATACTCATAGGCTTGGAAACCTAGAAACAGCGTGCCGAGCAGCACCGTCGCGGCCAGACCGAGGATCAGGTGGCTGCGATTGTTGCGCAGCAGTCCCCAGTGCGCCCAGGTGACAGTGGCGCCGGAACTGAGCAGCAGCGCAGTATTGATCGCCGGAATACCCCAGGCCCCCATCGGGGTAAACTTCGGGCCGCCGGGGCCGCTGGTCGGCCACGTCCCGCTGTAGTCGGGCCACAGGGTGGTTCCGTGCGCGCCAAGCATGCCGCCAAGGTCAGGAACAGAAATGATCCGCACATAGAACAGCGCGCCGAAGAACGCAGCGAAGAACATGACCTCGGTCGCGATGAACCAGACCATCCCGTAGCGGAAGGAGCGGTCCTCCCAGTCGCGGTAGGATCCGCCCTGTGATTCGCTGATTACGCGGCCGAACCAGCCGAACAGCACGTAAAGTATGACGGCGAAACCCCCGAGCATGACCCACTTGCCGAGCGGAAAGGAGTTCATCGCCTGGATGAAGCCGAGTGCCAGAAGGAACATCCCGCCGGACAGGATCACCGGATAGAGACTGGGGTCCGGAACGAAGTAGTGTTCGCGTGAACCGGCTTGGACGGTGCTGGTTTTCATCGGGCCTCCCTGGCGCTGGTCAATGTCTGTCGCTGTCCTTCAATGCCGAAAAAGGCATAGGACAGGGTGATGTGGGTGATGTCGCGGCTAACGCCTGGCTTGACGATAAAGGCGAGGGGCATTTCCCGCGATTCTCCGGGACCCAGCGTCTGCTGGGAAAAACAGAAGCATTCGATCTTGTCGAAATACTGCGCTGCCTGCCCCGGCGTGACGCTGGGCACGGCCTGGCCGGTAATCTCGCGATCCGACGTATTGCGCACCAGGTATACGACTTGCTGCAGTTCGCCGGGATGCGCGTCGAGTTTGAAGGTCAGGGGGCGCATGTCCCAGGGCAGTCCGGGCATGACGGTTCCCGTAAACTCCACGGTGATCGTGCGTGTCACATCCACGTTGGCCGGCGGTGCCGTTTCCGCTTTCAGGCCGCCGATGCCGAAGCCGTCGCGGATGGGGCCTTGGCCGGCGGTCTTGCCATTGAACCCGGTGACTTCGCACAGCACGTTGTAGAGCGGCACCAGGGCAAAAGCGAACGCAAACGCGACCGCCACCATCAGGAGAAGGCGGCGAACCAGTCGTGCGTTGCTCGGAGGGACCGGATGCGTCTGCTCCATCATCTAGCGCTTGATGAAAAGACCGGCGAGATAGAGCAGGATGGCCGCGACGCCGATGGCCCAGGCGAGGCGGCGCGATGCAGCGCGGCGCCTCGCCAGGTCTTCGCTGCTGAATGGCTGTCCCATGCGGAGTTTCCCTCTTACTTGACCTGCGGCTGAACTTCCCAGCTGTGATGGGGCGGTGGCGAAGGCAGTTCCCATTCAAGGCCTTCTGACGCTTCCCACACCCGGTCCGTGGCCTTTTTCCCGCCGCGAATACAGGCCCAGACATTCCAGGCAAAGATCAGCTGACTAAATCCGAGAATGAAGGCCCCGACTGTCGAAATGGCGTTGAATTCCGCAAATTGCAGCGCGTAGTCGGGGATGCGCCGCGGCATGCCGGCGAGGCCGAGGAAAAACTGGGGAATGAAGGTCAGGTTGAAGGAAACGACCGTCAGCCAGAAGTGCAGCTTGCCGAGCGGTTCGCTGTACATGTGGCCGGTCCACTTCGGCAACCAGTAGTAAACCCCCGTCATGACCCCCATGATGCCGCCCGCGAACAGGGCGTAATGGAAGTGGGCGACCACGAAGTAGCTGTGGTGGTACTGAGCGTCGGCTGCCACGTCCGCGAGGATCAGTCCGGTCAAGCCGGCGATGCCGAAGAGAACGATGAAGCCGACGGCGAAGAGCATCGGCGTCTCGAAGGTCATCGCGCCCTTCCACATGGTGGCGATCCAGCAAAAGAAGAGAACTGCCAGCGGGAGCGAAATCGCCATGGTGCTGAACATGAAGTAGATCAGCGCCGGGACCGGCAGACCGGCGGTAAAGAAGTGATGGGCCCAGACGATGACCGACAGCAGGCCGATGGCAATGAAGCTGTAAACCTGGGCTTTGTAACCGTAGGTGGGCTTGCGCGAGAAGGTCGACAGCACGTGGGGAATCAGGCCCCAGACCGGCAGTAGCAGGATGTAGACTTCCGGATGCCCGAAGAACCAGAACAGGTGCTGGAAGAGGATCGGGTCACCACCGCCGGCGGCGTCGAAGAAATGCGTGCCGAAGTGGCGGTCGGTGAGCAGCATGGTCACTGCGCCGGCGAGGACCGGCAGCGTAGCGATCAGCAGGAAGGCGGTGATCAGCCAGCCCCAGGCAAAGAGGGGCAGTTTCATCATCGTCATGCCGGGCGCCCGCATGTTGAAAATGGTGACGATGATGTTGATCGAGCCCATGATCGAAGAGATACCCAGGATATGCACGGCGAGGATGGCGAAATCGACACCCATGCCGCCCTGCACCGAGAGTGGCGCGTAGAAGGTCCAGCCGGTAGCTATGGCGCCGTCGCCGACGCCGAACAAGGCGAGGGTGAAGGGCAGGGTGAGAAGGATCGCCGCGGGCGGCAACAGCCAGAAACCCCAGTTGTTGAGGCGTGGCAGTGCCATGTCGGGTGCGCCGATCATCAACGGGATCATCCAGTTGGCGAAGCCGGTGGCGGCTGGCATGAGCGCCGCGAAGATCATCACCAGCGCGTGGACTCCGATCAACTGGTTGAAGAACTCGGGTTTCATCAGCTGCAGGCCGGGCTCGAACAATTCGGCGCGGACCGCGAGGATCATGATGCCCCCGACAAAGAACATGATCAGCGAGAACGTCAAGTACATCGTCCCGATGTCCTTGTGATTGGTCGTCGTCAGCCAGCGGGTGAAGCCGCCCGGATGATAGCCGTCGTGATGTTCTGCGGGATGTGTGGTGATGCTGCTCATCTCGATTCTCCTAACGCAGTGTCTTGATCTGGGCGGGCTGGATCATGTCGCCCTGGCGGTTGCCGAAACTGTTTCGCTCATAGGTGATGACCGCTGCCACCTCGACATCAGAAAGCGTATTGCGGAACGCCTGCATCGCCGAGCCGGCCTTGCCGTTCAGGACGCGGTCCACGTGGCTGTCCTTGATGATCTTGCCGTCCTTGTCAAGCAGCGGACCCTTGACGATCGGACTGCCGGAGAGCGCAGGGAAGGCCGGCGGCAAGCCCAGGCCGTTCGGCTGGTGACAGACCGCGCATTGCTTCTCGTAGACTTCCTTGCCCTTGGTCATCAGTTCCTCGCTGCTCCAGGTCCGGTCGGCACCACCGGCGGCGGCTTTCGCCTCGGCCTTCTGGGTTTCCAGCCAGGCCAGGTATTCCGGCTCGGGAACGGCGTGGACGACGACCGGCATGAAACCGTGGTCCTTGCCGCACAGTTCGGCGCATTGGCCACGATAGATACCCGGCTTTTCGATCAAGACCCAGGTTTCACGGAGGAAACCCGGCACGGCGTCACGCTTGACGCCAAACTGCGGAACCCACCAGGTATGGATGACGTCGGTAGAAGTCAGCAGTATCCGCACTTTCTTGCCGACCGGCAGGACGACGGGCTTGTCGACCTCGAGCAGATAGTTTTCGCCCTTACCCTCGGCATTGGCGATCTGGTCGCGCGGCGTAGACAGGGTACTGATGAACTTGACCCCTGCTTCGGGGTATTCGTACTGCCATTTCCACTGCATCCCCGTTACCTTTAGAACCATGTCGGCACGAGTCTTGGTGTCTTCCATCGTGATGATTGCCTGGACTGCCGGTATGCCCATCAGGATGAAATCGATGAAGAGCAGGATGCCGAACGGGACCAATGCCCAGAACCACTGCATGCCACCCGTCGGACCTGTGAATTTCGCGGGCTGGTGGCCAACGCTCTTCCGGTGCTTGATCATCGAGTAGATCATGATCGCGAACACGACCACGAACAGGATCGTGATGATCAGCATGAATTCGTTGTGGATGTGCAGCGTTTCCCGGGCAATCGGCGTGACCGGATCGGGAAAATTGAATTTGTATTCGGCGCCGGCCAAACCGGGCACGAAGGCGACGACCGCCAACAGGCATTTCAATAGACTGCTTGTGGGCGCATCGCCCGCGAGACCCCTGCTGCATTTCTGAACGACGCAGTTCCCCATACCGTTCCCTCCCCCTTGTGAGAACCAACCAAGTGACTCAGAATCAACCGCGTCGAATTAGTTCAGAAAAATTCCATGAATCGAAACTTCCTTCTTGCAGTTCTCTGCCTGCTTGCGGTGGCCTGCAACCGGGCCCCCGTGGAGTTTCGCAACACGGATCTGACCGGAGCCACATTCGCGCGTCAATTCACGTTGAGCGATCATAATGCACAAATTCGTACGCTTGGCGATTTCAAGGGCAAGGTTGTCGTAATTTTTTTTGGGTATGCCTCGTGTCCGGATATCTGCCCGTCGACGCTTTCCCGACTCGCCACGGTGATGAAGGCGCTGGGTCCCGAGTCCGAAAGGGTCCAGGTGCTTTTCGTTACGGTGGATCCTGAACGCGATACCGCGGACCGACTGAGGGATTTCGTACCTTGGTTCCATCCATCCTTCCTTGGCTTGCGTGGCGATGCCCAAGAAACCAAGGTGGTATCCGAAGAGTTCCGGATATTCAGCGCACGCCGGGAAGTGGGCAGCCAGCTCGGGTACGTGCTTGACCACTCCTCGGGCGCCTACGTCTATGATCCGGCCGGGCGCATTCGACTCTATGTCAAAGATACGGCTAGCGTCGAGGAGATCGTTGCCGATATCCGGCTGCTGCTCTCCGGGAAGTAGGCAGATCCGGACTCAGCGTGGCCCGGTTTGTCCGAGCGCGGGCAGGGTGATGTGGAAGCGAATCGCTGCGAGGCGCAGGCCAAGCACGATCGCCATGGCAATCCACGCTGCTACGAGGGGCGAGGCCCCGGCTTCCTGAAGGCCGATCAGCGACAGCGCGCCGACCCAGGCCGCCGTCGCATAAAGCTCTCCCTTCAGGAAAACGAGTGGCACGTCGTTGCACAGAATGTCCCGCAGGATGCCGCCGACGACGCCGGTGATGACGCCCATCAAGCTGGCAGTCAGCCATGGGGTATGCCATTGCAGTGCGACCTGGGTGCCGAGAATGGTGAACAGCGCCAGTCCGAGCGCATCGGGAATCAGGAACAGCCGCGGTGGCACGGTAAAGGCGCGGGCCACGAAGAAGGTCACGAGGCCGGTGCCGAGGGCGGCGATGAGGTAAGTCTGGTCTGCTACCCAGAACACGTTGCGGTCAAGCAGTAAGTCGCGGACCGTGCCGCCACCCAGGGCGGTGGCGACCCCGACCAGCAGGGCGCCGATCAGGTCCATCTGCTTGCGTCCGGAATCGAGGACGCCGGTTACTGCGCTGACCGCGACTGCGGCCATGCCAACCCAGTAGAGCAGGGTGTCGATGCCCACTTTAGCGCTGGCGTTCCTTCATTGCGCGCTGTGCCTCGCGTTTCCAGTCTTTTTCATGTTCGTCCTGACGCTTGTCATGCATCTTCTTGCCCTTGGCGAGGCCGATTTCCAGCTTGATCCGGCCGCGGGTGAAATGCAGGTCGATGGGAACGAGCGCGTAACCCGCGCGTTCGACCTTGCCGATCAGTTTCATGATTTCCCGCCGGTGCAGCAGCAGCTTGCGGGTCCGCGTCGGGTCGGCCACGACATGCGTGGAAGCCGTCGCCAGTGGCGTGATGTGCATGCCGATCAGGTAGATTTCGCCACTCTTGATGATGACGTAGGATTCCTTGATGTTCATCCGGCCGGCACGGATCGCCTTGACTTCCCATCCCTGGAGGGCAATGCCGGCCTCGAACTTCTCTTCGACGAAGTAGTCGTGAAAGGCTTTTTTGTTGACCGTAATGCTCATGCTGCCGACGATCCATTAAAATCGTGCATTCTACAGGAAGCAGGAATCCCACCGGCCCATGGCATTGGTCGAAAAATCCGTTCTGATCGGGCAATCCGCCGAACGCATGTTCGAACTGGTCGATCGTTGCGAGGACTATCCCGTTTTTCTGCCCTGGTGCAGCGAGACCGAGGTCAAATATCGCGATGCCCTGAAGACGGTTGCGACGCTCCATGTCAATTATCACAGTGTCAAGACCAGCTTCACGACCGAAAACGACAAGGAAAGCCCGCATTCGATGCGGATTCGACTGGTCGACGGGCCGTTTCGCCGCCTCGAAGGTTCATGGCACTTCAGGATTCTGGCGGAAAGTGCCTGCAAGATCGAGTTCCAGTTGCACTACGATTTTTCGAGCAAGGTATTCGAGAAAGTGATCGGTCCGGTGTTCAGTCATATTGCCAATACCTTCGTCGATGCGTTCGTGCGTCGCGCCGCCCAAGTCTATGGAGAAGCCAGTGGCTGAACAGTTCAAGGTCGAGGTCTGCTATGCACTGCCGCAAAAGCAGGAATTGGTCGCGCTGAATCTGCCGGCTGGGACGACGCTGCAACAGGCGGTCGAGGCATCCGGGCTGCTCGAAAAGCACCCGGAAATCGATCTTGCGAAGAACAAGTTCGGTATCTTTGCCAAGCTTTCGAAGCTCGACACGCTTCTGCGCGACCGTGATCGGGTGGAAATCTACCGCCCCCTGATTGCCGACCCCAAGGAAGTGCGCAAGCAGCGGGCCGCCGAAGGCAAGGTCATGAAAAAGGGCGCCGGCGACGCCGACGCTCCGGAGTCCTGAGCAGTCTTTCGGGGCTCAATGGAGCTTATTTGCAGGACTCGGCGATGGCGTTGCGGGCTCGCTCGATTTCACCGCCACGCTGCGCGTCTTCAAGGAAGGTCTCGCCGCCCTTGCCATCGGGAAGAATCATGCGGCGCCCGGATTCGAGCGCCTGAAGGTGGGTGCGGGCGCGCTCGCAAGTCTCGCGCAGCTGGGCTGCCTGGGCGGCTTCCTTAGCCTCCTTGTCCGATTTCTCGCGGGCTTCCTGCTGGCGCTTCTTGAACTCTCTGTCTTTTTTGGGCGTTTTCTTCGCGGGGTCGGTGGTCTGGGGCGCGCGTGCCGCCGGTTCGGGGGCGGGTGGAG
>ERZ724517.192-NODE-192-length-37558-cov-9.379143_pt1 | contig 37558 bp, 42 predicted proteins | sample MGYA00376050_ERZ724517 | MGnify/ENA primary metagenome ERZ724517 (study PRJEB28724, sample SAMN07190886) | activated sludge metagenome | isolation source: activated sludge of sewage treatment plant in Hong Hong | place: USA: Christiansburg, Virginia | collected... | reverse complement strand
CAGCCAGCCCAAGGTGGCCATCACCTTCACCGACTACGGCGACGAGAGCGACCCCGGGCCCTACCCGGTGCCGGCCGATGCGCCAATTGAAGGCGCGCTGGCCAGCGGCGCACCCTTTGGCGGCGACCGCCATGTGCTGGTCATCGACCGCGATGCCAACCGCCTGTATGAAATGGGCAATTCCTACCCGCAAGCCGGTGGCAGCTGGAAGGCCAGCGGGGGCGCCGTGTTCCACCTCGACTCCAACACCGTGCGCCCCGGCGGCCGGCCCGGCTGGACCAGTGCCGATGCCGCCGGCCTGCCGATCTTCCCCGGCCTGGTGAGGTATGACGAAGCCTCCACCGGTGCCATTCGCCACGCGCTGCGCTTCACGGTCAGCAGTACCCGGCGCGCCTACGTGCCGCCAGCCACCCATTGGGCTTCCAGCAACACCAGCGCCAACCTGCCACCCATGGGCATGCGGGTGCGCCTGAAGGCCGGCTATGTGATCCCGGCCAGTTTCAGCACCGAGACCCGGGCCATTCTGCAGGCGATGAAGACCTACGGCATGCTGGTGGCCGACAACGGCTCCAACTGGTATGTCAGCGGTGCGCCCGACGCGCGCTGGAACAACGACAAGCTGGTCTCCGAACTGGGCAGCGTCAAGGGCGCCAGTTTTGAAGTGGTGCGCATGGACGGCCTGGTGACGCCCTAACCCGCTGGCGGGCGGGCCAGGTCGGTGTGTTTTTCCTGCAGATACTGGTCGAGATCGAGCTCATGTAACTGGGCGGCGTGCCGCTCGGTCAGCGCAAACCAGGCGCGCAAACGGGCTTCGGTCTGCTCGGCCGCAGTGCCGCTTGCGACGCTGGCGTAGGCCTGCAGGGCCAGGTAGTTGCGCATCACGTTGCGCTCCACCGACCCGCGCTCGCCCTGCACGTACTGGGGGCGACCATCCTTTCCCGTGCCAACCACGGTGAATCCGATCTTGGTGCGCCCGGCAGTCGCCAGGTACACACCCATGGCCATCCTGGCCAGACTGCCAAAGTTGTAGCCGTAGGCAAAGTGCAAAAACGTGCGCTGCCCTTCCAGCGGCGTGGCTTCGAACACGATACGGTAGTCGGATGTGGACAGCGGGCCTGTCGCCGCAACCAGTGCCACACGCAGGTAGTCGGCAGAAGATGCCTCAACCCGCATGGTGTAGGCCATGCTGTAGACCGTGCCCGCAGTGGCGCCCTTTTTGGGGCCTGCAGACAGCATCACCACGTCACCCTGGGCACCGTGGGTGGGCTGGCAGGATCGCACATTGAGATGCAGGAACAACACGCCGCACACCGACTCTGCGGTGCCCAGTACCGAGGCAACACGGGCAAAAGGCAAAGCCATGTCCGCGTACACGTCGGCCGACATGCGCCCACCGGATTCGTTCGAAATCAGGTGCAGCGGCTCACCAAAGGTTTTGGCCTGCAACTGGGGCAACAGCTCGACACGCTTGCCCAACAGACGGGCTGCATCCGCTGGCTCTGCCGCCAACGCGGTCGCGGCGCCCAGTACCAGCAGTATGGCAGTGAAAAGAGAGCGCAGCAGATGGACCAATGCGCTATTGGGGTGTCGGCGACACCAGCTGCCACCCTTCCGGGCAGTACTGGGTGTAGGGGTAATACTGCCCCACCGATTTACAGAAATACCATGCGTTCACCGGCTGCGGGGGCGCAGCGGGTGCCACGGGGGCCGGTGCCATGTAGATGGGTGCCGGTTGCACGTACGTGACGGCCGGAGGTACATAGGTGACCGGCGGCTGCACGTAGACGGGTGGGGGAGCACTGGGCTGGCTTGCAGCGGCGCCGATGACCGCACCGGCAAGGCCAAGGAACAGCAGCGGGGCAATCCAGCCGCCGCCATTGCTGTGCGACTGGTAGCTGCGCTGTGGCCCGTGTGGGTAATACCCTCGGGGACCGTCCGCCAAGGCGCTGCCGCCCATTGCGGCGACGAGCAGCGCGACCATCAGGGTCTTGGGTACAACTTTCATATTCGGCTCCGGTTGGTGGCTTAACGCACGGGCCGCTCTGGCGGTTGACCCCGGCCTATGGGTTGTGCATAACCGCCTCCACCGTCTGGCGGATCAGCGCCAGCGTGGCTTGCTGGGTGAGTGTGGTGGGCCGCAGGGAACTGGTGGCCAATGACAGCTTGGTCCGCAACACCGGATCAACGATGGCACGCACCGCAAACGCCGACGGGCGCACCGATTGTGCTACCGCGTTGCGGGACAACACGGCGCAGCCGGCGCCATCCGCCACCAGATCCAGAATGGCCGATACGCCGTCGATCTCGAGCGCAATTTTTGGGCGACAACCGATGTTGGCCATCTCGGACTCCACCTGCATGCGAATGGCATTGGGCCGACTGGGAATCACCAGCGGCAATTGGGCCACCTCACGCAGGGCAATGGGCCCGGGCGCCGGGTCCTCCAGCAAACCCGGAGCGCGCATCTGGACCAGCATCAGGTCTTCATCCTGCAGTGCAAGGGTCTCGATTTCGGCGCTGGACTGGGCGTTGTACAGCACGGCAATGTCCAGGCGTCCGTTGACCAGCGAGTCCTGCATGGCAACCGACAGCCCCTCGCTGATGGAAATGGTGGCATCGGGCATTTGCTGGCGAAACGCCCGCGTCAAGGGCACGGTCAGCATCCGTGCCACGCTGGTGGGCAGGCCCACGGCCACGCGCCCGGCCAGGGAACCCCGCACCCGGCCCAGCTCTTCCTTGGCCCGCTCCACCTGGTGCAGGATGCCGCGACCATGGGCCAGCAGCAATTTGCCGGCTTCGGTGGGCAGCGCGCCGCGCCCATTGCGCGTCAACAGGGTTTGGCGCAGTTCCACTTCCAGCAGGCGCACCTGGCGGCTTAGCGCGGGTTGCGCGATGTCCAGCGCAATGGCGGCGCGGGTGAAGCTGCCGAGTTCGGCAACACGCACAAAATATTCCAGTTGTTTTAGATCCATACCAGCCCATTTGAATAGCTAGGCCTTTATTATGCCGATCTGCAATAGCTGCTAGTAGATGCCCGGGGCTTACCAAGAAACGGGGCGGCGTTCAAAATAGCGACCATGCAACCCACCGCCATGCCTGCACGGGCTCCCCTCACCGGCATCTCCTCCATGGCCACCCGCCAGCTGCTGGCCGAGCTGACGGACGCCTACACCGCGCGCAGCGGACAGCCCGTGGCCATCGCTTCCGTGGGCGGTGTGGACGCGGCCAAACGCGTGCAGGCCGGTGAGGCCTTTGACGTGGTCATTCTCGCGTCTGACGCCATCACCAAGCTCGTGGTCTACGGTCACCTGCGCGCCGACAGCGTCGTGGACCTGGTGCACTCCGGCGTGGCCGTGGCCGTAAGCGCTGGCACACCCCAACCCGACATCAGCGGCGAAGACGCCGTGCGCCTGGCCATACTGGCCGCCCCCACGCTGAGCTACTCCACCGGCCCCAGCGGTGTGGCACTGGCCCAGCTGTTTGCGCGCTGGGGCATTGCGGAGCAGATCAAGGAACGTATCGTCACCGCGCCACCCGGCGTGCCGGTGGGCAGCCTGGTGGCCAAGGGCGAAGTGGCCTTGGGCTTTCAGCAGCTCAGCGAACTGATCCACGTGGACGGCATCGCAATAGTCGGCCCGCTGCCACCTGCCATCCAGATCACCACCACCTTTACCGCCGCCATGACAACCCGCTGCACGCGGCCAGCCGATGTGCAAGCCCTGCTGGACTTCATGGTCTCACCGGTGGCAGCAGAAGCCAAGCGCCGCCAGGGCATGGAACCCGCTTGAGATGACACTCCCCCCGTTGCTTGCCCACTGCGTGTGGCCGCATACCCCCTCAAGGGGGCAACGCCAGTGGCTCGGCGAAGCCGGTTCCACGGCGTTCCACGCTTGGACCTTCGCACGCGTTGCGGGTCGTGCCTAGCGGTTAACTATTGAATATTTGAAACTGAGGAGACTTCCATGATCATCGACTGCCACGGCCACTACACCACGGCACCCAAGGCGCTGGAAGCCTGGCGCAACCAGCAGATTGCCGGCATCAAGGACGCATCGGTCATGCCCAAAGTGGCGGACCTGAAAATCAGCGACGACGAGCTGCGCGAGTCGATTGAAAGCAACCAGCTGCGCCTGATGAAGGAACGCGGCTCTGACCTGACGCTGTTCAGCCCGCGCGCCAGCTTCATGGCCCACCACATTGGTGACTTCAACGTCTCCAGCACTTGGGCGGCGATCTGCAACGAGTTGTGCTACCGCGTCAGCCAACTGTTCCCCGACCACTTCGTGCCGGTGGCCATGCTGCCGCAAAGCCCCGGTGTCGACCCCGCGACCTGCATTCCCGAACTGGAGAAATGCGTCAAGGAATACGGCAACGTCGGTATCAACCTGAACCCCGATCCCAGCGGCGGCCACTGGACCTCGCCTCCCTTGAGCGACAAGGCCTGGTTCCCGATTTACGAAAAGATGGTGGAGTACGACATTCCCGCCATGATCCACGTGTCCACCAGTTGCAACGCCTGCTTCCACACCACCGGCGCGCACTACCTGAATGCCGACACCACCGCCTTCATGCAGTGCCTGACCAGCGACCTGTTCAAGGAGTTCCCCACGCTGAAGTTTTTGATTCCGCACGGCGGCGGCGCCGTGCCCTATCACTGGGGCCGTTTCCGTGGCCTGGCGCAGGAGCTGAAGAAACCGCTGCTGCAGGATCACCTGCTGAACAACATCTTTTTTGACACCTGCGTCTACCACCAGCCGGGCATTGACTTGTTGAACACCGTCATCCCGGTGAAGAACGTGTTGTTTGCCAGCGAGATGATTGGCGCCGTGCGCGGCATTGATCCCGAGACCGGCAACTACTACGACGACACCAAGCGCTACATCGAGGCCTCCAAAATCCTCAGCGATGCGGACCGTCACCAGATTTACGAAGGCAACGCCCGGCGCGTATTCCCGCGGCTGGATGCACTGCTGAAAACCAAGGAAGCCAAATGAACAACTTAGGCATCGTCAAACGCAACATCACCCGTGCCGACCGCGTCGCCGTTGACAAACTGTCGCGCTTTGGCGTGGCCACCATCCATGAGGCCATGGGCCGCGTCGGCCTGATGAAGCCCTACATGCGCCCCATCTACAACGAAGCCAAGATCTGCGGCACGGCTGTGACCGTTCTGCTGCAGCCCGGCGACAACTGGATGATGCATGTGGCTGCCGAACAGCTCCAGCCCGGCGACGTGGCCGTGGCCGCCTGCACCACGGACAATGCCGACGGTTTCTTTGGCGACCTGCTAGCGACCTCGTTCCAGGCCCGTGGTGCGGTTGGCCTGATCATTGACGGCGGTGTGCGCGACGTCAAAGACCTGACCGAGATGAACTTCCCGGTGTTCAGCAAGGCCATCCATGCCAAGGGCACGATCAAGGCCACACTGGGCTCGGTCAACATTCCGGTGGTGTGTGCGGGTGCGCAGGTCAACCCGGGTGATGTGGTGATTGCCGACATCGACGGCGTGGTCGTGGTGCCCGCGGCCATCGCGCAAAAAGTTGCGGATGCGGCGGAGGCGCGTGAATCGAATGAGGGGGCCAAGCGGGCCATCTTCGCTTCGGGCGTGTTGGGACTGGACTATTACAAGATGCGGGAGGGGTTGGAGAAGGCCGGGCTGCGTTATGTGGACTAGGCGGCTGGGCGGCAGAGCGTTCTGTTCCGTCTGGGCGCTTGAGCGCCTGAGCGGCAAAGCGTTCTGCTCCGTGTCCCCCGCCCGCTACGCGGGCTCCTCCTTGACCTGCGCAGAACGCTTTGCCGCCCAGGCTCTTGGTACTCGGTACGTGGAACAAATCGGCCTCTAGCCCTCGTGGATATTGCGTAAGCAGCTATTTTATTGATAGTAATTATCAGGAACCCTATGGAATTCACCAAGACCCCCGGCTGGCTGGACTGGTACACAGGCCCCAGCAAACCCCGCTTCCAGCTGCCACCCGGCAGCGTGGACGCGCACTGCCATGTGTTCGGCCCCGGTGACCAGTTTCCCTACGCGCCGGAACGCAAGTACACGCCGTGTGACGCCTCCAAGGACCAGTTATTTGCGCTGCGCGACCACCTGGGCTTTGACAAGAACGTCATCGTGCAGGCCACCTGCCACGGCTCGGACAACCGCGCGCTGGTCGATGCTTTGAGAGCGTCCAACAACAAGGCGCGCGGCGTGGCTACCGTCAAGCGCGATGTGACGGACGCCGAGCTGCAGGACATGCACGCCGCCGGCGTGCGTGGCACGCGCTTCAATTTCGTCAAGCGTCTGGCCGACTTCACGCCGCGCGAGGTGCTGCTGGAGATTGCCAACCGCATCGCACCGCTGGGCTGGCATGTGGTGGTGTACTTTGAGGCGCAGGACCTGCCCGAGCTGTATGACTTCTTCACCGCGCTACCCACCACGGTGGTGGTCGACCACATGGGCCGCCCCGATGTCAGCAAGGCGGTGGATGGTCCTGAGTTCGCGCTGTTTGTGAAGATGATGCGCGAGCACAGCAATATCTGGAGCAAGGTGAGCTGCCCCGAGCGGCTCAGCGTCAGCGGCCCCAAGGCCTTGAACGGCGAGCAACATGCCTACCAGGACGTGGTGCCGTTTGCCAAGCATCTGGTCGAGACCTTCCCGGACCGCGTGCTGTGGGGCACCGACTGGCCACACCCCAATCTGAAAGACCACATGCCCGATGATGGTCTGCTGGTGGACTTCATTCCGCAGATTGCCACCACGGCGGAACTGCAGCGCAAGCTGCTGGTGGACAACCCGACACGTTTGTACTGGAGCTAGCCATGTCACTCGACAAACCGTATCTGGACGTACCCGGCACGACCATCTTTGATGCCGAGCAAAGCCGCAAGGGCTACCACCTGAACCAGTTCTGCATGTCGCTGATGCAGGCCGCCAACCGCGAGCGCTTCAAGGCTGGCGAGCGGGCCTATCTGGACGAGTGGGGCATGACCGAGGAGCAGAAGCAGGCCGTGCTGGCGCGCGACCTGAACCGCTGTATTGCAGCCGGCGGCAACATCTATTTCCTGGCCAAGATCGGCGCCACCGATGGCAAGAGCTTTCAGCAAATGGCCGGCAGCATGACCGGCATGACCGAGGACGAATACCGCGCCATGATGGTCGCCGGTGGCCGCTCGGTCGAGGGCAACCGCGTCATTGGCGAAGATGGCAACGCCCAGGCCCACCACCAACCCCAAGGCAGCGCAGGCCAGAAAGTGAACGCCTGATATGGCCCGCATCACCGCATCCGTCTACACCTCCCACGTGCCGGCCATTGGCGCGGCGATTGACCTGGGCAAGACCACGGAGCCCTACTGGCAACCGGTCTTCCAGGGCTACGAGTTTTCCAAGCAGTGGATGAAGGACAACAAGCCCGACGTCATCTTCCTGGTCTACAACGACCACGCCACCGCCTTCAGCCTGGACATGATCCCGACTTTTGCCATCGGCACGGCCGCCAGCTACCAACCGGCCGACGAAGGCTGGGGTCCGCGCCCCGTGCCCGTGGTGCAGGGCCACCCGGAGCTGGCCGCGCACATCGCGCAGTCGGTCATCCAACAAGACTTTGACCTGACCATCGTGAACAAGATGGACGTGGACCACGGCCTGACCGTGCCGCTCTCCTTGATGTGCGGACAACCCGACGCATGGCCGTGCCCCGTCATTCCGTTTGCCGTGAACGTGGTGCAATACCCCGTGCCGTCGGGCCAGCGTTGCTTCAACCTGGGCAAGGCAATTGCCAAGGCGGTGGAGAGCTATGACGAAGACCTGAACGTGCACATCTGGGGCACAGGCGGCATGAGCCACCAGTTGCAAGGGCCGCGTGCGGGGCTCATCAACAAGGAGTTTGACAACGCCTTTCTGGACAAGCTGATTGCCGACCCGGCGGCAGCCGCCGCCATCCCCCACATCGACTACGTGCGCGAGGCGGGCAGCGAGGGCATAGAGCTGGTGATGTGGCTGATCGCCCGGGGCGCTATGAGAGACATAGCAGACCCATCAGCATCCACGAGGGCTATCCACCGTTTTTACCATGTACCTGCGAGCAACACGGCCGTGGGTCATCTGATTTTGGAGAATCGCTGATATGAGCAAGACCATCAAAGTCGCCTTGGCTGGCGCCGGTGCCTTTGGCATCAAGCACCTCGACGGCATCCAGAACATTGACGGCGTCGAAGTCGTCTCGCTGGTCAGCCGCGAGCTGGACAAGACCAAGGAAGTAGCCGCCAAGTACGGCATTGGCCACGTCACCACCGAGCTGGCCGATAGCCTGGCCTTGAAGGAAGTGGACGCCGTCATCCTGTGCACGCCCACCCAAATGCACGCCGCGCAAAGCGTTGCCTGCCTGAAGGCCGGCAAGCACGTGCAGGTGGAGATTCCGCTGGCCGACTCGCTGCAAGGCGCGCAAGACGTAGTCGCCATGGCCCAGAGCAGCGGCCTGGTCGCCATGTGCGGCCACACCCGCCGCTTCAACCCCAGCCACCAGTACGTGCACCAGGAAATCACCGGTGGGCGCTTCAACATCCAGCAGATGGATGTGCAGACCTACTTCTTCCGCCGCACCAACATGAACGCGCTGGGCCAGGCCCGTAGCTGGACCGACCACCTGCTGTGGCACCATGCAGCCCACACCGTGGACCTGTTCGCCTACCAATGCGGAAGCCCCATCGTGAAGGCCAACGCCATCCAGGGGCCTATCCACCCCGTGCTGGGCATTGCCATGGACATGAGCATTCAGCTCAAAGCCGCCAACGGCGCCATCTGCACGCTGTCACTCAGCTTCAACAACGATGGTCCGCTGGGCACCTTCTTCCGCTACATCGGCGACAGCGCGACCTACATTGCCCGTTACGACGATTTGTTCAATGGCAAGGACGAGAAGATCGATGTGTCCCAGGTGGACGTGTCGATGAACGGCATCGAGTTGCAGGACCGCGAGTTCTTTGCCGCCATCCGCGAGGGGCGCGAACCCAATAGCAGCGTGGCCAGCGTCTTGCCGTGCTACCAGGTGCTGCACGATCTGGAGTTGCAGCTGGCGGGATAGATTCATGGCGCTGGACGCGGGCGGTGGGCAAGTTCAAATATACTGTAATTATTCACAGCCGCCAACTTTCGAAAGTGCCGCATGACTGACAACAACATTGCGCCTACCGGTCTCTTCACCGACGACAGCCAGGTGACGCGTTGCGTCTGGTGCCGCGCGACGCCGGACTACCAGCACTACCACGACCATGAATGGGGCCTGCCCGTGCACAGCGATGCGCGCCTGTTCGAGAAAATTTGTCTGGAAGGCTTCCAGGCGGGTCTGAGCTGGCTGACCATTCTGAACAAGCGCGAAGCCTTTCGAAAGGCCTTTGCCGACTTTGATATGGACCGGGTCGCCGCGTTTGACGACGCCGACATCACGCGCCTGGTGCTGGACGCCGGCATCGTGCGCCACCGGGGCAAGATCGTGTCGACCATCAACAATGCCCGGCGCGCGCAGGCGCTGCGCCAGGAGTTCGGCACGCTGGCGGCCTACTTCTGGCAGTTTGAGCCAGCCAAATCCGCACGACCGGATCAGATCACCCGCCAGAGCCTGAGCGGCATGACCACATCGGCGGAGTCCATCGCACTGTCCAAAGACCTGCGCAAGCGCGGATGGAGTTTTGTAGGGCCCACCACCGTGTATGCCTTCATGCAGGCCATGGGCATGGTCAACGACCATATCGAAGGCTGCGCCGCCCGCGAACGGGCATTGACGGCGCGCGCGGCGTTCCAGCCCCCAAAGACAAGCGTCAGCCGTGGGCCTGCAACAGGTGTTGCAAATGCTTGAGCAAGGCGGTCTTCAGCGCCTTGGGCTTGACGATCTCAAACTCCAGCGACAGGCGCGCCAGGTCACGGGCAAACGCGGGTAGATCGTCGATTTGCGCATCCAGACGGATGCGACCCCGGTGCGCGGTCAGCGTGCCGATGCTGGCCGACATCACCCGCCGCACTGCGGCCTGATCGGCGCGAAACAAAATGGCAACGGTATGCGCGCGCGGCAGCGTCGCAATCGATTCCCGCAGGTACTGCAGCACATCGAAAGCGGGGGGCCTGCCAAACGACTGGGGCAGCGCGTGCACCGCAGAGACGCGGTCCAGCCGGAACGAGCGCAAGCCCTGGCGCAGGTGGCAATAGCCCACCACATACCACGCGCCATACAGGTAGCCGACACCGTAGGGGTCAACCATCCGCTCGGTGGTGCTGCCATCCAGCGCGCAATAGCCCATCTGCAGGCGCTGCGCCGCGCTGGCGCAGCGCGTGATCTCGGCAAAAAATGCACTGCCGCTTTCGGTCTGCGGGCGGGTCAGGTCCAGCGCGACGACGGCGTGCAGATCACCCATCTTGCGTTTGAGCGACACCGGCATCACGCGGTCCAGCTTGGCTTGTGCGCTGGCCACGGCGGGCGTCATGTCGCGCAGGCCCAGCTCCCCAGCCACGCGCAGGCCAACCGACAGCGCCAAGGTTTCATCGTTGCTGAACATCAGTGGCGGCAGTTTGTAGCCGGGCATCAGCGCGTAATGGCCGTCACGCCCGCGCTCCGCGCGTATCGGCACGCCGAAGCGCTCCAGCTCGACGATGTAGCGGCGCACCGTGCGGCGCTCCACGCCCACCAGGTCAGCCAGTTGCGCGCCACTCAGGCGCGGGTGTGATTGCAGCAGTTCGAGCACCGCCAGCACACGCTGCAGGGGTTTTTCCATGAGTGGCATGGTACGCCGATATAGGCCACAAGCTGCCCTATATGGAAACTAGACTGCGTCCATCTTCTTCTCACCAATAGGCGAACATACATGGCACCCGATCTTTGGCTTTACTTCCTGGCCGTCCTCGCCGTGATCCTGCTACCCGGCATGGACATGGCGTTTGTCATGGCCAGCAGCCTGGCCGGTGGCCGCCGTGGGGCCATCAGCGCGGTCCTGGGCATTGCCAGTGGTGGTGCCATCCATGTGGTGGTCGGCGCCACAGGCATGGCGGCGCTGATGGTCGTTTTCCCCCAGCTGTTTCGCGCCATGCTGCTGCTGGGAACGCTGTATCTGTTGTGGATAGGCTGGAGCATTTGGCGCAGTGCGGATGCCGCGCCATCGCCAGAGACTGTTGCGCCTCCATCCAGCACCGCCGTCTACCGGCGCGCCGTCACCACCTGTCTGCTCAATCCCAAGGCTTATGCATTCATGTTCGCCCTGTTTCCCGCGTTTGTGCGCAGCGACGTGCGCTCACTGGTCGCGCAGACGCTGGCGCTGGGCCTGATCACGGTGGGCACACAAATCGTGGTCTATGGCACGGTCGCCGCGCTGGCCGTGCGGACCCGTGCGGTGATTCAGGCCCGCCAGAGCCTGATCGCGCGGACCATGGGCGGCATGCTGATCGTGAGTGCGCTGCTCACTGCAACGCAGGCCTGGGCCGGGTAGGCGCTTAGCCGCTGCGCCGGGCCGCCCCAAGCAAGGCTGCGCCCCCGTGGGGGGGCAGCGACCCACACACAGTGGGGGAGCGTGGGGGCTAGTTAGCGCGGCATGTCGTAGTCCAGCTTTTCGACCTTTCCCCGCCAATAGGGCATGCGGCCGGGGGGTGGAGTCCACGCCACCTCGGCCTCCCGCGGCACCAGCATGCCGCTGTGCGCCTCGTATTTGGCAAGGCGCACATCCCATGGCGTGGACACCATCGCCCCATCCACCAGGGCACTACGCTCGGTGCTGCTGATGCGCTCCACCAATCCGTCGGCGTTGAACGCAAACCGCAGCGTCACCGTGATCGCGCCGTCCGTCAGCGTGGCGTCCGCCGTCTGCGCATCCACCGGCCTCCACTGCGCGCCCTGGCTGGGAAGCAAGGCGGTCGGGTACCAAACGGCCTCGGCCACATAGCGGATCAGTTCGCCGCGGGCGATCTCCCCCGTTCCCTCGATACCCCCCATGTCAAACAGCCCGATGACCGAGGGCTGCAAGCTGCCAACGCCGGCCACATAGGCGTCGACGACCCGCACCGTGATGCCGCCCGCCATGACAATGGATGCATCCCACACAAAGCCGGGGCGCTGGGTGGCGACCCGCTGCCGGGCGGTGAACGGCTCCCATTGCTCGGTCAGGGTGCCGCGGTTCATGCTGCCGGTCTGCTCCATGTACAGCCCGCGCACGATGGGCTGGTTTGGATTGAGCACCTTGGAAAAGTAGCGCTGCACCACGGGCGGCAGGCTGGCCAGCTCCGCTTCGTCGTAGCGCTCGGGGCGCGCCTTGGCTGGGGCCGTGGCAGCCTCCAGCGCCGCCAGGCGCGCGTTGGTGGCATGGGTCCAGCGCGAATGCCCCCACAGCCCCAAAACCAAAACCACGGCGAACAGCGTGAACACCACAATCTTGGCCCACTTCAGCACCACCACCAGCCGCTTGGGCCGCAGTGGCGCGTAGCTGGGCACTACAAAATTGCGCAGGACTGGGGCCGCGTCTTCTTGCGGAGGCTTGGTATCAAGGGTCATGGGCGCACGGCTTGGTGGTTGTTCGATACAGATGTTGGCAGTGCCAACGCCACCAAGCTTACATGGGATCGCAACACCCATCAGTTCGCTTGCGGTCTGATGAGGCAATCAGTCAGCGCAAGAACTCACATCAATGCCAAACGAGGGTGCAAAGAAAAGGACTCCTGCCAATTCACTGCGACGGCTTGTCACTACGCACCTTCATGTTCACCCGCAGCCCATCGCTCATCGGCATACCAAGATTCACACCGTTGGGCGGAATCGGTGATTCGAACCATTTCGCATACATCGCGGAGAATTCCCCGGTCTTCATCAACCGGGTAATGGTTCTATCGACCAATTTCTTGAATGCGATATCGTCCTTGCGAACCATGCACCCATAGGGCTCCACCTGCAAGGTGTCGCCGACCACCATCAATGCACCGGGATTTTTCGAATTGGCCATCAAACCAAACAAAAGAATGTCATCCATCGCGAACGCCACGGCCTGACCATCCTCGACCAACCGCAGCGCATCTGCATAGTCCTTGCCGAAGATGACCTGTACGTTGAGACCCTTCTCTTCGCTTAGCTTCTTCAATACCTTCTCATTGGTACTGCCAGCGATGCTGGCCACCGGTTTGTTCGCCAAGTCGGTGTAGTTCTTGATATTCGACGACTTCTGCACCAGCAAGCGGGTTCCCGTATAAAAGTGGCTGATTGCAAACGCGACGTCTTTGCCGCGTGCGGAATTATTGGTTGTCGACCCGCATTCAAGGTCGTAGCTTCCGTCCATCAGCTTGGGGATGCGGTTCTGCGCATTGACGGGAATTTTCACAACCTCAAGATAGGGTTTCTTCACCTCTGTCTTGATGTCATCCACAATGGCCTCCGTGATGTCCACGGCAAACCCTACCGCCTTGTGCGGGCTGAGCATGTAGCTGAAAGGCACTGCGGACTCGCGATAGGACACCGTGACTTTGTTGCTGTCAGAGATTTTCTTCAACGTCTGTGCGCCGACTCCGGCCCCGACCGTCATCAGTCCTGCACCCAGAAGCGCAGCTGACATGAGAGTGAGTACTTTCATGGCGGACTCCTTTTCTTTTTAAAAAATACAAAGCCGTAAACCCATACTAGGCATTGAAAGTGAATTTTCTTTGATGCCCATCAAAGCAAATGAACCTGCTTTCAACTAGTGGCAGCAGCCATACAACCCCCTACAATCACGCCCTTTGCCAGCCCGCCCCCAAGACATGCACATCGTCGTCAATGAAGACCTCAAAGCCTATATCGATCCCCTGACCCCCGAAGAGCATGAGGCCCTGGAGCGCAGCCTGCTGGCAGAAGGCTGCCGGGACGCACTGGTGCTCTGGGGTGACGTGCTGGTGGACGGCCACAACCGTTACGGCATCTGCCAGCAGCACGGCATTCCGTTTCAAACCCTGCAGAGCACGGTATTCAAGACCACCGAAGATGTGCACCTGTGGATGATTGACCAGTATCTGGGGCGCCGCAGCGTGTCGGACTTCCAACGCGGTGTGTTGGCACTGCGCAAGCGCGAGATTTTGAACGCCAGGCGGCTCCAGGCCGCGCCTCCGGCGGACTCGGATCCTGTGCCGCTTGCCCCGGTCGACGCGCTGAAGAGCAGGGAAGGCATCGCCAAGGTGGCGCGTCTGAGCAGCAACCAGGTCGTGCTGATCGAGAAGATTCAAAAGCAGGCAGCGCCCGAAGTCGTGGCCGCAGTAAAGTCCGGCGCCATTTCGATCAATGCGGCCGCGGCCGTTGCATCCCTGCCTGAGCAAGAGCAGGTTGCTGCCGCGCTGGGTGGCACAGATGAGCTTCGCCAAGCCGCCAAACGGGTGCGCGAGACCCGCAAGCGCCCACCAGCCGCAGAGCCGGACGCATCGGCACCAGACACGGTGGAGGCGTTGCGCGCTCGCATCGCGGAATTGGAAACCGAGAACGCCAAGCTGCGTCAACAGTTGGCAGCCCTGGCACAGTAGTCGCTATTTATTTCTTGACCGCCTTCGCCGTCCGTGGCGGCTTGGCAGCGGGCAATGGGGCCTTGTCGCCCTGATCCAGGCATAACAGCGTATCGACATACGACATGAATCGGTTCAGGTAATCGGGCGAGATGTCGCGCATCAAGGCCAGTGAACGCAGCGCCACCACATGCGAGTTGATAGGTCCGGCGTTCTTGGGTGCCTGACCCAGTGCCTGCACAACCTGCTTCTCGGCGCTGAGCCGGGACCAGGTGTTTCTGAAATACCGCACCGACTTCAGTTCAGCGCGTGGGGCCACGGCAGTGTTCCACGGGTGGTCCACTTTCTCCGGGGTCTGTTGGGCCATACGGAGCACCAGGTCACCCAAAGTCTCAGGGTGTGCGGCCGGGTCTGAACCGGCGACGGAATTCATTTGCGCGTCGCTCCGTGCCTGTTCCACGCGCTGTCGCAAGGCCAGCACTGCGTCCGCCAGCTTGCCGTCGAGGATGTGCCTCACGCGGCCCTGGTGGGTGCCGGCACGCTGGGCCAACACCTCGATATAGTGGAAGCGCACCGGATCGAATCGGTCGGCACCGTCCTGTCGCAAAGCATCAATCGCATTCATGAAGGTGCCGACTTTGCCTGGACGGCTTTGGGCACGGGCGCCATTTCCACGCGCCGGTTTTGCGCGCGCCCGCTTTCGTCCCCATTGGAGGCTATCGGTTGTTCCGCGCCAAAGGCCGCCGCAAACACCATGGAGGACGGCATGCCCGCATCGATCAAGGCGCGCGTGACGGTCAATGCCCGCTGCGCCGAGAGCTCCCAGTTGTCCTCGAACTGGCTGTTGCTGCCGCGTATCGACTTGTTGTCGGTAAACCCGCTCACCATCAGCAACTCATCGCGGGCCGTCAAATACGACTTCAACGGCGCCACCAGGGTGCTGAGCAGTTGCCGGCCATCGGGCTGCAACTGGTCCGAATTCATCGCAAACAGCACACGACCGCTGATGCCAATGCGCCCGTTGGTCAGCGTGATGCGCCCGGTGGACAGCGGAATCGCCAAGGCCTTCTCCAGCGTCATGCGGCGCTGCTCTTCGATCTGGCGTTTCTTGACCTCGTCTTCCAGTTGCGTGGCCATCTGCAACTGGACCACCAGCACGCCGACCAGCAGCAGCACAAAGGCGCCCAACAGACCCGACATCAGGTCACCAAAAACAGCCCACACCGGCGCCGTTTGCTCCATCCCTGCGTCTGTATCGTCCATGCTCAGGCAACCTCTTCGGCTGTCAGCGCCTGCTTGGCTGGCAATTGGCGCAGTTCTTCAAACACTTCCTTTTGCGACATGATGCTCAGGTCAATGATCTCGCGCGCCTGTGCCACGTAATAGGCCAGTTGCTCGTCGCTACGCGCCATGGATTTGTCCATGGCGCCCTCAATGCGCTGCAGGTTGGCAATCAGTCTCTCGTTGGCATCATTGAAGGAGCGCACCGCAAAGCTGAACGACTCGCTCAGCGCCGATACCTCCACCGCGCTGCTGGTGACATTGGCGGCAATGTCGGCAAGCTTGTCGGCCTCCGCGTCCACCTTCTCGGCAAACTGGCTACCGGCATGGCCGAGTGCCACCGCCGAGGACGCGACCAGCGAATCGATGACCGCCCGCTGTTCCACGGATGCGTGGTTGATGGCGTCCAGCAAGGAGCTCAAGGTGGCCATGATGCGGCTGCGTTCTTCCAGCAGCTCGTTGTCGCGCGCGGCGCTGCTGGACACCTCTTGGCGCAATTTACCAATCACTTCGGCCGCGGCACGTGGCGCCTCGGAGGCGGTTTCAATCAAACGGGTGATCGGGTCTTCCAGCGCGGTGCCCAAGGTCGACAGATGCTGGGTCAGCGCGGTTTGCAATTCACCCAGGCGCTCCACTGCGGCCTTGCCACGCAAGGCCTCTTCATCCCTCAGCGCGGAAAGTTCATCACGCAACATGCCAACGGCCTGGTCCATGCGTTCGTTGTGCTGCTGGGTCCAACCCGCTTCGCTGGCGATACGCGAGCGCACCAGTTCCTCGGAACTCGCCATCAATTTCGCAATATCGTCCAGCGTTTTGCCGGCGTTGGCCTGCGCGCTTTCGGTGATGCCCTGGGCGGTTTGGGTCCAGGTGTTGCAGATATCCTGTTCCTGCGCCAAGGTGTGCGCACCCGCTTGCTGCCATTCCTGTTTCAAGGTCGCGGCCATAGCCTCCAGCGATCCCATCCAGGCCTCCAGGCGCTGGCGATCGCCCACAGTGTGGTCAGCCTGCAGCGTGGCGTAGGCCTCTTGCACGGCAACCAACAACGCTGCGGAACGTTGCGCAAAGGTCTGGCCAAATGTGTCCAGCGAACGGTCCAGCCCGGCGACCAATGTCGCTTGGGTGCGCTCCTGGTTGGCCAGCGCTGCCGTCCAGGCATCGGCCACCGTTGACGCAGTCGCGCCGAACCGCGCAGTCAAGCCATCGAGCTGCGTCTGCGTGGTGTCCACCATGCGTTCGTGCAGCAACTTGGCTTCCTGCGAGATGCCTGCCATGGCGGTTTCAAACACGGGCTGGATGCTGGCCCCCACCGCATGCGCGCTTTGGCTCAGGCTGTCACGCAAGGATTGGCCGACCGAGCTTGCCAGCGCGGTGTAGACGCCTTTGACATCGCTGTGAAAGCTCTCCTGGTTGCTCAGCAAGCGGTCGTTCAACTGCTGGCTCATGCGCTCCATCTGCGCCATCATGGCCTGCATCTGATCGACCACCGCAGGCAAGGCCTGGGATTGCAACTGCAGCGTCTTGTAGGTCTCCTGGCGCTGGTGCGTCAGTGAAAAACCACGCAAGCTCGTGGTCGCAATGGCCGTGTCCAGCAGTTGCGCGGCCACCAGTCTTTCGCGGCGGCTGATGGCCGACATCAGGCCCAGCATCGCGGACGCGGCAACGCCCGCGACGGACGTGCCAAACGCCAGTCCCAGGCCCTTGATAGGCGCTGCGAAGGCCGAGCGTATGGCCTGCAGGTCCGTCGTGCCCTCCAGCGCAAACACGGCGCCATTCAGCGTGACAACCATGCCCAGGAACGTACCCAGCATGCCCAGCATCACCAGCAAGCCCACCAGGTAGGGGGTGAGCGCGGGGCCGGGCAAGCCGCTGCGTTCACCTTCTATGCGCAAACGCACGGGGTTCTGCAATGTGGCATGCACGCCGCCCAGCCATTGCCCCAGGCTGGGCAGATTGGCCGGAATCGCAGCCAGTGCCGTGGTCAGGGTCGCAGTGGCCTGGCGAAACCGGTGCAGCTCCAGAGTGCCAAAGCCATAAACCGCGGCAATGATCACCGTCATCACGAGCGCCAACAGGTTGGAGCCCAGGAATCCCGTGGCCACCCAGACGACGGCCGCGGCGCCCAACGCAAAAGCACCTGCAAAGAATTGTTTGTTCATACGTGTTGTGATTTCTCAGAATTGAATGCTTCCAGCAGGCCGACGGCCGGCTGCAGGCGCAGGTCCAGCTCCGCCAGGAGCACCGCCTGCAACTCGCCGCAAAAGCGCGCCAGCCAGGCACCGGGCTTCATCCATGCATCCGGGTTGTCGTCGGTCTGCCGCGTCGTCAGCAGCGTCTGCTGGTGCGCTCTGCGCAGGTGGTTGAAGCGCTTTTCGAGCAATGCAGGAATGGTTGACAGCAACCTGGCTTCGCGCTCACCCAGGATGCCGTCAAACGCGGCATCCAGCGCGGCCAGCTGCTGGAGTTGCGGAGATGCCATGGCAACACTCTCCCGCACCTTGGCCCGCAAGCTGCGCACGCCGGACTCCATGTCGCGCTGGTGGGCCTGGTGGTATCGCCGAAAAGGCGTATAGGCCTTCACATCGTCAAGGGGCGCTTCCAGCTTTGGCAAGGCCAGTTCCGAGCGCACCCTGGCGGTGCTGGCCGCACTGCTCCTGGTGATTGTGTTCTCCATGCCGCCCCGCACCCTGGCGAACTCTTCACCCAGCGAGACGCCCGCAGTGGATTGCAGCGCAGGCTGTGCCTGCGGCGCGTTCGCCGTGCCGGCCTTGTGCACACCCGTCAGGTGGATAGCATCCGAAAAATCAATCCACAGCCCCAGCTTCTCTGCAAAGGCAGCCGCCGGCTCGGCCGTCTCCAGAACGGCCAAATCGGCAAGGGTACGAATGAGTTTGGAGCTATGAAAGTTGGTACGCGTCAGGGCTCGCGTCATAGGTAGGTGGGGTCCAGGTCAGCGCATCAACAACGGATGATGGGGCGGAGATTTTACCTTGGGAACGGAAGGGCGCCGACGGGCGGCCATCCAGGCAGACAGTTTGGTCGACCAAATCGACCGTTCGGGGACAAATGCAGTGCGTTGGAGAGATGCTCGCTAGGCAAACCGGATGGGATCACCTACAGTGACGGCTTCCTCTTCCCGAACCGCACTGTGCATGTTGATGCTCTCACACACGCCCCTTCACTCCCACCCCGACACTTGGCAAGACGCTGCAAAGCTGATCGCTGGATTCGCGTTGTTTTGGGCGTTGGCCGCCGGGCTGCTGTACTTCGCGGCACCGGGTCTGGAAACTTTCGGCAGGCTGCTGGTATTTCAGGAAAGCGGCGGCACCGTGATCATCGTTTGCGCGCTGTTGCTAAGGCGTTCACGCTGGTTTCCCAAGGCCAGCCCGATGATCCGATGGCTACTCACTGGCGTCATTTCCATTCCAACCGGCTACATCGTCGGCCATGTGCTCGCCTTCCTGATTTTCGGTGAACCGATTCGTTTCATTAGCCGCGGGCAAGACCGCATGATCCCCATCGTCTTCACACTGCTGGTCGCGGGGTTCGGGCTGTATTTCTTCGCCACACGCGAGCAGCTTGCCAGTGAGGCCGCGGTGCGGTCGGAGGCCCAGCGTCTGGCCGTCGAATCGCAATTGCGCATGCTGCGGGCCCAACTGGAGCCGCACATGCTGTTCAATACCCTTGCCAATCTGCGCTCGCTGGTCAGCGAGGATCCCACGCAGGCGGAAGTCATGATCGACAGACTGATCATCTATCTGCGCAGCGCTCTGGCAGCCTCACGCACCGAGTCCACAACCCTGAACCGCGAGTTCACCCAACTGCGCGCCTATCTGGACATCATGTCCGTGCGCATGGGACCACGCCTGGCGTATCGCCTTGAACTGCCCGTGGAACTGGAGCAAACCAGCATTCCGCCCATGCTGCTGCAGCCTCTGGTAGAAAACGCGATCCGGCACGGCATTGAGCCCAAGGTTGGCAGCGGGACCATTGACGTGATCGCGTGTCGCACAGAAGCTGGCATCGATATTTCGGTGACGGACTCCGGTATCGGTCTCCCCCCGGATGAAGAACCGTCGATGGCGCCCGACACCGCAAGCGGCAGCTACGGTCTGTTGCACGTCCGCGAGCGCCTCGCGGTCATCTACGGGGGTCAGGCCAGCCTGACCCTCCGCCGTCGCGCATCCACCGGTGTTTGCGCGGTCGTCAGCATTCCAGCCTGAGGGTCCCCAAATGACTACTGCCGCACCACCCATTGCCGTGATCGCCGAAGACGAACCGGTGCTCGCGCGAACCCTGTCACGCATGCTTGCCGAGGTCTGGCCAGAGCTTCACATTGCGGGCGTCGCGGAAGACGGCCTCAACGCCATTGAACTGGCGCTGGACCGCACACCCGACGTGATGTTTCTGGACATCAAGATGCCCGGAAAAACCGGGCTTGAAGTGGCAGAAGCGGTTGCCGATGAGTGGCCCCAGGAGAAGGCGGCGCCTCTCTTTGTCTTTGTCACCGCCTACGATGAATTCGCCATTCCTGCATTTGAGCGCGCTGCCGTTGACTACCTCTTGAAGCCGGCCACGGTGGAGCGATTGCAGGTCACGGTTGATCGGCTCAAGCAGCGTCTAACAGAGCGCGCGCAAGTACCGGATGCAGGCGAAATGGCATCGTTGATGCAACGGGTGCAGTCGATTTCGACATCCGCCAGTGAATTGCCGGCGCGGATCACCGTGATTCGCGCCGGCGTGGGCAACACGGTGCGCATGATTCCGGTCGCCGACGTGATCTGTTTCGAGGCCACCGAGAAATATGTGAACGTGGTAACCGCCACGGGCGAGGCACTCGTACGCATGAGTCTGCGTGAACTGTTGGCAAGGATTGACGCCACCGGCTTCATGCAGGTGCACCGCAGCGTGCTGGTCAACAGCGGCAGCATTCTCAGCGCGACGCGGGACGAAAATGGCCACTACAGTCTCTGCATGCGCGGGCTGCAGCGCCCGCTCAAGGTCAGCCGCGCCTTTGGCCACCTGTTCCGGGCGATGTAAGGACCACAATTTCCTATTCAGCGGGTTCAGCCGCGAATGCGTTCGAGTGATTGGACCCGGATCTCAAAGTCATAAGCATCGACGGACTGCGCCAGATAGCGTTCTTCTGCGCTCGGCGACCTGGCGTTGACCAACTGCATCAGCATTTGCAACAAGTATTTCATGGGTAACTCCTAATCCATTGAACAGATGGGTGCCTCTGGAACCACGACGAGGTCGTCGTACCAGAGACACTTTGACTTATGCCGTGGCGCAGCCGCAAGAGGGGCCGCATGTGCACTGCGGCTTGCAGACGCAAACCTGCTGTACGACGGCCTTTTGGCAGCCACAACCACAACCCTGGCCGGAGCAGATGGAGCAACGGCAGGTATCTTGTTTAACTTGGTTCATAACGAAAGTCCTTCGGGTTTTCGACGACGAAATGTCTTCGATGGGTGGACTTTCGGCGATGCCGTTTCTGCGCGCCAGGCGTTTGAGATGAGTGGTTTCTTTGGGTGCGCGAGCGATCGCGTGGCTCGACCGAATGGTGCGCGCCGGATCTCTCGCTGAAAACACAGTGGTTCCAAGCACAAAACCATTCGGTCGCCGCAACACACCATTGCCGGTCCGAACCAGACCGGTCATCGCAATGCGCTATCGCTGGGGGTCTTTCGCAACGACAGTTCACTCCAGCAAGGGCATGTTTCCTTGCACAGCCACTGACCCCACCCTTTTCACTTCAGGAGTTCTGACCATGCACCGCCTCTTTGTTTCCATCGTCTCGCTTGTAGTTGTACTGCTGACCGCCGCCTGCGCGGCGCCAGCCGACCTGGACCTCGCCCTGACACACGCCACGCTTGAGAAAAAATTCGTAGTGACCCTGCAACCCCCAGCCACGCCTGCGGCCATCAACCAGATCCACTCCTGGCGCATCCAGGTGGCATCACCAACCGGTGTGCCTGTCACCCATGCACGCATCGCTGTGGACGGTGGCATGCCGCAGCATGGCCATGGATTGCCGACACGACCCCAGGCAACGCAGGAATTGTTCGATGGAACCTACCTGCTGGAAGGCATGAAGTTCAGCATGAAGGGCTGGTGGGAAATCAAGCTTGCCATCCAGAGCGCCGAAGGCTCCGACACAGTGACCTTCAACACCGTGGTAGCAGCGCCCGTTGTGGCGCGCTGATCAGCACCGCACTACTCCAGGAGAACACCATGCGCACAGAAAAAATGCTTGCGGCCACTTTAGGAATCGCTTTACTGGTCATCGCCCCGGGTGTGAGTGGGCTGGCCTTTGGCACCGGGAATCCGGCTACCCCTCCACGCGACCAGTGGAGCGCTACCGAATTGGGCGTTCTGGCCTCGCTGAGGCTAAGCCAGTTGCCACCCACCCCATCGGATCCGTCGAACGCTTTCGAAGCCTCGGCAACCGCCATCGATCTCGGACGGCGCCTCTTCCATGACACGCGCCTCAGTCAAAACCAGGCGGTATCGTGCGCGAGCTGCCACGACGCGCAGAAGCAATTCCAGGATGGCTTACCCGTTGGCAAGGGAGTTGGTACCGGCGCCCGTCGCACCATGCCCATCGTCGGCAGCGGCCACAGCCCCTGGCTATTCTGGGATGGCCGCAAAGACAGCCTGTGGGCGCAGGCGCTGGGGCCCCTGGAGGACGCCGCGGAACATGGCGGCAACCGCACCCGCTACGCCCAACTCATGCAGACCCACTACCCAACCGCGTACGAGAAGACATTTGGGAAGATGCCTGCCTTGCCGGCTGGGCCCGTGGACGCGAGCCCAACCGGAACGCCGACCGAGAAAGCCGCATGGAAGGCCATGGATGCGGGCACCCAGCAGAATGTGAATCGCGTGTTCGCCAACCTGGGCAAGGCGATCGCAGCCTTTGAAAAGACACTCGCCCACGGCGAGACGCGATTTGACCAGTATGTCGAAGGCATGGTGCGCGGAGACCGCGGTGCGCAGCAGTTTCTGAGTCCACAGGAAGTGGACGGCCTGCGGGTCTTCATCGGCAAGGGACAGTGCGTGACCTGTCACAACGGACCACTGTTCACCGACCAGAGTTTTCACAATACCGGCGTACCGCCACGGGACGCGGGAAAACCCGATCCGGGTCGCGCCGCGGCCATCGCCAAAGTCCAATCGGACGAGTTCAATTGTCTCGGGGCATTCAGCGACGCCAAGGCCTCGCAATGCCAGGAATTGCGTTTCCTGACGACCGACGACCCATCACTGGTGGGAGCGTTCAAGACGCCCAGTCTGCGCGACGTGGCACTTCGACCGCCGTTTATGCACGCGGGGCAGTTCGCGTCCCTGGAAGAAGTCATTGCGCACTATGTGCGTGCTCCGGCGGCAGCGGTCGGTCACACGGAACTGGCACACGGTGCCCCTGGTCACACCGAGCGTAAACCGATACGCCTGTCAGACCACGAGATCAAGGCACTGGTCGCATTTATGGGTTCTCTTTCTGGACCGGTCCTGGAGGTCGCTGCAAGGAAGTGAGTGACAGGACTCAGGCATCGAGCTCGGGGTAGTACCGGAAGATGCCGGTCTCGTTGAGCGGAAGGCGGCGCGCACTCTGCAGGTAAGCCGCCACGCGGCGATGCTGTGCCACGCGGTCACGCAGCGCCATCACGCGCGGTGTCTTCTTCGCGGCGCGCCGGGTCGCCTTGGGGAAGGCATAGAGCAGGCCTTCCACCAATTGAAACAGTGACAGATCGGCATAACTCAGCCGTGCACCCACCAGGTGCTTGTCGCCCTTGGGGTTGCGCTCCAGCACGGTCTCCAGCCAGCCCAAAAACTTGGGGATGCGCTGGGTGCGAAACGCCTGGGCCGCCTTGGCGGCTTCCGGCTTCTGGTCCTCGTAATACAGCCCTGTGCCGACAGGGTGGTGCGTGTCGTGCGCCTCGCTCACGGCGTCGGCAATCGTCAGTTGAATCTGATGCGTCCAGATGCGGTCGGCTTCACTGGCGCCCACCAGCTTGAGCCGCGGCCCCAGGTACAACAGGATGGCAGCGGTCTGCGCAATCTCCAGCTTTCCGTCGACCAGCACTGGGCAGGCAAAGGGCGGGCGCACGGCCGATGGGTCTTGCAGGCAGCGCATCAGCGCTGGCATGCCCTGCCCTTGCGCCGCATCACCGCGCGCCACGTCCGTGTAGGGTGCACCGGCCGCTTCCAGCGCCAGGCGGACAAATTCTCCGCGGCCCTGCAGGCCGGGCCAGTAATAGAGTTGGTAAGCCATGGCCCATGGTAGCGCCGAACCAGCCAACGGTGCGCCCTGCAACACTACGGTATATTGGCCCCCATTCAAAGAGAGGCCACAGGATGAGCGCAATCGGAAACGTTTTATGGTTTGTGTTCGGCGGATTCCTGATGGGCCTGGGCTGGTGGTTCGCGGGCTTGCTGTGCGCCATCACCATCATTGGACTGCCGTGGGCCAAGGCCTGCTTTGTAATTGGTCAGTTTGCGTTTCTGCCGTTTGGCAAGGAGGCCGTGAACCGCGCAGTGCTCAGCGGCGTGGAAGACATTGGCACCGGTACATTGGGCACGATTGGCAATGTCATCTGGTTCGTTGTTGCGGGCATCTGGCTGGCCATAGGCCATATCACTGCCGCCCTGTGCTGCTTTGTCACCATCATTGGCATTCCGTTTGGTGTCCAGCACCTCAAGCTCGCCGCGCTGACGCTGGCCCCGGTGGGCAAGACCATCGTGGCCAAACGAACGCCTATTTGAACTGCAGCTTGGCGCCGTTCAGTGGCACGGCCGTCAGGCTGTTCTTGGGCGAACCGTCAATCAGCTTATCGGTGTAGGTCAGGTACAGCAGCACCTGCCGTGCCGGGTCCACCATGCGCACAAAGCGCATCTTCTTGAACAGGATGGATCGGCTTTCGCTGAAGACTTCTTCGCTTTTGGGTATCGGCACCGTGGAAGAGATCGGTCCGACCTGTCGGCAGGCTATGGAAGACTCTGACTTCTCCGTGGCCACCCCCAGCGCCCCCTTCAGACCGCCCGCCTTGGAGCGGGACACGTAGCAGGTAATGCCCGCAACCTTGGGGTCATCAAAAGCCTCCACCACAATCTTGTGGTCTGGGCCGAATAACTTGAAGGCTGTGTCCACCTCGCCAATTTGCTGCGCGATGGCGGCAGATGCGAAGGGGATGGACAGAGCCAAGGCGATGAGATGATGGGGTTTCATGGGGCTAATGTAGGTCCTTTCACATCAGTCAACTCTCAGGGCTGGTAACGAACCCGGTAGATTGCGCCGGACTGGTCGTCGCTGATCAGCAGGGTGCCATCCGGCATGACGAGCACGTCGACCGGCCGACCGCTGACAGTCTCCTTGCCGGCGCCATCCTTGCGCAGCCAACCGTCGACAAACGTCTCCTGTCCCAGCACCTTGCCCTGCGCGTCGAGCATCACGCGCACGACCCGGTAGCCGACTTTGGAGCTGCGGTTCCACGAGCCGTGTTCCGCAATGAAGATACTGTTGCGATACGCCAGGGGGAACAGCCGCCCGGTATAAAAACGCATACCAAGCGACGCCACATGCGCACCGAGCTTGACAACGGGCGCGGTGAATTCCGTGCATCGGCGTTTACTGCCGAATTCCGGATCGGGCAAATCGCCCTGATGGCAATACGGATAGCCGAAATGCTGGCCCGGCCTTTCCACATGGTTGAGCTCGTCGCTGGGCACATCATCGCCCAGCATGTCGCGGCCATTGTCCGTGAACCACAGTGAGCCATCACGGGGATTCCAGTCGAACCCGACCGAATTGCGCACACCGGCCGCGACGGTCTCTAGCCCACTGCCATCGGGCTTCATGCGCTGGATATTGGCGTACCGTGCGCCTGGCTCACAGCTGTTGCAGGGCGCACCCACCGGCACATACAGCATGCCATCGGGGCCGAAGGCGATGAATTTCCAGCCATGGTGGGTCTCGGTCGGGAAGCCGCTGGTGACGGTGACGGGCGCCGGTGGATGGCGCAGGCGGTCGTCAATTCCATCGAAGCGGAGGATTTTCGACACCGCAGAAACAAACAATTGCCCGTCGCGCCAGGCCACGCCAACCGGCATTTGCAGTCCCGATGCGATCGTGTGCACCGCACCCGCGCGACCCTGGTCGATTTCTACCGCATAAACCTTTCCCTCGCCCATGCTGCCGACGTACAGCACACCCTTGCCGTCTTTGAAGGCACCAAGCGCCATCTGGCGCGCGTTGGGAACGGCGGCCGTCAGTACCTCGATCTGAAAGCCTGGCGGCAAACGCAAGTTGCGCAGATCGGGCGCGGCGGCCAGCGCCGGTGTGCACCACCACGCGCTGGCAAGCAAACAGATGGTCGCCAGTCGTGACGTCAGTCTATGTACCCATTGGGGATGCTGCATGACCCTGGTCCTTTTTTGTCAATCATTCGAGTCGCTCGTACTCGGAAATGACTTGCGCGCCAAATAGTAGCAAGGCCGCAATGATTTCCATGCAAAACAGCGCGACGACGGTCGTGGTAAATGAGCCGTACACGACGCTGGCCTTGGACAGTGTTGTGAAGTACCAAACCAGAATATGGCGGACGATCTCCCAGACCGCCGATACGACCAGGCCCCCGATCACGGCATGGCTCAATGGCAATCTTCCCACAGGCAGCACCAGGTAGAGCGTCGCCACGATCAACACCTCAGCGGCAAACCCCAGTGCATAAAAGATCAAGCCTGAGACTCCGACCAGTGACCAATCGCGGTTCAGCAGATGCACCCCCTCTTGCGCCATCGTCTGGAGGACGATGGAGGACAGCGTCAGGAGCAGGAGTGCGATGCACAATAACAGTACAAAGCAGTACGGCAAAACGGCAGAGACCAGAAAGTGACGCTTCTTGATGGCGCCCCGATGCGGAAATATGACCGCCATGGCCTTCTCCAGGATCCCGAAGGCCAGAGAGCTAAAGAACAGCATGGTCAGGACCAGGACGGCGCCCAGCGCGATCCTGTTGTCCAGGAATACGGCGATATCCGTCAAAACTGCCTTGGATTGGCTTGGGACCAGCCATTCCAGATAGCGCCCCAATGCGAAGAGCAACTCGCCGCGATCCACCAGGTGCGAGAGGGCAAGAACAGACAGAATCAGCAGCGGCACCAGCGAGAGCAGCGCATAGTAGGCAATTGCTCCGGCCAGCATCATCCCCTGGTTTCTGTTGAACCCTCTCAATGTCTGCATCGCAAATTCAAGCGGATGCGTCACTACGTGCCGTGCCGCCCGGCTTATTTGCACTTGGCTGAGTTTCATCCGGAATACCTATCGATCGCAAGCGGACCGGCCACTCAGTTCTGCGGCACATCCTCTTCGTCCGCAAACAAAGGGGATGGCTGTCAACCAACGCTCAAAGTGTTGCGACTGTGGGCGCTGTGGTGCCGTAGTATGTGTGAATGCCCTGTGCCCAGGTTTGGTCTGACATGTTAGGCCAGTTGTCCTTGTCAAAACCGGGAGCGCTCTCCAGAGTCGTTTGTGAGAGCGTGGGCTGGAATCAGGAGCGCGTTTTCACAGCGTCCTTCACTGTATCAATGGCATCTTTGGCAACCTCTTTGGCGTCGCCATATCCCTTCTGGATCTTGCCCTCCACCTGCAGGTTGACACCTTTGACTTCCTGCGATTTGCTGTCCACCAGCTTGCCAGCGGCTTCCTGTACTTTGCCAGCGATGTCTTTTGCCTGGCCCTTGACTTGGTCTTTGTTCATGAGATTTCCTTCGGGTGTTGTGGATAAACGAGCCTGATTCAAGCTCGGACCCAGATTAGCAACGGGCGAGCATGCCGTCAGTGCGTTTGCATACACAGCTGGCCATGCATTCGCCGCTGCTGTGCCGCACACCATGGCTGCCAATGTTGGCTGGCATACCGACAGTGCTGTCCATCAAAGGTGCAATAGGAGCCCGAATGTTGTGAACGGAATCCGGCACGAGGTTCGGTCCTTTTTCATATCAGGAGAATTCACAGTGCGTTTAGGTACAAAGGGCCGTTGCGCAGTCAGCGCGATGATTGACGTTGCTTTGCGTGCGGACCTCGGGCCGGTGTCGCTGACTGGCATCGCCTCGCGTCAGCAAATTTCGTTGTCATCCCTTGAGCAGCTGTTCAGCAAGCTGCGTCTGCAGGGGTTGGTCACCAGCATCCGGGGCCCCGGTGGTGGCTACACCCTCGGTCGCCAAGTTGAGGGCATCACGGTGGCAGACATCATCTGCGCGGTCGAAGATGCGCCACCCGCAGAAGAGCGGCCGATTGCCACATCGGCCCAAGAACTGACGCAAGACCTGTGGGATGCAATGAACGCGAAAGTGCTCCATTTCACACAGTCAGTAACACTCAAGAGCCTGGTTCTGGGGCAGTTGGCCAAAGGCGTCACGATTGAGCAAAAGCCTTTGCCAAACCGGGGAGTTTTCAAGAAACCGGTGCAACAGTCCATCCGTTCCAATGTGCCCAACTCGGTGTTTGCGCTGGGCCGGACCTTGCGTTCAGGCGGTTGAGCCCGGCCAATGCGCCGGAGTCGCTCTGTGTGTTGACGCACGGACAGCACATCAGAGCCTATGGCACGCTCAGGTTCCATGGTGCATGGCGGGGTTGTTCCCTGTCAGGTTCTAGCCGTGGGAAACCATAACCCTGAAAGTGACCAATGACTACAACCCCAAAATCCAGCAAATTCTCTCGCCACGCGATCACCCTTGGAACCGTACTCTTCGTGTCAGGACTTGCTCTTGGCTCGAATATGGCAATGGCCGCGTCGGATGGCACTGCCAGCGCACCCGCCAAAGCCGCCAGCAATGCGGAGCGCGTCGTTTCCGACAGCTGGATCACCACCAAAGTGAAGTCAGAAATCCTCGCCAACAGCGTGTCAAAGGCTTTCAAAGTGAGCGTCAAAACCAAACGCGGTGCGGTTGTGTTGACGGGGAAATTGCCCAGTCAGGATGCCATCGACCTGGTGAAGATGATTGCTGAAAAGGTCAAGGGCGTGAAGAGTGTTGACGTGTCAGGCCTTGTGATTGGGGCCTGAAGAATAGCCCTGAGCGGGTGTCAGCTCATCGGCAAACCGGTGGTTGACATCGCGGTGCTGCGCCTCATCGGCGCGGATCACGACGATCACGTCGCGCAGCAAAGTGCCTGGTGCCAGCTTCCAGTAGTCGATGGCAACCTGGGGTGCCGGCACATTCGGGTAGGTTCCGTCGTCGACGCCTGCCAGGTATTCGGTGTAGCTGTAAACCGCTTCTTCCTCCAGATAGCCCACGAACCGGTGCGCTGTCCTGGGCGAAAGCACATAGAGCAGAAAGAACAGGTTGTAGAAGACCCCTTGTGCCAGCAGAATCAACAGCCGCTCAAGGCGTGTTGGCCGCGCTATTTCGATGAAGGTCATCAAATGCATGCGCTCATTTTCGGCCTCGTCCAACAGCGCACGGATCCAGCCTCTATCACTTTCCATGCGGCGCAGCGCACGCAGATGTTGCAGCGTGCCGCCCACCATGCCCGGCACAGCAGCCACGGTTTCCAGCACGACCACGCGATGGCCATAGCGCCTGGCGAAGAACGCGTCGGCAAATAGCCGCAGGAACCTGACCAGTCCGTAGGCGAAGCGGTCACGAAAACACGCCGGCTTGCGATGTTGACGGGGTTCAGCGGCTATCGCCATGGGCGTTGAACAGCGATGCGCTGGCTGTCACGGATTCAGCGTTGTCGAGTGTGGCCAGCAAACTGATCTCGGCAACGCTGGCCAGTGCCTTGGACAAGGGACAGTCACGCTTGGCCGCCCCTGCGATCTCCTGAAACCGTGCTTCGTCAATGCCAGGCACGCTGGCCTTCAGAATGAGGGCGATGCGGTCGATCACAAAACCTTCGCCCTGAGGGGACAGGCGCACGCGGGCCTGCGTGTCCAGCACACGGGTGGCGAATCCTGCCTTGTCGCAGGCGAATGAAAATGCCATCGAAAAACAGGCCGCATGCGCAGCCGCCAGTATCTCTTCGGGGTTGGTCCCGCGACGGTCGTCCTCAAAGCGGCTGGCAAAGCCGTAGGGGTAGCGCTGTAGGGCCCCGGTCTCGGTGCTGATCTGCCCCTGTCCCTGCTTGCCCGAGCCTTCCCAATGCACGTTGGCGGCTTTTTCAATCATGGTGAGTCCTTCAGAGATGGTTTGCGTAACCCGACCATCGTCGGGCCAAAGGTCGGCGGGGTCTGTTGCTCAACGCACCAAACCGCAAACGGGCAATCCCCTAAACTAGGCTTTTCTCCACGCTACCGATCACCATGCAAACCCGCTCACTAGGCCCCTTCCAAGTCTCCGCCATCGGCCTGGGCTGCATGAACCTCAGCCACGCCTATGGCGCGCCGGTGTCCGCCGAGCAGGGCGAGCGCGTGCTGCTGTCGGCGCTGGACGCCGGCGTCACGCTGTTTGACACGGCCACGCTCTACGGCTTTGGTGCCAACGAGACGCTGGTGGGCAAGGTCTTGAAGCCGCACCGGCACAAGATCACACTGGCTAGCAAGTGCGGCATGCAAGGAGTGGACGTCAACGGCGACGGCAAGCTGGTTCGTGTGATCGATGGCCGGCCCGCGACGCTGCGCAAGACCTGTGAAGACAGCCTGCGCCGCTTGCAAACCGATGTAATTGACCTCTACTACCTGCACCGCTGGGACAAGTCCGTGCCGGTTGAGGAGAGCGTGGGTGCTTTGGGAGAACTGGTGCGCAAGGGCCATATCCGCAGCATTGGCTTGTCCGAAGTGTCGGCCGCCACGCTGCGCCGCGCGCATGCCGAGCACCCGATTGCCGCGCTGCAGACCGAGTACTCGCTGTGGACGCGCAACCCCGAGATTGAGGTGCTGGACGCCTGCAAGGAGTTGGGCATTGCCTTTGTGGCCTTCAGCCCGGTGGCGCGCGGCTTTCTGGGCGGCAAGCTGCAAGAGGTGGACACGCTGGACGCCAAAGACATTCGCCGCAGCATGCCGCGCTTTGCACCGGACCACTACGCCGCCAACCTTAAGCTGCTACCCGCCTACCTGCAAGTGGCCAAAGAGGTGGGTTGCACACCCGCGCAATTGGCCATTGCCTGGCTGCTGCACCGGGGCGAGCACATCATTCCCATCCCGGGCACCACCAGCCTGTCGCACCTGGCCGAAGACCTGGAGGCGGCCAGCGTGACGCTGAGCGCGGCCACTATGGCCAGTCTGGATGCACTGATCAACCAGCACACGGTGGTGGGCTCGCGCTACAACGCGCAGTCGAATAGCGAAGTGGATACCGAAAACTTCTGAACCTCTGGGCCGGTGCCAACGCACCAGCGTTGCGAACACTTGCCAGGCTCGTGGGCTTTGAAACCGGCTCCGCCGTCAGTTCGTCGCCTGCGCCTGGTCGACCCGATTCTTGACATGCAACATGATCGGCTTCTGGGGGTACAAACCATAGTTGAAAACGATTTTTGCTTGCCCATTCGGCGCTGTCGTCAAATTGAAGAGGTCAAAGCGGCTGAACAGAGAGCCGAGAATCATTTTGATGATAGGTATCGACAGGTGGATTCCCAGACACGTCCGCGGGCCACTGGCAAAGGGAAGGTAGTGATTGGGCCGTATCCTGTGGGGATTTTCCGGGCTAAAGCGAAGCGGGTCGAATGCCTGCGGGTTTTGCCAATAGTGCGGGTGCCGATTCGCGAAGTAGCGCAACAGGAGAAACGTGGACTTCGGCGGAAACGAGTAGCCATCGATTTCCAGCAGTTCTTCGTTGTAGCGAATATTGCCCCAGAACGTGGGGTAGAGGCGCATGGTTTCTTTGATGACACATTCGAAATAGCTCATTTCCCTGGACGCCTGGTAACTGACCATCTCACTGCCCGGCGAGACCGCGTTGAATTCCGCCAGCATGGCCCGGCATACATCCGGATAGTGTGACAACTGGCAGGTAGTCCAGGTGAGTGGCGTTGCAATGGCGCTGGCTCCCAAAAAGACCGCCAGCATTTGGTCAACGATTTCTTCGTTGTTCCAGGAACGGTGCAATTCAATGTCTTCGACTGCCAGCAAATGGTCAAGGTAGTCGCCGGGTTTGACGTGAAGATTGCGGCGCTTTGCGATCAACCTCGCACAGAAGTCTCGCAATTTAATGGACTCTTTTTTGAAATTCAAATTTGCCGGTAGGGGCAGCCAAAGCGGTATTGGCTCCGGCATGCCACTTTCAAGGCAAGTCACATTTTCCGTGACCCTGTCCAGATCACCGTCGGCAAGCTGCTCGGAAAAGAACATCTGCAGGGAAAAGTCGACCGTGCACCGCCTCATCTCCAAGTGCACATCGAATGGCTGCTTCGCCGCGCTGTAACTGTCGATCCTCTTGAGGAGCCGCTCGGTGGCGGGCGCAATATGTTCAAAAAAGACATCGAGATTCTTGGGCAAAAATGGCGAGCTCATGGCGGTTCGCTTGTTTTTCCAATGGCTCCCCGTGTCGGTTACCAGGCTCTCTCGCATCAACCAGTCTTCCCGCGGTAACAACCCGGGCGGCTTCGTGATACCGACGCTCGCATGGACGAAGAAACTCGAAATCAGGTCCGGAGCAAGCACGCAATAGATTCGCTTCGGAAGTTCGGTCTTCACTTGCAGCACATTGGGCTGGTCTTTGTCGAATTCGCGCGCGACTTTTCCCATGAGATGGGTAATCGATGAAAAGATCAGCGAGGCACGGATGCCCGGAATGTTTTTTGAAGCCATGGATAAGATCCTCGAAGAGAAAACCTTATCGGGAAAGGCAGCCTCACATTGATTCTTGCATGCAACGACAAAAGCCGGGGTACATAAGGTCAAGGGGAATGCCAGTTACTCCTGAATTGATAGCGGATTGCGCATATTCCACGGTGGCTACAGCCTCATTTCCCTCTGAAGAATTTCCCAATCCACCTCAAACCCCCAGGTAATTCGCCAGCGCCGCACTGCCAGCCACCTCATCCGCCGTGCCCTGCAACACCACCTGCCCCTTTTGCAGCACCAGGGCCTGGTCGGCATGGGCCAGCACGCGGCGGTAGTCGCGGTCCACGACGCCGGTGAGCTGCGCGCCGACAGCTTGGGGGACAACACGCCGCGCCTCTCGGGCACGTAGGCCACACCCTGGCGGGCGACAATGGGAATGCAGACGGTCTGCGCCAGGGGATTCAGAACAGAAAGCTCACCCCATGGGTCGCGTTAACCTACCAAATCCAGCACATTCCCGACACCCGTGTTCTGGTCCAAGCCAGCAAAATTACCACTATCCAAGGGTAAATACCCCGAGAGGCTGACACTGGGCATTCAGTGGCTCAGACTGGGGAAATTTCCTATCCGTCGACGTTGGGCAATCTCAAACGCTTGCAAGACGCCACGCTTGGCCAGTTCGTCGGCCAAGGCGATCTCAACAACAAACACCCATCCGGCAGGTGTTTGCAAATGGCGGTTATGACACCTCAGCGTTCACAGACAAAGCTCGATTCATCTTCCTTGTCACCGCTCCTGTATCGGGCCACCAGCGGGTATGGGCAAAGTGGGCGGGTGCGGGTTGCCGACCAGTCTTTCGGCAACTCGGTATTCTCTCCGCCTGCATTTCCGGCACCGCGTGCACCCGCAACAATACGCTGAGGTGCTTGACCTTTCTCTACCCAATTGACCAAAGCCGTCAGGCCGTCAAACTGGTCGGTGGCGGGGCCACCACGTGAATGGCCCATGCCCGGCACTCGAAAGAATCGCACAACCGAGTTGGCCGCACCGCCGTACTTGGCATCCACGGCGTCATACCACGCAGCCGTGTCGTCTACCGAGAAGACCCCGTCAGCCTGGCCATGGATGACGATCATTTTGGCACCGCGTTGGCGCACCGCATCGAGGCTTGTCGGGTTGGGTGGGGTCATGAAAGACATCGCGCTTTCGGTATAGATACCACTGGTCGCAAATATCTTGGGCGCATCGGTATCCATATTGAACTTCAAGGCGTAATCAAGCGTGCTCGGCAAGGCAACGGTGCTGGCGGGAGGCGACGAGAAAATATAGGCCAGCGCCACCGGGTCGCGTCCGTTGCGCACGGAGTTGCGAAACTTCCAGTCGGCCCAGCCTGTTTGCACAATGCCAGCGTCATACGGCCACCGACTGTAGAGCGCCTCGCTCTTGCTGTTTTTCGCACCGGCGAAGACATTGCCGACGACAGTCTTTTGCGCGCTCGTCAGACATGTGCCATCTCGCGCACTGGAACATGTGGGCACGTCTCTGGCCAGATCAAAAGCGGTACGGCAGGCGGACAGGTCTTGCACAAGGCCATCGGCCAAACCATCCAGTGCATCACATTTGGCCAGGATGGCCTTTGCCAGCACAGCCCTTTCGACCTGCGGCAGTGCTGATTCGAGGTCAAAGTTGGGTGCTGTACCGGTAGTGGTGGCTACCGTGCTCCACTGCTGCGCTCCGTATAGCTGTGCCACCGCAGCCTTTGGCAGATTAAAGCCCGGTGAAACGGCCAGGAAGCCGTCATAGTCTTGCGCGTAGCGCGCCGCAGCAACCATGGTATGGCGACCACCATTGGATGTGCCACCGAAGTACGAACGCTCTGGTCCTTTGCCGTAGGCCGCCTTGATCAGCGCTTTGGCCATGGGTGTGAGTGTGCCCACAGCCTGGTAGCCGTAGTTCAGTCGGGCCTGTGGGTCCACTCCGAAAAGCGGATTCTGGGCACTGCTGTGTCCGGCATCCGAGCTGATCACGGCAAAACCCAGCTGCAACCCGTTGCGCAACGGCCCGCCGCCACTAAAACCACCTGAGGCCTGCGCAATAGCACCGTCCGTGCCGCCATTGCCCTGGTACAGATACCGACCGCTCCAATCCTTTGGCAAACGCATCTCGAAGCCAATGGCATAGGTTTGGCCATCTACTGCACTCACGCGTTGCTTCATGGTGCCCGTCACCAGGCAATGCTCGCCAACCGGTTGACCCGCGTTGGTGAGTGCGCCGGAAGCCACGACCACAGCACTCGCAATCGATGTCTCCGCAAAACTGAACCCGGTAGCCAGACTGGTGCAACTGGCGATGGTCGCACCGGTTGCAGGACCAAGTTGTGGAAGGTTGTCGTTGCTTTGGCTACCGCCACAGGCCGCCAGCAGTGCAACGGACGTAGCGCCAGCCAAGCCAGCACGCCGCAGTGAGAAATGGATATGCATGAAAGATGTCCCCTTGAAGCTGTAAATCATCCAGCGAATTGTTTTGAACCGAAGATCGGATATTCATCCTAATAGTTAATGTAGTGAATCACTTTATCGAAAACAATAGGGTATTTACCTATGAATTTATTACTCTATTAATACATAGCATGAATCAAATACAGCTAAAAGTTGGCAAATTGCCACTGCTGCGGTCCGGAATCCATAATGCGTTCATGAAAAATTCTGCTTCGACCCGTTCACACGACTTGACACCGCAAGGCAACCTGGGCGAAGGCGGTTTGCACGACCTCCTTGGCTACCAGCTGGCGCAAGCCACGATCGTGACCGATGCCGACTTCAAGCACCAATGTGGCGAGCCATTTGACCTGCGCCCGGTCGAGTTCACGATCCTGCAGCTGATCCAAGAAAACGCAGGTGTCACCTCAACCCGTCTAGCCCAGGCCCTGGCCGTGACCAAGCCAGGCATCACAGCCTGGCTGGATCGGCTTGTGAAGCGTGGCTTGGTGGCGCGTGCGCGCAGTGACACAGATGGCCGTGCGCAACTGCTCCAGTTAACGGCATCAGGAAAGGAGATGGTCGTCAAAGCGCTCAAGGTGCTGCAGGAAGCCGATACCGTCGCCATGCAGCACTTGAGTGAGGGGGAGCGGAAGATTCTGGTCGAGCTGCTGCGCAAAGTGGCCCATGGGCGTGTCCTGCATCGCAAGTCCGCCACAAACCACAGTCAAGACTTCAGGCAAATCGTGTAAAACCTCAGCGAGTGCGCTTGCGCTGGGCAGGCGGCAATGCCAGTAGGAGCTGGGTGCCTGGAAATGCTGGTTTTATATCCGGTTTATGTAGTTGCAAGTTACCAGAGAGAAGTCAGTCGCTCCTGAATTGATAGCTACATCCCAATGTTTAACCAGGGCTAGCGCGCAATTTCCCTCTGAAGAATTTCCCAATCCGACTCAAACCCCCAGGTAGTTCGACAGCGCTGCACTGCCCGCCACCGCATCCGCCGTGCCCTGCAACACCACCTGCCCTTTTTGCAGCACCAGCGCCTGGTCCGCATGGGCCAGCACGCGACGGTAGTCGCGGTCCACGATCAGGGTCGCGATGCCGCTCTTGCGGATCTCGCCAATCACGCGCCAGATGTCGGCCACGATCAGTGGCGCCAGGCCTTCGGTGGCCTCGTCCAGCACGATCAGTTCGGGGTGCGTCATCAGCGCCCGGCCAATCGACAGCATCTGCTGCTCGCCGCCGGAAAGCTGCGCGCCTAGGTTGGCCAGGCGTTCCTTCAGGCGTGGAAAGGTCTCCATGACGCGTTCGAACGTCCAGTCGTTGCGGCCGTCGACGCCACGCCGTGCGGCCATCACCAGGTTCTCGCGCACGGTCAGATTCGGGAACACGCCGCGCCCCTCGGGCACATAGGCCACGCCCAGGCGGGCAACTTCGTGCGGCTTGAAGCGCGAGGCGTCCTTGCCAAACAGCGTGATGTGGCCGTCGCGCTGCGCCACATGGCCCAGCAGCGTGCGGATCAGTGTGCTTTTGCCCATGCCGTTGCGCCCGAGCAGGCCCACGGTCTGGCCGCGCGCAATTTGCAACGCGGCGCCATGCAGCACGTGGCTGGAGCCATACCAGGCGTGGATGCCACGGGCATCAACGATCAAGTCACGGTTCACTTTAATGTTCCCCCAAGTAGGCAATGCGTACTTCGGGGCTGTTGCGCACGAAGTCGGGCGTGCCGCAGGCAATCACCGTGCCGTTGACCATGACCGTGATGCAGTCGGCGATGCGGAACACGGCGTCCATGTCGTGCTCCACCAGCAGGATGGCGTGGCTGGATTTCAGCTCGGCCAGCAGCGTGAGCATGCGCTCGGTTTCCTCGGCGCCCATGCCGGCCAGCGGCTCGTCCAGTAGCAGCACTTGTGGTTTTGTCGCGAGACACATGGCGATTTCCAGTTGGCGCTTCTGGCCGTGCGACAGCAGCCCGGCCTCACGGTCCAGTAAGTCGTCCAGACCGGCACGCGTGGCCGCTGCGCGCGCCTGCGCCATGCTGGCCGTGCACTGCTGGGCATCGCTCCACCAGGCCCAGGGCTTTTGCACCGTGGCTTGCGCGGCCAGGCGGCAGTTCTCCAGCACCGTGAAGCTGGGGTAGATGGTGTTGCGCTGGTAGCTGCGCCCCAAGCCCGCGCGGGCGCGCCGTGGCTGCGACCAGCCGGTCACGTCCTGGCCCAGCAGCTCTACTTGACCGCTGGACGGCGGTATCTCGCCCGACAGGATATTGATCAGTGTGGATTTGCCCGCGCCGTTGGTGCCGATCACGGCATGCACGGTGCCGCGTTGCAGCTCCAGCGAGACCTTGTTCAGCGCCACCAGGCCGCCCCAACGACGGGTGATCTCAAAGCCGCGCAGCAGCACGTCAGACGGATTAGTCATGGGGAACCTCCGTAGCTGCCGCGCCATGCGCGCCGGCCTGGCGCCCGCGCAGACGCGCCGCCACCTGCCCGGGCACACCCACCAAGCCACGCGGCAGCAGTGCCACGCAGGCGATGATGGACAGGCCCAGGCCCAGATGCCAGTGCTTGGCAAACTCGCCAAAGATGGCCTCCGATTTGAAAAAC
>ERZ724517.189-NODE-189-length-37897-cov-10.557555_pt1 | contig 37897 bp, 27 predicted proteins | sample MGYA00376050_ERZ724517 | MGnify/ENA primary metagenome ERZ724517 (study PRJEB28724, sample SAMN07190886) | activated sludge metagenome | isolation source: activated sludge of sewage treatment plant in Hong Hong | place: USA: Christiansburg, Virginia | collected... | reverse complement strand
TAAAATTAAACATAGAGGTAATATAAACTTGAACATAAGTCGAATTTTTTGTAATCTTTTGGGTTCTAAAATGAAACATAGCGGTTAGCGGCTACCCGAAGGGCGGAATTTTTACCACAAAACTTCATTCGGAGTACCGAACTTTCGGCTTGCACAAATGTGTCTGCAAAGCACGAAGCCCCGCCTTTTGGTAGGTACTGTTAGCACTTCGCCCTTCTTTTCTGTCGTGTTTGTTTGTTATCATTTCGTGTCTGTCTTGGTGCGTTGGCTTGGTGGCTCTTTTGGATTTTATTAGCGTTGGGTTGTGCGTTGAAAAAATACAAATGTGCCACCAAATGCGTTGGCATTAATATTTCAATTGTTTCAAAAATTCATTTAGTGTTATTGTGGTTATGTAAAGTCCTTTTGCTTTAATCTGTAAACCATTGTCTGATGTCAGCATAATTGGGTTCTCGTCTTTGTATTTTATGGCCACTGATAAAATGAAATTGTCTGGAGATTTTTTGTTAAAGTCGTTTGGTAGTAAGGTAAGGTCGGCTGTGTCCATTTTGATATTTCGTTTTTCAATGCTCTCGTTTATTAGTCTCAAAGCCCTTTGAACATTCTTCTTTTGCTCTTCTGCCAACGATATTTTCAAGTAATCTAATTCGTCAATGACTTTTGCAGATAGTACAATACTATATTTTTGGTCAATTTTTGAAATAATGTCTGGTTGGTCAACAAAAACATTTGTGTCGATGATGTAAATATTTTTCTTGTCTTTGTTTATTTCCTTTTTTGGTTTTTCAAACTTTGAAAGGTCTATTTTTCCAAGAACTTTTAAGCCTGTTTTGTTTTCTGATTCCTGTTCAATGTTATTGTTGTTTTGAGTTGTTGCAGAATATTGATTTGATGAAAAAACCTCCTTTATTTTTTGTAAATAGGTCTTTACATCATTATATATGTGTGGATAAAATGAGTTGATGTTTTTATCTGTAATAATAAGTGTGCATAGTTTAGCTCTTGAAGTTGCCACATTAAAACGGTTTGCTTGTAAAGCAAACGGAATACTCTCTGTCGGAATAAAGAAAATAGTGAAGTCCGTTGTCAACCCTTGAATTCTATCAATAGTTTCAACCAACACATTTTCGGTGTCTGCACATTTGGAATAGATTTCTTTCTGTAGAAAGCGAACTGAATCTCTATAGAAAGCCAACACTGCAATTTCTGATTTGATATCAAATTGTTTGAGTTGATTCACAAGGTCAATAATAAATTGAGAACATTCTGTTGAAGGAATTTTTCCATCAGCTAGTTGAAACTTTCGAATAGAAGTTCCGCCACTACTTTGAAAGGATTCGTTAAGCAAAGGAAAATTTGAAAGGTTCAAAGGCAATTCTGCACTTGATTTACTTTTCAATTGGCCTGAATAAAATGAGTTGGTTACATCAACACTGTTTTGAGGTAATCGGTAAGAATCAGTTAGAATGTATTGCTTGGAAGTTGGAAGAAAGAAACTAATTGCTTTTAATCCGCAAATCATCCAATGATAATTATTTGTGTCTTCAGGTGCGTACTCTTTGTGAAAGATTGGTTCAAGTTGTTTGATGTCGCCAATTATGATACACTTCTTTCCAAGTTTCCTTGCCAAAGCAATGGTTGATAAAAAAGCCTGACTTGCTTCTTCAATAATTATGTAATCAAAGTGAGTGTCCTGAATTGCCTTTGCTGCAATTTGGCTCATAATGTAGTAAGTTGCTAACAGCATTTGAGGCTGTTGCTGGCTCAAACTTTTAAATGCTTTAATGCCCTTTATTTTTTTGTTCTTGCTTTCATCAGCAGTCAAAGTGGACTTATAAATTTTCCCTTCACTCAATGCCGTTTTCAAATGCTCCTTTTCAGCCAACTCAATCAATGCTCGGTTTGTCAAAGCGGTTACAAGAATTCTGTAATCGGTCTTTAAGAATGCACTGCAAAGTTGTGCCATTAAAAAAGTTTTGCCTGTTCCTGGCGGTCCTTGAATAATTATTATTTCTTTTTCAATTAGGTCGGTTTGAATTTGTGTTACAATACTTTCATCAACTGTCAAAGGTTGTGGATTCCAATTCAGCGTTCCAATTTCTAAATCTAAAATCTCATTCGTGCTTGGTTGAGTTTCTTTGAGAAAATTTTGAAGATTAAAAAGATATTCTAAAGGTGGGTCGGTTGGTGCTAAAAACACCAAAGTATCTTTCTGATATTTTGGAACATCTTCAATTTTGACACCTGATAAGCCAACAATTGTGTGGCCATTTTCAAAAGTGAAAAAAACTGTTTTAGATTCAAATTGTGCTGTGAATTTGCTTCTAATATTTTGGTATGAAATGCCTCCCCAATTTTTCACATCATCGTTTTGCATTTCAGAAACAAAGCATTGAAGGTTTTCATTTTTCCTTGGTGGATTGCAAATTTTGTGGTCAAATTTTACAATTAAATTTCCTCTTGCTTCATCAAACCCTTGGTATCTGCATAAGTAAAGTTGGTTTTCAACGAACAGTTTTGCAGCTTGTTTTTTAAGCAATTTTTCAAACTCATTCTTTTGATAGATAAGTTCTGATTGGATAAGTTCAATATGCTTATTGTGATTTACTTTAGTCATATGTTTCCCGATTTGTAATTTGAAACAAAGCAGTCAACTCACTTATCTCTTTATTTTTATCTACCAACAATAATCTAAAACCGCTTCTTGATTGATTCTGCTCACATAGTGCTTCTAATTCAGCAGGAGTTCTTTCTCCACTGTAAAAAAACAGATGGTCAGTATTGTAGCGAAATAATTCTTCTAATGAATTGAATTCAACTAATTCCAAATTCTTTCCAAAGTCAATAAGGATTTTACTGTTGTTATCACGCAATTCAATAATCTTAGCAGGGTGTATATATGCAAAAGCCCGTCTTGCACTAAAAACGATATACTTCGTGCCTTTACTTTCTACATAGTTGTATCCCCAATTTTTTGAATAGTCAATTTTCAATTTCTTACAAACTTTTAGTTTGACAATAAGATTCATCATTGCTGTTATGTTGGATTCATTGTAAAGCCCTAACGCCATATTTTTGAGTTCTGCAATAATTTCTGATGAGTAACGGTTTTCAATGTCCGATTCAAAATCATTTAAGAATTCGTTTACTTCATCATAAAATGATTTGGCTAAACTGTTTTCATCTTCAGGTTTTGGTTGTTCATATTCACTTTTAAAAATTGCAAGCCCTTCGTATAAATCTTGAGGCAATATCTTTTTTAATGACTTCAAAACATTATCGGCATCTTTAGAAATATAGTAAAATCCGTCTGATTCAAATTCATAACCCTTCCTTTCTAATGAGATATTTTCGTTTTCAAAACTGATATGCCGTGGTATTTCTCCATCAAATAAATAAACCAGAATTGACTTCTCATTAATTTTCTTCCACTCTATAAAGTATTGCTCTTTCCATTCTTCTAGGTTTTGTAATTCGGCAATACTGATAATTGCATCGGGTATTTGCAATTGTTTGAAACTCTCATTGAAAACAAAACTTGGCGGATAACTACTTTGGTTCACTAAATTCTTACTGGACTCTTCATGAAGTTTAAAAATCTTTTCCAAAGGAATTTCATAATCGTTGAGTTTGGCAAGTTCTGAATCACCAATTAAATAATTGTCTGTTTCGGCTTGTTTGATTTTGTAACAAAGATTGCTTTCGGTGTCAAATGAATCAATGAATAAAAAGGGAGTGTTGTCTGTTGGAATTATCTGTGCGTAAATGATTTTCAATGCTTCAAGATGGAACACCTTGCTTAAAACAATTCCTTTCTCCTGTAACCACTGCAAAGTGTTATGAAGCAATTTGGAACTTATGTTTTGAATATCCTCAAATAACTTTTCGGGTGTATTGTTTTCAAAATATTTTCGCAATTCAATTGCTGAATTGTCTTTGTTGTTAATTCCGATGACAATGCTGAAAGTAATCTTTTCAGCATCTTCCGCTAAAAATGTTTTGAAAAAAGAAGGAAGTTTTTCATTTGCTACTGTATAGTCATCTTTTAAAAACCTTTCATTCTTCTGAAATCCTAAAAAGTTGTAGATGCTGTCAATATTTAATGCTGCAAATTTTTCTTTGTCGGCTTTCCAAACATCAAACACAAATTCCAACAAACTTATTTTTTCTGCATCGTTAAGTTCTTCTTTGAAAAAGGAAGTGTCCAATTCGCCTTTATCAGATAATTTATATTCCGATAAAATAGTGCTTTTGCAATATTGAATTTCTATGTCAGCATATTTTTCATGTAGAATTTGAGTTGGTTTAATAAATGAAATGAATTTTTTGTAAAATAGATTACTTAGATTTTGTTTTTCACTAATAGTTTCAACAGCAAAAGAGGTTAAATCAACACTGCTACTTTCCACAGAATAAATTAAGAGAAATTCTACCTGCCTAGTGTTTAAAGGGTTAGTGTTGTAATCTAATATTGAATCATAAACTTCTTGAGGCATTATATCTTCTTCTATCCCAAAAAATGATTTCAATTTAATTTCATTTGCTACTTTGGAATATTGCTTTAAGAAATGAGAAGTATATTCATTTCTAATATCTACTATATTATTCGGAATTAAATCAGCTAAGGAAAATACTTTATTCCCTATTGTAATTTCGCCTTTGGACTTTGCCACTTCAATTTTTTTCTCACCAACTTGAAGTTTGAATTTGTTTCTCACCAATGGGATTTCTTCAATTGTAAAAACCCCTTTATGTTCTCCTGTGCCTAAACACCATTCCAATATTTTATAAACTGAACTCTCAATATCAATTTCGGTATTTATCGGAATCAGAATTTCACTTTGCTCACTGATGTATTCTTTCTGTGAAGTTGAATCAGATAGGTATTTGAAAATTTCTGTTGGTTTGGTTAATAGTTCCTTGTCTTTTAATAGAAGTGAGGAAAAACCATTTTGTTGTGTGAGAATTTCTTTTGTTTCCCTGAAACTGTCTTTCAAAGCATAGGGTAAAATTTTGTATTTCGCTTTTAGGGATTCTGTTGATTTAATAAGTTCAACAACTTCCTTTCGAATTTTGTTTACTTGAAAAATCTCCGATGTTCTTTGTTCAATCAAATAAATTTCCTTCTCCTTTACTGAAATTATGAAATGCTTAAAAAATTCTTCGTGAATTTTTGAAATGGAAAAATTGACAAATTCAATTACATCTTCCTTGGTAAGTTCAATAGGTGTCTTAGAAGTTAGTGTTCTTGTCAATAAATTATCATTATCACTAATCCTAAATACTCCGCCTTCCTTTGAAAGAAATTCCAAAGCATTTTTGCTTGGTATTTCCATATCAAAAATTGTTTTGATAGCATTCTTGATTTTTTCAAATTGACAATCGCTAAGAGTTTTATGAAAGTAAACCGCACTGCTATTTTGGAAGCCGATTGTTTCATTCACAAAAACAATTGAAAGATTAGTATAGGACAGTGTCGGGTTTGAAGAAAGAATTTTATATGTTTCAACTTTATTGTAGAATGCTTTTACATCTTTCTTTACTTCTTCAAGTGTAATTATGCTTGCCCAGTTGCCGTAAATGAAACTGAAAATCTGAACATCGTCTTTAATTAAGAATGAATCAAGTTCGGGATAATATTCGGATTCAAGTATGGAGAATTTCCTAAGCCATGCAGGATATTCTTTGTTTGGTTTTAATAGGTTACTCAAACTCTCAAATCCAAAACTGTTTTTAAAATACTTTTCTGACTGTAACTGCGGAATTGGTTGCGATGAAAATGTTTGAAAAACATTTTTCTTTTCATGGCTGTCAAGTTCAATGATTAGTGATTTTGCTCTGACTTCATTGAAAAGGTCTGGCTGCTTCAAGTTTAGCCCCAATGATTGGAATAATTTTGGATAAGTTTTTTCTATATCAATTTCTGATGTTACATGTTCTAATTTTTCTAATTCGCTTTTAATTTTGAAAGTGGTTGTAGAATGGAATACAAGATTTTGTGGTTTTTCTTCTGAATCTGCTCCATCAATTTTTGAGGCATCATCATTTGCAGAATAGAATTCATTGTCAGAGAATCTGAAAAGTTTTAGCAGACTTAATTTTGATACAGCTTTTAAATCAGAAACCTCCAATTCAGCAAGAAATTCAGATTGGGAATTTGCTGATAATCTAACGAACCAATTGTTGAAAGAAACTTCATCTGCATTTGAAATGCAAGTTATTAAATCCCATTTTTCAATTTTGTATTCCTTTAAGACTGTAATATAAAGTAAATTTTTATTGCCCTCTCCCTGCCAGTGGAAGAATTTCTTTTTTATTCCCCAATCACTTAGCTTAAATGAAATATTTACATTTTCATTTTTTGCAACAATTTCAATTGATGAACTAACACCGTCTTCATCATTTGGAATAAAATCCTTTGTAATTGATACTAAATCTTGATAAAGATTTGAAAAATGTTCAGGTGTTTGCTCTGGTTTTTTTGACAAATAAATAGACAAAAATATTTGTCTATACTTTTCAATATTGTTGACTCTATAGTCGGATAATTTCACCTTAAGTTCAGATATGAGATAGTTAAGTAGTAAGTTGTTTCGACTATCACCTTGAAGTTCTCTTCTACTTTTTTCAATTATAAAAGCATCTGAGTGAATAATAAAATTAAAACCAACAGCTTCCTTTTCCATTGGAAAGAACTTAAAAAAGTTTGATGTCTTCTTTTTTAATACTTCATTTTGTGGATTAGATTCGTAACCAAAAATTATTTGAATCGGTGTCGTACTATTATAATCAATAATTTGGCGGTATATTTCATTGGTTGAATCAATTTCGATTATTTCAGTGTTTAATTTACTAACTTCTAATACATCGCTTTGCAAGAAAATTTTTGAAAATGGGCGATTTTTTGTGCTATGTTGAAGAAAGTTTAATGTGTATTGAATTCCTTTTTCAAGTTTTTGTAAGTCATCTTTTATTTTTTGACTTTTATTTTTGCCAAGTTTAATATAGAAAAGCGAGCCTCTTGAAAAATCTTTTATGTCAAAGTTGTTTTGAACTAACAAGTACTTAATAAATTTAACAAGGTTAATTACTTCTGATTTCTTTAGTAATTCTTTCGTTTCGTTGTTCTTTAGGTCATAAACAGTATCGTTAAGTTGTGTTGGAAAACAGGTCAGCAAAATTTTAAATAGCCAAGGTGATTCACTTTCAATGCTATCGTCAAATTCTAAATTCAACTCATCATCATCAATGAAACTGGCGATTTGTTGTTTGTTGTTCCAACTGAATATAATTGGACCTTCATTCTGTTTTATTTCTTCAAATCCATCATGTTCACCTACTAATCTGTGAATTATTTTGAACCCAACTCCAAATCTACCTATATCACCTTCTGATTTATTACTATCACCCTCATTAAGAATGGCTATAACATTTTCTTTTTTAAATGATAGCCCATCATTAAATGCAATAAGATTTTCATTATCATAGAATAAACCAAAGGTTGTAGACTCGCAATCAATAGCATTTTGTATAAATTCATACACCCCTTGTGTATCTTGTGCAAGATTTAATAATCCTTTGAGTTTGTTGTCAAATCCATTGTCAATTTTACCATGAATTATCTTGAAAAAGCCAGATTTAGTCTTATGTTCATCATATAGACCAAGAAAATTTTCGTCAACTTTATTATTGCCTTTTGTATCAGGGTCGTCATCTTTTACCCAAGTCCGAAATTCTCTTATGTTTTTTATTTTCATATTCTAACTAGCAATATTGCAAAATAGGTTAAAGATAAATAAGTCAGAATATGCTTGTCGGTTGCGGTTGGGGCAAAAGCAAATGTGCTGCAAAGCGTTGGCTTTGTGCTGTTGGTTGCATCTCTTTTGATTTTGTCTATGCGTTGGCTTTTCATCTGTCATTTTTATTTCGTTAATTTACTGTCGTGTCGGTCTTTTAGGGTGAGTGCTAACTCGTTTATATGTCTTAATTTATCAGACCAAGCGAACCAATTTAGATCGCTTGGTCTGATTTTTGTTCTACTTATTTGTGCTAAGATACTTATACTTTATAAATCATCGAATGTATGTAAGCCATCAGTCAATTAAGGTGATTGTCGGCAATTGTTCTAAAAAAATGAGGACAAAGGTCAAAGGTCAGTTGTCAGAAGCTAGATACTAGACACTAGACAATTAGCCACGTGCTCAATACCCAATCATCATCCTTGCATACCATCATACTGCAATACTGACATACTGATATACTGATATACTGATATACTGATATACTGACATACTGATATACTGACATACTGATATACTGACATACTGATATACTGATATACTGATATCCTATCAACCTATCATCCTTTCATAAACTTCCTCCGTATCACCTCCTCGACAGCCATATTCTCAATTTTGCTGTCTAACCAACTTACTATGTCTAAATATTGGTAAGATCGACGGTTATATTTACTGGTGCTAATTATTTCCAATTTATTTCTCAGCTCAACAAAAGATTTTTTTACATCATGCGGATTAGATGAAAGAGATTTTTTTAGAAATTCAAAGATCTGAGTAAGAACGGCATCAAGGCTTTCCATTTTGGATAGGAATCTATACACCGATTTAATCAAATGTTCCACCAACTGTAAGTTATCCAATTCGTAATGAGCTATCAAGTGAAGTAGTCTTGCGAAGCATTGGATGTCACTGCGCAGATGTCCTACTTTCAAATTAATTATTTTATTCAAATATTCTATTGCTTGTTCATTGTCACCTGACCCAAAATAAAGGCTGGCGATCTTGTAATAAAAGACCAAGACTCTATGGATGTCGATATATTGATGGTATTGACCGAGTTTCGTTTCAATTGGTTTGATTAATTCTAAGCCTTCCGTAAAGGTTCCTTCCAGAAAATGCTTATTTAATTTTGCAGTATATAAATACACAAAAGTTTGCTTTTCCAGATTTTCATTGAACGTAGAACTTTGGGCATAAAATTGCTCTAAATTCTCTATTTCTAGATTCATTTTTTGATGCCTTCCCAGAATAAATAAAGCATTCAGGAGATTATGCACTGCTTTGAGATATAAAAAAGGATTCTCTTTTTTTGCCTCCGGATGTTTCGTAAAAAGATCAACCCACTTTTCAGCATGACGATAATATCGCGTCGTATCCAACGTGATCATATAATACCAGCAATAACTTTGATGCAGGTATGCCTTGCCATAAAAACTGATTTGATCTTCCTTAATGCTGAATAAATTATCCTTGAATTGTCGTTCAATTTCCCGACTTTGAACTTCATCCTTTACAGGACCATTTTCAAGAAATAATCCGTAAAGTTTCAAAGCAATATTTGATAAATTTGTCACCTCATTTATCTGATTAATTGCAAAATTAGTCTCACCAATAAGCTCTTCAGCTCGTCCTTTAAGGCTTCTGGTAATGTGTCTTGATTCGATATCTTTTTCGAATTGGAGAATTTCCAGGGTAATAATAAAATGACTATGTGCCTTTGCTACGAGCTTTACTTTGGCCAATATCTTTAAAGCCTGTTGCGTCAAGCCTCTATTGTACAATATTTTAGCAAAATCCATCTGCTCCCTGATCTGGATCTCTACATTTTTGGAAGTATGGAGCAATCGCAGTGCAACCAGAATCTCACCATACAAATGCCCTTTAATATTGGGCAATTGCTGTCGACTTATATCAGGTATTTTTTTTAAAATATGCTCTTCATTGTAAGACGCACTGCCATCGATTACATCAAAGAGTTTAACAAACTTTGCTGATTCATTTGCCTGATTTCTGGAGATGTACAATTTGAAATGCCGTTTTTCTGCTGCTGAAAGCGACATGATCAGCATGAAAATCGGTTCATTTATATTGTTTGACATCGTAAAATTTGAATTTAATTATGCCCTGTTTACAAAGCTTTTGACAAAATATTCGTGTTTTAAATATCGTATTTCAGCAAGTTTATGTTTTCGAAGACTTGGCAACAACCATTATTTTCGTCGTTCTAAAATCAACCTACTGATTACGATCAGACAATTTTAAACATTAATATTAATATAAATGGCAACAAATAAAATTTTCATCTTTGATACCACGCTACGCGACGGCGAACAAGTACCGGGATGTAAATTGAACAGTAGAGAAAAAATAGACCTGGCTCTTAAATTAGAAGGCCTTGGTGTAGATATCATTGAGGCCGGATTCCCGATCTCCTCTCCGGGTGATTTTGAATCTGTAAAGGAAATATCTAAAGTAATTAAAAATGCTACAGTTTGTGGACTTACCAGAGCCGTCCAAAAAGATATTGAAGTTGCTGCAGAAGCGCTGAAATATGCACATCGTCCAAGAATTCATACAGGTATCGGCACTTCTGATTTGCACATAAAAGCAAAATTTAACGCTACTCAAGATGAGATTTTACAAAGAGCTATTCAGGCTGTTAAATGGGCAAAAAACTTTGTAGACGACGTAGAGTTCTACGCAGAAGATGCCGGCCGCACTGACAATGAATACCTCGCTCGGGTCATCGAAGCTGTTATAAAAGCAGGTGCCACTACAGTTAATATTCCTGATACTACAGGCTATTGCCTGCCACATCAATACGGAGAAAAAATAGCATATCTGGCCAATAATGTGCCAAATATCGACAAAGCAGTGATCTCGTGTCACTGCCACAACGACCTTGGGATGGCAACTGCTAACGCAATTGCGGGCGCAATAGCAGGAGCCAGACAAATCGAATGTACCATCAACGGATTAGGCGAAAGAGCCGGAAACACTTCATTGGAGGAAGTTGCCATGATCATTCAACAACACCGTTCCCTTGGTTTTCACACCAACATCGACAGCCGTCAACTGAATCCGATGAGCCGCATCATCTCCGATGTCATGCGCATGCCGGTGCAGCCAAACAAAGCGATCGTGGGAAGTAATGCATTCTCCCATTCCTCAGGAATTCATCAGGATGGCTTCCTGAAAGATGCCCTAACGTACGAAAGTATCAATCCTGATGACGTAGGTGCTGACAGTTCCAAGATATTATTGACCGCCAGAAGTGGCCGAAGTGCTTTGGCATTCAGATTTCAAAAACTTGGTTTCCAGTTTGACAGGGATCAGGTGGACAACTTATATCATGAATTTGTAAAAGTTGCCGACCTCAAAAAAGAAGTCAACGACGAAGACCTTAGCAATCTTGCCAAAATCTTTTCCCGCCAAGCCGTCTAAAGTTCCTAATTTAACACAAAATATGAATCAGTACGAATGTCCCCCTTTGGAGGGGGCCAAGGGGGTGGACTTATCAGAAATTTATTATATTTTTCAATTAAAAATGGTTCTACTATTCATACCTTACGTAAATAATTAACCCACAATGTCCAAAACACTTTTCGAAAAAATCTGGGACCGACATCTAGTCAAAACCATCGAAGATGGCCCCTCAGTCCTATACATCGATAAACATCTCATTCACGAAGTCACAAGCCCACAAGCATTTGCCGGAATAGAAAAACGTGGATTAAAGATCTTTCGGCCGGACAGTATAGTCGCCACAGCGGATCACAATGTACCGACCAAGGATCAGCATTTACCCATCAAAGAAGAACTTGGACGTATTCAGGTGGATACCTTGATAAATAACTGTAAAAATCATGGCATTGAGTTGTACGGTCTTGGCCATCCTTATCAAGGTATTGTGCACGTAATAGGTCCGGAATTGGGCATTACCCAACCGGGGATGACTATCGTTTGCGGAGATAGTCATACAAGCACGCATGGTGCATTTGGCTCAATAGCCTTTGGCATCGGAACAAGCGAGGTGGAAATGGTTTTCGCCACACAATGTGTATTGCAGACAAAGCCAAAACAAATGCGGATAAACGTAAATGGGAAATTAGGACCGGGTGTTTTATCCAAGGACATTGTGCTGTACATTTTATCAAAGATCTCTGCAAGTGGCGCTACCGGATATGCAGTAGAGTATGCAGGTGATTCATTCAAAAGCCTTTCGATGGAAGGAAGAATGACTGTGTGCAATATGAGTATTGAAATGGGTGCTCGTTGCGGATTGATTGCTCCTGATCAGACTACATTTGATTATGTGGAAGGACGAACTTTTGCTCCAAAAGGACAAGAATGGGATCAAAAATTGTTAGAATGGAAGTCGCTTTTCAGTGATGAAAATGCAGTTTTTGATAAAGAGTTCTTCTTTGATGCTGCTGACATCGAACCAATGATCACTTACGGAACTAATCCCGGGATGGGTATTGGGGTCAATGACTTTGTGCCAAGTAAGGAATCAGTGGATGAAAAAGACAGAGCATCTTTTGTCAAAGCGATGGAATATATGGGTATAAAACCCGGCGCAGCCATCAGTGGACAGAAGATCGATTATGTCTTTATCGGAAGCTGCACGAATAGTCGGATCGAAGATCTTCGTTTGGTCGCTGAGTTTGTTATAGGCAAGAAAAAAGCTGACGATGTCGAAGTTTGGATCGTTCCGGGTAGCAAACAAGTCGAGCAACAAGCAATTGCAGAAGGCATTGACAAGGTATTTGAAGCAGCCGGATTTCAATTGCGTCAGCCTGGCTGCAGTGCCTGCCTTGCTATGAACGAAGACAAAATTCCTGCCGGAAAATATTGCATCAGCACTAGTAATCGCAACTTCGAAGGACGACAAGGCGCCGGTGCCCGCACACTTTTGGCAAGCCCATTAATGGCCGCCGCTGCTGCTATTACCGGCAGAGTCACCGACGTAAGTCAATTAATTAATAATGAATAATTGCTTTCGGAGCACTGATTTCCCTCTTTGGAGGGGGCTAGGGGGAGGCTATCCTCATCAACAAGAATACAAATATCTACATCACAAACACATGCCTAAGAACAAACTAAACGCCATCACCTCCACCTTTGTCCCAATCAACATCGAGAACATCGACACCGATCAGATTATACCCGCACGTTTCCTGAAAGGTACTACCCGGGATGGATTTGGAGTAAATTTATTCCGTGATTGGAGGTATGAAAACGATGATGTAAATAGACCAAAAAAAGATTTTCAGTTGAATCAATCTAAGTTTAAAGGGCAAATTCTTGTCGCAGGAAAAAACTTCGGATGTGGTTCGTCTCGAGAGCATGCAGCTTGGGCTATTTTGGATGCAGGATTTCAAGTAGTGGTCAGCAGTTTTTTTGCTGATATATTTAAGAATAATGCACTTAATAATGGCGTTCTACCTGTGACAGTCAGTGAAGATTTTCTTGACAAAATATTTTCTTTGGGGAACGAATCAACCTTGACAATTGATTTACCAAATCAAACAATTACAATTGATGCAACATACGAATTTGAAAATTTTGAAATCAATCATTACAAAAAGGAATGTATGTTGAATGGCTATGATGACATAGACTATTTGTTGTCAATAAAAGAGGATATCATACAATTTGAAAATAAAACAGCTTAAAAAAGAAAAACTATGATTAAGAAAATAGCTGTCTTAAAAGGTGATGGCATCGGTCCTGAGGTGACTAATCAATCATTAAAAGTGCTAAATGCAGTAGCTGAAAAATTCAACCATAAATTTGAATATGCTGAGGGCTTGATAGGTGCACACGCCATCGACAAAACAGGAGATCCTTTACCCGCAGCTACTCTGGATATTTGTTTGGACAGTGATGCCATCTTATTTGGCGCCATTGGACACCCCAAATATGACAACGACCCTACAGCTAAGGTTCGACCGGAGCAAGGTCTTTTGGGCCTAAGAAAAGCACTCCAATTGTTTGCCAATATCCGTCCTGTGACAAGTTATAGCAGTTTGCATTTTCTCTCACCTCTGAAAACTAAAATTATAGAAGGGGTAGATTTTGTAATTTATCGTGAGTTGACGGGAGGTATTTATTTTGGAAAAAAGGAATTAAATGAAGCAGGAGATTGTGCTTCAGATGACTGTGTATACACGAGTGCAGAAATAGAACGTATAGCTCATCTAGCTTTTAAAGCTGCTCAACAACGTCGCAAGAAATTAACACTCGTTGACAAAGCCAATGTCCTTGAAACATCAAGGTTATGGAGAAAAGTCGTTCAATATTTGTCTGCCATTTATCCTGATGTAACTGTCGATTATTTATATGTGGACAATGCTGCGATGCAGATCATCCTCAATCCGAGACAATTTGACGTCATTCTCACAGAAAATATGTTTGGCGATATCATTAGCGATGAAGCGAGTGTCATCAGTGGCTCCCTCGGACTATTGCCATCTTCATCTATTGGAGTAAAAACTGCTTTGTTTGAACCTATTCACGGCTCATATCCGCAAGCAGCAGGACTCGATATCGCCAATCCGATTGGTTCAATATTATCTGCAGCCATGTTGCTGGATCATCTTGAATTAACGGAAGAAGCGGCTCTGGTAAGAAAGGCGGTAAGTTGGACGATTGAACATAAATTTGTCACCAAGGACATCGACCCTGTCAATAATTACTATACCTCCACTATTGGAGAAATGATCGTCGAATATGTCGAAAAAAATGATTTGGAAGAGATCCATCCGCTGAATATAGAATTAAGGAAGTCGACAATAATATAAAAAAGAAATATTAATTCTTATTGAAGACAATATTTTAGAAAATAAATGTTGTATTAAATTTCAATTAGAATTATTAAGTTTTACGGCCCAACCTTACATGAATCCCGGCACTCAGCGCCGACCTTACAAAAGTCCCTTTGTCTCTTAACTCATACAACAAGCCCAGATTTCCCTGGAATTTAATCCTATCTGATCCAATTCGAATAGTAAGAGCCGGTTCAAATAAATAATATGGGCGATCAGAATTCAATAGGTTCACAAGATCGTAATTGTATGGATCAAGCACAGGATCAATGTCAGAAGTAAATTTACTGTAATCCAGCCTGCTGAATCTCGTCGTAAAAGCACTTTCAAAAATTCTGGATTTATAACCTATGGAAGGTTGAATAAAAATCCGGTTGTAATTCATATCAGCCTGGTAATAACCGATGCTATCAGATCTGTAGTGGTGATGCTGGTCACCCAAACCTCCGCCGGCGTAAACTGCAAGATGTAATCTACCTTTATTTGTAAAATATCCGATCCCGACTTCACCCATTTTACCTAAGCCATAATCATTAATTTTATCCTCCACACCTTTTACATAAATAAAATTACCCATTACACCAATGTGGTCTGTCGCTGAATACGCTACCTGTCCTTCCACTCCGTCTATGCGATCATTAAATGAATAATTTCCGGCTAAGGTCAACTCTCCTGCGCCACTATGCATAGGGACATTCGGTGTGAGCGGGTAAAAGTATTTATGAGTACAGCCGGTTGTAACAAATGTTAAAATAAGAATTATATTTTTCATGAAAGTAAATTATAATTGTAATGTAAAGCATTAATTTTAAAGAATAATTCCTTTTAAATTAATGCTTTATCAAGTAGACTGAAAATAATTTACAAAAGAATCAATTTTATTGCTCATGATTTATTATTGCCCTAAACTCTTCTGAAAGAGATTCAATTTCCTTAAAATCACGAGCGAAGTTATATTTCTCAGCGTATAGTTTATCTGGATTAAATTTATTGAAGTTCCTTACCTTGTCCGAACCATTAGTTTGATTGTAAAATCCCCAAAACCATAAATCTTCAAATATAATTGGACTATCCGGATTTAATGATTTCATTCTAAACAATTCATTTAACAAATAAAAGTCTCTACTTGCTTCAAACTTTATATTTTTTCCGTGAAAGCCTAAAATTTGATTTAGGGCAGATGTTATTACCACATCTACTGCTATCATAAGTTTATTTTCATCAAATTTATATCCTTCCATTTCTAATAAATCGTATTTGAATGTAAGGTTTAAATTTCGAACTGTTAGTGCAGCTATTTTGAGACCCATCCCTGGAATCGAATACAAACTTTCAAAAAGTACTCTTTCATCCATATTTGTGGTGTTGAAATGCTTTTCAAGTATTGCAAAAAAAGTATTTTGATTTATTTTTTTTGTATAATTAAGCTCCATAAAAAGTGGTTCCAAATCTTTCATTGCCTTGCCAATTAATTTCAGACTTGGTTGGGATGATGTGTATAAACATTCAAGAAGTATTCGACGAAAGTTGTCTCCAAATGGAGCATTAGGATTTAGACTACCTTTTAAATTATTGAGTTGATAATCATGATTAAATTGAGAATTATTAACGAGAAAATTAACCAGTTTCTTAAGTTGAGGAATTTTAGTTTCAAAAGCATTTTTTAATACTTCATTTCTTTCTGTTGATTTCATATTAATTTTTTATTATTTTTTCAAAATTCATTTTATAATTAAAAAGAAGCTTTAAATCAGATTCCTTAATATCTACTAATCTTTTGAAGCTATGTTTTTGGATAAAGGATTTAACTTCATTATCTTCAATTTTTGAATTAAATAATTCTTGGCTAAAAATTTGAACTTCCTCCTTAATAAAGCTAGCTGCAAATAATTGAAATTCATCATTATGTTTTTCAACAAATTCTTTCCTTGCTTTTTGAGCAGCACCAGAAAAGTGAATGATTTTATGGATATCACTATTAGGAAAAATCCTTTGTAATTCAATTTCTGGTTTATCTCCAATTGAAATAATTTTAGCAGAATCAGTTTTTAGAGTTTCGAATTCTTTTTTTAGATGGGGTCTCCAAAAATTATACATTACCTTTCGGACTACATTGGCAGAATCAATATTCATCGCTGACTTCGAGACATCTGTAATATGGTAGTTAGATGTTAAATATTTGTTTATGGCAAAATGTAATAAGTAGTCTCCTTTCGAAAAAATGAAATTTCTGAAACCTTTGGAAATTAATTTATTTGCGTTATCCACTGTACCCCATTTGCCAAATGATGGCTCCATTGCTACAAAGAAATAGTCCACCTTTTTCGTAGGCATGAAATTGGGAAGATAAACTACATCAAAATTATGACCCAAGCTTTTAAGTTTATCAATGGATTTTATTCCAAGCACTTTTTCTTCTTCTATTAAGTTATTTAAGTTATCTATAAACTCCATCTTAATTACTTATTCTTCTTAAAATTCTCCGCCTGCTCAAAGATCTCCACATATACCTCATCGCGTGCCACCGGAGGGTAGCCAAATTCATCAAGCAACAGGATTAGACCTACTTTCAATGTTGCTTTAATATCTTCCCTTTTATTCCAATCAGGGAATTTAGCCTGAGTTTCAACTAGATTTTTAACTGCTTTTGCGAGAACGATGAGTTTGTCTTCCGGATAGTTGAAGTCATATTTGGCACACAACATCTTAAGGATATCGTAAAATGCCTTTTCTTCAAAGTCAATACCCAACGCCTCACCTGCTGAGAACTCTTTGTGTACTTCCATGATGAGATTGGTCAATTGTTCAGCCATTTCTTCATAAACCTCACTGCGAAGGATGTCGTTGGCATCTCTTTGATTGTAGCGATCCACGAGTGTTTGCATTTTTTTGGTAAAGTCAACACCTTTTACCTTGTTGACTTTTTTCATCTCCTTGATCACCTTTGCAAGGAGCTGTTGCAATAACTTTATTTTCGTATTTGGCAATTTTATCTTGTCGATCTTAGCAAGGTAGTCAGCATCAAAAATATCTTGTTGTGTTCCATCTTCACCGAGTTTCAGTATTTCCTCCACTCCATCACTGGCCAGTGCATCCTTGATCATTTCCCTGACTCTTGCATTCATCTGAGAAATATCAGGAGCATCTCCTTTGGTGAGTTTAAATACGATAGACCTCACAGCTATGTAAAAATGTGTCAGGTCTTTTTCATGTTGAGTTACGAGCTCACTTCCGGAACAAATATCATACGCTGCCTTCAGCCGCTTGACCAATCCCATAAACCGGGTTTCTTCTTCCTTGGTCTTTTGAATAAATTCAGCAGCGAGATTGAGTGTATTCAGCTGTTCCATTGTATTGCCAATGAAATATTTGATGTTATCAAAAGTGTGGAACAACTTATTTAACAGATCCAGATGATTTCTTACGATAATAAGTGACTCTGCAATGTCTTCAAAATTATCTTTGTCCCCTGTATTGTATTTGGCCAGGGCCATGTTCATCTGGTTTTTGATGCCGATGTAATCTACTATTAATCCCTTATTTTTATTCTTGTATTTCCTGTTAACTCTGGAAATCGTCTGGATAAGATTATGTTGCTGAACCGCCTTATCTATATACATAGTGTCCAAACATGGAACATCAAACCCAGTCAGCCACATATCCACCACAATTGCAACTTTGAAATTCGAGTTTTCATCTTTAAATTGCCGATCAAGTTCTTTTTTATATTCCTTCGTCCCCAGCAAATTATACAGAACCTCATCATCATCCTTATCACGCGTCATCACCATCCTCACCTGGGAAGGATGAAGCTCCAGCTTCATCCACTTATCCTCCTGCTCCAGCTTCATCCACTTATCCTCCTGCTCCTGCTTCACCCCATCTCCCCCCACTTCCTCCTTTCCTTCCCTCCTTATCGTGCATCCTCTGAATCTATACGCCGCACTTCCAGCCGGTAAATGCGCCTTATCCGGGTTATTCAAAATATAATTGATAGTATTGTTAAAATGATCGCCGTCTCTTATAAATCGATCCCAGGATTCCGACATCCAAAATTCTGTAGCATCTTTTGGGATGTTTAAACCATATTTTTTATTGTTTTTTAGCGCCCATTTTCCAGTGAAAGATTTCCAGGATTGGAGGATCTTGGATAGATCGCTGTTGTCTTTAATCAGGACGTGTACATGATTAGGCATAATACTCCAAGCCAGAAGATTATATCGATCACCATCGTGAAACATTAGCGCGTCTTGCATTACTTGGGCCATTTCTGGATGGGCTAATGCACAACTACCCAATCCTCGATCTAAATACTTTTCATATTTTTTTCTTTTTTGGATTTCATAATCATCTCCCTTAAAGTTTTTTAATTCCTCCTCAATACCTCTTAATACTTCCTGAGGCAAACTGTCTGCTAACCTGAATGTAATGAATTGTATCAGGCCTAGTTTGTTTCGATGGGGTAACTTACCTGTGTGCCATTCTTCCGGAAAACCAAAGTTGGTGGTGAAGGAGTCCGCGTAGTTGGCATCAGGAAAAGAGCCGGAGCTCTTTTCTCCCAGGACCCTCGCACTTAATAGTTCTATTACATTTTTATAAAAATCGTATGCGATCTCTCTCGTACTACAAACAAACATTGCCTTTCCCTTTACTGTAGATCCCTCTGAAACACGAGTTTCATAATGATGTACAAAGTCTTCCGCCAATACTTTTAAACGCTTTGGGTCACCCAAAATAGAATTCATATTGGCGACTGTCTCCTTGCTTTTTTCAATCTGATATTCATTGGCACCTGCAGCGGCAACTTCTGCATAATATTGTTCTATTTTCTCCAACTCCGTATTGTGTAGTGCGACCTTGGCAGCCCTGCCTTCATAGACGATGCGCACTGTGATCTCATCATTGACTGATTCCGTCATGGTGTATGTATCAGCCACCTTACCAAATACATCCAGCGTAGCATCTATTGGAGTACCTGTGAATCCTACAAAAGTGGCATTGGGCAATGAATCATGCAAATATTTAGCAAAGCCAAAAGTCTTTTTCACACCCTTTGAAGTGATTTTGACTTTCTGATCGAGATTGACCTGGCTTCTATGCGCCTCGTCAGAGATGCAGATGACATTGCTTCGGTCAGTAAGAAGGGCCGCATCTTCGGTAAACTTATGGATGGTGGTCAGAAATACGCCTCCACTCTGCCTTCCTTGCAAATGTTTGCGCAGATCCATACGGCTTTCCACACTAATGATCGTATTATCTCCGATGAATCCCTTAGCATTCGTAAATTGTTCAGAAAGCTGAGTATCCAGATCAACTCTGTCAGTGATGAGTACGATGGTCGGGCTGTTGAAGTGAATACTTTTCATGATCAGCCTCGTGAGGTACAGCATCGTAAAACTCTTGCCACATCCGGTAGCGCCGAAGTAAGTCCCACCTTTACCATTGCCTTCCGGTTTCTGAGCGGACTTTATAGTATCAAAAAGTCGTTTAGCAGCATAATACTGGGGATATCGGCAAACGATCTTTTCATTCTTTTTTGAAGAATCGGGAATATAAATAAAATTGCGGATGATGTCCCTCAATCTGTTTTTATCGAACATGCCGCTTATCAAGGTAAACATGCTGTCTATGCCATTGACATCTTTTGCCAGACCATCTACTCGTCTCCATGCATAATAAAAATCGTAGGATGCGTAAAATGAACCTGCCTTACTATTGACACCGTCGCTGATGACACAAAACGTATTGTATTTAAATAATTCCGGAATATCTCTTTTGTAGCGGGTGGTTAATTGTTTGAAAGCATCTTCCAGATTGACTTCTTCTCTGATCGTACTCTTAAACTCAAATACTACTAATGGAAGTCCATTGATATACACGATGCCATCAGGAATTCTTTTTTCCGTACCAACTATCTCACATTGGGTAACAAACTTATAAATATTAAAATCTGAAGTCGTAGCCACCTTTGGATCACCGATGACATCCAGATCATTACTGACGAATTGTTCATCCAGTCCTTTGTAATCAATCAGCTCAATATGAATATCCTTGTCGTTGCGGTCTGCTCTTTTCAGGATGAAGCCATCTGAAAGCCAATTGATTATTTTTTTGTTGCTTTCATAAAGATCTGATGAAGGAAGGGATTTAAGTTGAAGTATGATAGATTTTGCTTCATTCAAGGTCAGTCGTTTGCTTTCATATCGATTGAGAAAATAGGTTATTAAATCAGCTTCAATAATTACTTCTTCCGGAGCTCGAATAATGGTATCACCGGTAAAATGCGGATACCCCTCCTGCGAAAGGAGTTCAATAAAAGCATTTTCAAGTTTTTGTTCGGTGAATTTCATATTTATGATGAAGGTAACCCTAACTTGTCAAAAAATGCTTTATTTCTCTCTCTTGCCATGTTTGATAAACGATCAAAAGATATAACTTCTATGTATGAATTGTATCTTTTATGATGTCCAAAATATCCCATTTTATCAGATGTAATTCTCAAATCTAAAAAATCACATCTTTCTTTAATCGTAGGTGTAATATCGCAAATAACATAACAGAAACCCGGGATATGCTTAGAATCTGGAATAGGTCTTCCTGCAGCAGTAACTGCATTTCCTTCTCTAACTCTATTCAAATAATTTAGAGCTTGCTCAATAGGGTCCTTTTCCTCACCCGCTTTTGCGTCATTTCTCATAGGTCTTTTTATCTCAACAACTGTAATAGTTCCAAGTGGCAAACTGTCTCCATCATTGACTAATAAGGGATTATCGTACACATTTAAACCAAGTATATCAGGTTCTTTATTAGATTTTGAGTCAGTGATTGGCATAGAATTTATAGTTTTATCGGAAGCTAAGTAATTGTGAAATGCCAAACGTTCATCTACAAGCCATAAATTGCTATCCTCAAACCTAACTTCATCACTTACCTTTTGCATAGGCATGATAAGTTTGTGTAAAACTTCCTCTTTTGAATATTTACCATCTTTGCCTTTTTGAATTGCATAATTAAGTATGTCAAGAATAACTTTTCTATGCGCTACATAATTTGCTAAATCTGATCTTTTTAAATCACTTGCTTTTGATAAATATTTATCAATACGTTTATTATAATCTTCTTTTTTAAGGCCATTTGGCACCATTAAATCATGCCCATCTGCTAGTAATTCTGTTTCAAATGCCATTAGAAGTAGATGCAACTTAATGTCCAATTCTTTATCCGTGATATTTGGATCAACAATTTTTTCTTTTTCAGATATATGATCCAATATTGGCCTATATTTAGGTGCTTTTGAATGAACAAAATCCGTTAACCTCTTGATACCTATTAATTTGTTTTCTTGCAAGTATTTATCTAAATATTCTGTTATAATTACTAAAGCGTTCTCTCTAATTTCATTAAATGATATTTCTAAATCAGCGTAAATTCCTTCTACTGTTTCCGAAATATTAAATCCAAACCTTTCTGGATTCACTTTTTCTGTTAAATAGCTAGAAGTAAGAAAACACAAATAGGCAAAGTTCTCATTTCCATCATTCAAAATGCCAAATAAGCCAGGGATTTTCCCTTGTAGATTCTCTTCCTTAACAACTCTACTTGCAGCACTATAATTAATACTATGTTTGTTTTGTAAGGAGGATTTCAACTTAACATGAGTAATTTCGAAAACAGTTGATTTAATCTCAAAAGAATCTTTGTCAGATGCATTTATCATTAAATTCTCATAATCCTTTTGTAATGAAATTCTTTCATTATTATCTACAATAATTATTTCTGGGGCACCCCCTTCTCTAATAAAGTACCATAAACAATGCTCTAGTAGATCATGGGCAATTGATTGAGGCAACTTCTTTAAGTATTTTGAATATTCTTTGCGAATATTTTTCAATTTAATTGAAGTTTCAATTTTTGCGTTTGGTGTGATATCGATATTTTCATTATGGATATCATTATCAACATTGAAATCAAATTGTCTAGTTTTAATTTGTAAATTTTCTCCAAATGAGCTTTTAACACATACTTGGCTAAATGCCTTAAGCCATAATAACCTTCCTACCCCTCGACAGCCAAGCGAGATTTTATGTTCAGAGTCTAAAATTTGAAATGATTTATGATTATCTGAATTAAAACCGACTCCATTATCTATAATTTCAAAGCCAATAATATCAGATTTTGTATCTTCAAATGCGGAAGATTGAGGAGACCTTATTATACTAATTGTGATATTTCCTTCAACAGTTGAAGAGTAAGTACCCATATTTATTGCTGCATCAATAGAATGGATGGAATTGACGACTGCCTCAAAAAGCGGATGAAGAGCATGGGTCAAAGGAAGATTTGTATTTCTTAAGCGACCTTTTAAACTGGTATTAAGGCTCATATGATTAATTTTCTAATTTAGTTAAATCTGAAAGCAAAAAGGTTTTGAAATCATTTAATTTTTGATTTTGTGAACTTTTTGTTTCATTCATTTTTGCTATCGCAATAGTTTTGTTAGTAAAATTCTCTTCAATATTTCTGATAGGAATTAATATAGCTACTTTTTTTAATTCCGATAACTTAATTCCAAAAACTGTGGTTCCTGATGACCTACCTTCTAACTCCTGTTTTGCAAGGGGCGTATTTAGCCATAAATGTAAATACCAACCTGAAATAATTTGTTTTTTTGTTCGGATAGCAAAAAGCCTCTGACTTAATGCAATTCTGGAATTAATAGCCAAATAATATGTTTCTCCAAGTGGTGCTTCTGAAGTTAAGATAACATCATCGACTGCTAGTTCTGGGTTCATCCATGAATTATAGTTTATCTTATTCACATAGGGAATAGTATCATGTTTAACAATTTTGCCATTGTTAATATTCATTGCTGAAATAACAGGATATTTAAACTCTTCACTATAATTTTGTAAATTCAATATCGATTTACTTTTTCCTCTTTTAGAAATAAAATATTCTATAATTTGATGAAAATGCTTAATTTCCCATTTCTCAGGAATATCCTTTCTTAATTCCTCACACCATACCATCTTTCCACCACTACTCCTATAAGGCTTCCCTTCCTCATCAGGAAATTCAAACTCCACAAACCACCTCTTATATATCGTCTGCGCAGTTTCCTCCAACTTTTTTATAATTTGATTATTTAGTTGTATCCGATCCTGAATGACATTGTACTCTTTGACTATTTCTCGCTGCTTTTGAATGGAGGGCACAGGTAGTTTCATGTCACAAAAATCTTCCCATTCTAAACTACCTCGCACGCCACCAACTGCATGAAAACAAGCTTCTCTATCAAACTCTTCCCTGGAAAACCACATCATGAGATATTCAGGATCTAACATTGAAGAATCAACAACTTCAAACACCGGATAAGCTTGAGAAATTATTGCTTCGTTAACTTCTTTAAGAAGTGCAATCGGCATTTTCTTATCTCGCCTCACCTGCATTGTACTGCAAGCAAATTGGTTTTTTAGTATTATTTTATAATTTTCCATATCGGTACCTATAATGTTAGCTACTGACGGAATAAATTTTTTTGAAATACTTAATCCTAAAAGGTTTTGAACTTTTAATCCCTTATTTCTTATATCAACTAATTGAATAAAATCTCCTATTCTTTTATAAATTGTCTTTTTGGCAAAAGCACTATAACTCATATCCAAGCTCTTTAAATACCTTTAATAAGTCCTGCTTGGATGTTTCCTCTTGATGAAAAAGATCTTTGAATTCTGATCGAAGAGATTTCATTTTTTCATCAAAATCAATATGCTCATCCCGGTTTACAAATTCAATGTATTTACTCGGCACCAAAGAAAAATCTTTTTTTATAACCTCTTCTATGCTTGCCGAATAACAATATTCCGGAACATCAGTATATGAGTTATTCTCCTGTTGCCAATCATGATAGGTAGCTGCGATGAATTTGACTTGCTCTTCACTAAACTGGATAAATTTTTTCTCAAAAGGCTCACCAATCTGCCTCAAATCCATAAATAGAATTTCTTGTTGTCTATTTCTATAATGCCTCTCTTCATCTCCAATACTTCTGCTGTGAGCTTGTTTGTTTTTATTAAGAATCCATACAGTTACACTGATGTTCGTGGTGTAAAACATATCTTGCGGTAATACCATAATAGCCTCAACGATGTTATTCTCAATCAACTTCCTCCTAATCTTATACTCTTCACCACCTCCACTGAGCGCACCATTTGCAAGGATAAAACCTGCAACTCCATTTTCCGAAAGTTTGGAGACCATATTGAGGATCCAGCCATAATTGGCGTTACTTTTTGGAGGAACTTCATATCCTCTCCAGCGTGGATCGTCTTTGAGTTCATCTGCACCGCGCCAGTCCTTTTGATTAAATGGAGGATTGGCCATGATAAAGTCAGCTTTCAGGTCTTTGTGTTGATCATCACCAAATGTGTCTGCTGCTTTTTCTCCAAGATTTGCTGATATGCCCCGGATGGCGAGATTCATCTTTGCAAGTTTATAGGTGGTATTGGTATATTCCTGCCCATAGATGGAGATCTCCTTTTTACTCCCGTAATGATTTTCTATAAACTTAATGGACTGAACGAACATACCACCGGAACCACAGGCAGGGTCATAGATGATTCCCTTATATGGTTCGATCATTTCTGCAATTAGATTCACAATACTTTTAGGAGTATAAAACTCTCCCTTTCCCTTGCCCTCTGCCAGTGCAAATTTCGAAAGGAAATATTCATACACCCTTCCGACGATATCTTGAGACTTGTCTTTGAGTGTGTCTATTTCATTGATCGTATCGAGTAAGGATGACAGCTTTGTGATGTCAAGTCCAAGACGCGAGAAGTAATTATCCGGTAAAGCTCCTTTTAGCGCGTTGTTGTTTTTTTCAATATTGTGCAGCGCAGTATCTATCTTAAGTGCGATGTCATTCTGTTTCGCATTCATCATGATGTAAGACCAACGGGAGATCTCATCCAGAAAGAAGACATTGTGCATATTGTAAAAGTCAGCCATCTCAATGTACTTCTCCTTACCATCCGCAATCAGCTCCTTCCTATGCGCCTCAAATTTATCACTTGCAAACTTGAGAAAGATCAATCCAAGGACGACATGTTTATACTCTGCCGGTTCTACACTGCCTCTTAGTTTGTTGGCAGAATCCCACAGGGTTTCTTCGATTGATTTTGTTTTGGTTTGTTTGGCCATTTGACGCTTAATATGATGTAAAGAAAATAAAGGTAATAAAAATGTTTTAGGTCATAGACACTAAGGAGCTTATACTTCAAAACACTTCATCTTCTTTCAATAAAAGTCAAAGCGAGACCCATTACATTTAAAGCAAATTCCACTTTCTACATGTTTATATTGTGGAAACCAACCTGCACCATAACATCTTGTACAAACTTCCCTTTTGGACAACAATTTTCCATTGATGTCTAAAATATCAATAACCGAATTCTTATGAAGATTTTCATGACATGGCCAGCAAAGAGTTTCAAGGGCCTCATCAGGATACTCCCACGCCATTTTGCCTTCCTGATAATATTTATGATGGATGTTTAAGTTTCTTAAATAAAGCCACTTCTTTAAATCCATCTGTTGGTTGATATCTTCTTTTGATAGTGTTGAATATTTAAAAGCAGAAGATATATTATTTTTTAAGCTATATCTCTCTTCATTATGATAAATCGAAGCGTATGTAATTATACTACTTCTTACTTGCTCAGGTTGAAAAGGAAAATCAATATCGATTACACTAAATAATATTTGATGATTATCCTCAAATTTGTAAAAACAGATTTTCCCACTTAATTGCTTAAAATCAAGTCGGTTAGGAGTATTACAAAATATTATTTTAGCATTTATATAATCCCAAATTTTTGATTTGAAAGTTGTTTGCGCTTCCAACACTCCAAACATTAAATTTTCATGATAACTATTGTTCAAACACTTATGGCATGTCATATTGTCTCGTTCAAGTATCAGCTTTCTTCGTGTTTTCCATTCAACGGTCTCAAGTTGCTCTGCGTAATTCATTATTATTGTATTAAGAATATAAATAATTAGCCCAATAAGAAGTCTTTATTATCAACCTATCTATTACTGTACATGATGAAATTTGATCTTAATATGTTAAAGTAAAAAAATATTATTCTTTCGACACTCCTAAATTTTTTCCACTTTAATCGGCCAGCCAATAGAACCAATTTTCTCTTTAACCATTTTCATCGTTGCAAGCACATCTAAGAAATTTGGTAAATCACCATGAACTAAATTCTTAAAATCACCATTATAGGTTTCACTTAATCCATTCCATATATCTTCAAGATCTTTAAATATCATCGCATCTTTCGGATGATTTTTCAACCATTGATTATTGCTTTTATAACTAGTCTTATCATCCTGGGCAACTTTACTCAGCATTTCTTCAAAATCTCCACTTTGGAAAAATGAATTGAGCTTTTTATTTTGCAATAGTTGATGTATATCATAAACGTGTCTGATTTTCTTTTTAAGATCATTTATAGCATCATCTGAATACGAAAATCGGACAAGGCTCATGATTTTTTCACACAGTGTACGACGGGGATGTAACACTTTAACTTCGAATGGTCTCAATCCATATTGGTCAATGAAGGCTCCTTGATCCGTGCTTTCCATCATTTCCGATATATACGTCCGAACAAATTTGGATTCATAAGGCTCAAAATTACCCAACCAGGTGACTTCCAAAACGATTACATCCCTGATCTGTCCGTATGCTCCTTGAAATTCTTTTTCATAAGTATGAGCAGTCTTCCTTATGTTACCCTTTTTATTCGTTACACCTCCAATCTCTACTTCCGGTAGTTGAGCGGTTAAAACTTTTCCAAGTTCTCTTATCTTGATTTTCATTTGTGCGTCAGACTCTCCATCCTTTCTTAGTACAGTTAAATCTATGTCTTCTGAAAAGCGATCAATCAATTTATAACATTTGGACAAAGCTGTACCTCCTTTAAATATTGCATCTGCTCCAAGGGGATCTGTGAAAATGGTGTACAACGCATGTGTCACCCAATAGTCCTTTTCAATATAAATTTCAGGAATTCCTTTCTGCTGTGCCGTTGTCTGAACAGCTTGTCTGAATAATTTTTTATTTTCGTGGAGATTCATATTATATTCCAATTTTGGGTATTAGGTAATATTTTATCTGCTCCTTTTATTTTATACTTTGTAATAGGATTTAAAGATTTGTACAAACCTAGTATAAATCCTATATGTCCTAAATCCTCAAGAATGGCTCCAAGTAATGCTCTTGTTGCAGGAGGATATTTAAGTGCTAATCTTACTATGGTATATAGATCCAAAGCAGGCACTTCTTCAATTATTGCAATTAATCTTTTGAGTGATTGCTCAATGGTGCTATCGGGAATTTTTTTAATGAAACGAATTGCATCCAGTACTTGAAACATAGGAATATTGTCTTTGGTAATCGTATTCTTTTGTTTAATGAATGAAATATTATATCTGTTTCTCTTGAAAGCCGGGGCGGTAACATTTTTTCCTATTTGAATAGTATTGCTCACCTGTGTCGTCAATCCCAACTTATTATAGATACTTAAACAAGTCAGATATCCGATAAGCTTGCCATCATCTTCCAGCAAGTCTTTCACAATTTGCTCCTGGTTAGGTTGAAGATCACCAAATGGTGTCCTTTCCGGTTTATAATATTTACCTTTTGAAAGCTTTTCTATTTTGCCGGAGGCAACCATCCTATTGAGTGCTTTTATTACAGCTTCCTTTCTTTCCACCTCCAAATGAAAGTCCTCATAGGTGAAGACATAACCCTGAGGAAATCTATTGAGCTTCGATGTAATAATATCAGTGGTCTTCATGACTTTCATTAAGTCACAAAGGTAATAGAAATGTCCAGTTTTTTAATTAAAAAACTGGACATTTCTGAAAAATATTTTATTATGTATGGAATTTATAACTTCGCAACAAGTTGCGAAGTTAGTTCAGCGACTTCAAATTTCTAATAATGAGAGGCAAGCAGTCTTCAATTTCTATAATTCAACCCTCGCCAAACAACTTCTCCTTCCACTGCTCAACCATCCTGTCCATCAACATCCTAGCATTCGCAGGACTGGAACTCGGCAATAAAACATAATTTATTTCGTCCTTCTTCTGAAAATATTTATTAAAAAGTGATTCTGCCTTTCTCCCGTTAAAAGCAATGATTTTTAGATTTTGGTGATCATTAATAAAAATTTCAAGGTCGTTCTGGATTTCATTCAATATAGCGGTATCGAGACTTCCAATTCGATGCGCTGAATGTACCACATCCCAAAGTGCAATTTTGGATATCTTCAACAATTTGACTTTCTCCTCATAATCCTGAGGTAATTCATGCTCTGTTATTGCCGCAATTAACTTCCAAAACTTATTCTGCGCATGACCATAATACTCCTGCAATTCCAAAGACTTTTCTCCCGGTAGCGAACCAAGTATCAGTATCTCAGCGTCATGATTTGAGATGGGAAGGAAGGAAGATTTAAGTGGGTTCATTTCATCATTCATGTTATATTTCTTATAAAAAATTAGAAATTGGAAGTTAGAAATTAGAATGGCGCTCCGTGAGTATTACCCATTACTTATTACCCATTACCCATTACTACTCCGCCTTATACCTTGTATACTCCACCGCACCAATCATCAGTTTGTCCCCATTTCTGCTCACACTCTCCGTTTCCGTACTTTTCAAATCCGGCCGCACCATCGACAATCTGTCTCCTTTCAACTTCCAACTGCCTTCCCACATAGTAGCTTCTCCATCAGGGCCTTGAATATGCAATCTACCGTCTTCAAAAAAGTCGAGCGATATTTTATCGGTTTTTGTTTCCCAGCCGTATGTGCCTTCTGTTGAGATGAGGAATTCCCATAACTCTGTTTCTTTGATTTTTAATTCCTCCTCTGACATTACTTCCTCTTCAGCCTGAAGTGTATCTGTTGACACAACTGCTACTTTTTCTTTTGAAGGTCCGCTGCAGGCATGGAATAGTAAAGAGGTCATTAGTACCAACCCAGAAATTAAAACTGCCCTTTTCATAAATATATTTTTTAAAATGTTTTACGAATATATCAAACAAACATCAAACAACAAACTCCAAACCACATTGTCACAATTTCAATTTCAAACTAACTACAAAATTTCGCCCCGGAGCCGGATTATAATAACGTCCTCCCAAAGCATTTATATCATTGCCGGAACTGTATCGTGCATTCAATAAATTGTCTACACCTCCATTGAGATTAATTACTGATTTACCAAATTTAAAACTTTTTTCTATTTTAACCTGAAGCAAATCATAAGATTTGGCAGATACAGAATTGGCATCATTGAGTGGTAAACTTCCTACATATGTGTGCATCATAGACAAACTAAATCCCTTCTGAAATTCGATAAATATCCCTGAGACAATAACCTTATCAGGTACTCCGGTCAGTTTATTTCCGGAAAAATTATCCTCGCCAGAGAAGTAATCTCTAAATTTAAAATCATTAATTGTAGTTGAATTAAAAAGAGAAACTGAATGAATTAGCGTCCTCGAAATACTCGATTTAATTAATTTATAATTAATCGAACATTCAATTCCGTTTTGATTAGTTCCTCCCGAATTGATAAAAAATTCTGCTCCCGAACTATCTACCTGCCTGACAATTGCATCTTCCAATTGATAATGAAATGCAGCCACATCTATTTTTAACCGCTTATTATTAAATCGAAGACCCGCCTCATAGTTCCACCCACTTTCAGGTTTCAGGTTTTGATAGATGAAATTATTGGAAGGAAGAACTTCAGCTGTAGTAGGTGGAGAATATCCCCTGCTCACAGATGCTCTTAGTAATACCTGCCTTCCCAATCTTAGACTGCTGGCCAGTCTGGGCATCCATTGCGGATCAAAATCGGTTTTTAATTTTGGAACTTCTTTGAATACATGCTGGGCATTGGTAAGACTTACTGAACCTTCCACTACCCAGTTATTAAACCAGATACTTTGAAATCTTGTGAAATAAAAATGCTGGGTACTTAGAATACTACTTCCACTTTGCAGATTTCCTTTTTCACCACCATTATTATCATAATTATTTATTTCAGCAGCTGTTTGTTGCCATTCCAGTCCTGTATTCCAGTTCCAGTTTAAAAGACTTTTTGAATTCAATTTACTGACCAATTCTATACTCGTACGCAATCCGTATGTATTTTCTCCACGGATTTCATAATTGGTAATAAATGGATTTTTGAAGTCAACTCTGGACCCAAATATTGAAATTTTATGACTCAGTCTCGAATTAAATTCATATCGGTGATTCGCTCCCATGAAGATAGATTTGAGATATACGCCTGCCTTTTGTGCTTCCGATCCGGGCAATGTCGGTGTGGCATATCTTGCCGATCTTGGATTAAATTCAAGTTGTATTTGATTAAGGCCACCCGGAGTTTCATAATGCATATTTGCAGCAAACAAGAATAATTTCAAAGTTCCTTTTTCTGAATATTGCCATCTATCTGATAGGCGGATCGTGGCCCGACGCATTGCAGAATTATCTCTGTATCCGTCCGATCTTTGGAAAGACTGTTGAATAGATCTTAGATGGGGTCCGAACCTTTCACTACCTGACAACTGTTCGGTGAATAAACCGTAAGAGCCTGTTGAAAGCTTTATCTCGGAGGGAGTATCCGTATTTACTCCTGTAGGAAGAATGTGAACAACTCCTCCGGTATTTGCCCCAAAAAGACTGCCATCGGGGCCTTTAATGATTTCCAGAGAAGTTTGATCGTTAAAATCCAACATGTTCAAATAAGTATTTCCTCCGGCATCTGTGAGCGGATATTCATCGAGATAAACTTTTACATTTCTAACCCCAAAAGGGGAACGCAATAAACTTCCGCGTATAGAAAACCGGTAACTTCCAGGTGAACGCTCCTCCATGCGGACTCCGGGAATAGAATTGACTACCGGGAGTAATTCACTTTGTAATCGGTATTTCATGATGGATGAATCAAGAAGAGCCACAGAAGAAGGACTTGTGAAGGCGGATAATTTACCTGGATAAGCCGTGATTATTACCTCCGTTAGGGTGTCAGTTATGGCATTGGAAGAGCTATTTTGAATTTCTTGTGAAAATAAATAGTTGGTAGTAAACAATAAAATTAATGCAAAATGATAAAAGACTTTCATGGGTCTACTTAAAATCAATGTAAATTGTTTAACAATTGGAATCATTTGTTCTTGTATTCCCAATGTTGATCAAAATTATTCCCATTGATTGATTTTAACAGATCTGAACAGAAGTCAGACTTTAAGGATTTCTCTTTTGTTATTTGACTCTCAATATAATCCATCATTAACTTACCACGATCTTCGTTGCAAAAGAGAAAAAAAGCACAGATTACTTTTTTGGATTCGATAATTGGATATGTGCTAAAATAGGTGGAATAGTCACATCCTTTTAAATATAAATTTGGTAATTCTCCGGCGATAATTTGTTTGATGTAAAACTCACTTAAAAATGATTGCTTTTGAAGTAAAGAATACTTCAGGGCTATGTATGTAGCCATCGCCTTTATATTTTTATCTTTTACATCAGCTATAACTTTTTTTATGAGTTCTGATTGAATTGAATTAGGATAACCATTGAAATACATCTCTAATGCCAGCACATTCAGTTGTTCGCAAGATTCACTAAAAGTATTCAAGAATTCCGGATGATTATTAAGTATATCAAATAGCAGTTCCTGACTTCCTGCATAATCATCATTTCGTAATTTTATTTTTAGTAACTCATACTTGCCACGTCCACTTATTGATTGCTTAGATTTTATAGTCCACAAAAAATCTGATTCGAGCCCAATAAACTTCCTGTTTATAAATATTGTATCATCTAGTTGGTCAAAATAAAATCCAAGCCAGTCTGATGTAACAAATACAGGCGACTGAAATGTTCTTCCAAATTCTGCAGTTTCAATAATTTGTGATGAGGATGAAGCTCCATAACGCATATTTACATTGTCGGCTAAAATGTAATACGACAAACTCCCCTGAGAAAAAACAATTGACCCGGCGAATACAAATAAATACAGCAAAAGAAACCTCATTTTTAATCCTAGTTTTTAAGTTACTTAACTTTAATATTTTGTCAATTGGTAATTTTTTTTTGCCTGTTAAATTCATAAAAATATAACTATTTATAGACAAATTTAAATCAGATCAGAATGTCATACTTACTAATTAAAACAGCTATTCCTGAGACACACTATTTACTTCGATCCAATATCCATCAGGATCCTGCAGGAATACTTGACGAATACCATCTGCCCGAACATTTATTTTCTGAGGAGTTCCGGGCCAATCTGAATAAGGTATTTTTTTACCATCAAGGTTTTGTATAAATTTATCGAAATCCTTAGTTGATAAAGCAAAATGTACAGCTTTGTTTATTTTGACTCTTTCTTTTATAGTCGATATAAGATGCAACTCTATTCCATTACCGGTGGTAAACCATCGAATTCCTTCTACTTTTGTTTTATTTGTGATCTCTTCCAACTTCAAAACTTCTTTATAGAATGTACATGAGCGCTCGAGGTCTGTCACAGAAATGGCTACATGGTTGAATGAAAAATTTAATTTCTGCGCATAAATTGGTGAATTTAAAGCAATCATAAGAAAGAGTATAGGTAGGAATTTCATTTAAAGAGATTTATTTGAAAAGGTAATTTAAATTTTCCAAATACAAACCTATTTATTTTACGTAAACTTATGGCAATGATCAGTAAAAGTGCAAATTGCGAAAGCTGCTTTGTCAATTACATTAAGATAATTACCGGTATATCTTATTTTTGACTTCTATCCTCAGACTTCATCCTCTTCATCTTTCAAAATTCTTCTTCGGCCTCCAATCTCTAAATATTGGAATTTGAATGTAGCTATCTGTATGCCACTTGATCTCTAAAGGCGCTCCTGCATCATGGATCGTTTCGTCAGCGACCTCTTTCCCCGAACCATAATTAATTATCTCGAATGGATGTTTGTTGACATTTAATAAAATGACCAATCTACTTCCTCGTTCAATTATTTTACTAACGATCCTGGTATTATAGAATAAAATTGATTCTTTTCGGCCGGGAGTTAGTAACTGTCGCTCATAATTATCTTTTGCATAACTGGCACGACCGATATAGCGTGTAAGGAAGAAATACGTCCCATCTGCTTTCTGCTCATATAATGCACATGAAATATCCATGTCTTTCTTATTGATCGTAGCAAATAAATGGCCGGTAAACGAACCACTTATTTCAAATTCCTGGTTAAAAATGCCCGACTTGAATATTAAACCATTACCAGCATCAAGAGAATCAAAAATAATATCAGGCGTATAAAAATTGTTTTCTGTGGTTCGATCAGTGAAATCAATTTTCTGGCTAACATAATCCATTCCCGGTTCTAAGGTATTTAATTTGTAATTGCCGGCAGATTTTTCGCTACTCAAATACATTGTAATTGAATCGTTGCTCATTGCATCCAAATTGATCACATGTCTCCATTCATTCGCTCCCATCACCTCATAATTTACCTTGTCTTGTAGGATTTCAGGTTTCTGTTTACCTTTTAAAATATAATCGAGCCAGTCATATGCCAATTCACTCATACTAACATTGGCGACACTGTCTATTTTATATCCCATTAAGTTTTTGGATGGATAACGCTGGCCTCCCCAATGATCATAAGGACCTATTACAAGATAATGATCAGCATTTTTATTATAAAAAGTATGTTGCTTGAAATATTGAATTGCGCCGATTTGTGAGCCATCGTAATAACCTGTGGTTGTTAAAATAGGGATATTGATCTTTCCATATTCTTCCGGAGTAGGTACCACAGACTGCCAATAAAAATCGTAAGCCGGATGGTTGATCCATTTTTTGAATATAGGACTTTCTATACCGGACAAACTATCCAAACTTCGGAATGATAAACCCTGCTTAAACCATTCGAAAGGCAAACTTCGCTTTATCTGTTGATTTTTGTAAATATTATCATTTGGCCAGTAAAGTGTGGCATTCATCTGAACATTATTTTCCATTGGAAAATCAAAACCGGGCATCACCGCAACTTGCGGTACAATGGTTTTTAATGCAGGGTGCAACTTTTTGGTAGCAGCCCATTGAGCAAATCCAGTATAACTACCGCCATACATTCCGACACTGCCATTACACCAGGATTGTTTGCTGATCCATTCAATGATGTCATAAATATCATTTCCCTCATTTTCAAATGGTGCATAATACCTCAGGTCTGTGCGAATACCCCTTGCATAAGCTATGATGCCTACATAATCATGGTCAGCAGACTTTTTTCCGAATAAAGTATCGCCCTTCCCCTGATAATACGTAGTGTAAAATAAAATGGAAGGCAATGGTTGGGAATTTCCTTTTTTCCGCACAATTACAGCACAAATATTAATGCCACTTTTTGTCGGAATCATCACACTATCCTGAATAGTATAAACACTATCCAAAGCAATTTTTTTCTGCGCAAAAGTCAGGGTGGAGGAGAATAAAATTAGGATGAGTATATAATAGTTGGATTTCATCATTTTGTTATAAAAGATTAAGGGTATATTAATATTCTATTTCTAAATGATAATTTTTTCAAAGCAAAAACTATTTTCAACTTCTGCATAGTGACCATAATTCGGTATTGAATGAAATCCATTTTTTATATATAATTGAATTGCTTCAACTTGTCTAAAGCCGGTTTCCATAATTATTTTTTCAAAATTAAGTTCTTTTGCCCAGGTTTCCAATTCCTTTAAAATAGATGTGGCAACACCTTTACTACGAAATTTCGGAAGAACATAAATTCGCTTTAACTCGCCAATGCCCTCTGAATATTCCTTGATGGCTCCGCAACCAATAGCCTCTTCCTCAAGATAAACTACAATTACATATTTTATTGTATCCAACTGATTGAATTGATCAAAAAAGGCATGATCATCTCCATCCAGCACAGCAAGAATTTTGTCCAGCTCTTTTACCAAATTGCGGAAATCAATATTTTCAGAATTTGTTCGTCTAAATTCAGTCATAAATAGCTAAATTTGTAATTATTAAAAAATAAAATTCACAGTTTTTGAAATTCCAGATTTGCATTTCTCAACAGCAAGCTTATTTCGTTGGAATCTCTTATTAATGACCATTTATTTACTTTAGGAGGATTCCCGGTATGCGCTCCAAGATATAGATCCATCCATTGAACGTCATGCCATGAATCGAATTTATAACCTACATTTTTAAAAATTCCAATTTCGCTAAAACCTAAACTTTTATGAAATCCGGTACTTTTTTCATTAGGTAAACTTATCACCGCATAAATATTCAGCATACCCTGAATCTTTAAAATTGAAAACAATGTATTATATAAAATTCGGGCAATACCACGCCCATGAAATGATTCTTCCATGTAAATCGTCGATTCTACACCCCATTGGTAAGCCCTTCTTGAACGATAAAGACCTGCATAGGCATATCCAATAATACGATCACCCAATAGACAAACAACCCAGGGATACTCTTCTGAAATATTTTCTACACGTTTTGAAAATGCATCCAATGTTGGTACATCATATTCGAAAGAAATTATGGTGTCACGCACGTATGGAGCATATATTCCCAGAATTCCTTCAGCATCTTTTTTATCTACCAGCCTGATAGAAAAAACATTTTCCATGTTATTTAAATATCATTTAATGCTCAAAGATAAAATATCAATAGCTAAATGTGTAATGTCATATTTTAATTTATTCAAAAGGATTTAATTCAATAAAATTATCGGGTAAGCTATATAGTTGTATGCGAAAACCATTGTAATGCCAATTCTGATGGGCTTAAACCAATACTTCATGGATTTCCGAAAGTATAAAGAGATGGTTATCAAATTGAATAATAAATAAATATGATCTTTTCCGAATATTTCAAAATAATTGAGCGCCAAATAGAAATTCAACAGACCAATAAACATGCCTCCACTGCTGTGAGTCGCATTAAAGCTAATCCACGAATCCCACATGTTTAAATCTTTGGATAACTTCGGATGAGCCCTCTTCATATCTTCCATTAATGTTGGGTCAAGAGTGGAAAAGCTATCTTTCAAAAAAGCAGCATATAAATGGCCTGAAGTCATAAAAGCTAGGATAAGGGAGCCCAACTCCCATAAATATTTTGCCCACATAGTCATCTAATTAAATGTTATATACATTTAATTACTAAATATATAAAAATATTATCTTTTGGGGCTACCAATCAGATAAGTAACATTCATTCCCAATGAATTCTTGACCTTTCCTGATTTCCATGTATATCTTGCTTCATCATGTACTCTCGCTATTCGCTCTAAATGTTCGGGTGCATAAAGTCGGGTGATAGATACGATACCGTCACACACTGTACAAAAAGGAATGATCGGAATTAAATAAGTAAAAATTAACCTTGAAATTCTAAAGGGTCTGAAAAATGGAGTAAATAGGAAGAATAATAATGGATGAAAAAGAATTATGCCGAGTATCATAAATATATTTCTATCACCACCATCGAAGATACCTATGGGCGCATTGTTTTGAATAGCATTGTGAATGATTTCGCCAATACTAACCTCATCAAAATGATGAATACCTGAAAAAATTGTCCGTAGACCTTTCAATTCCTCCGGGACATTTTTCGCATCTATGGAAGTAGATTCAAAGCTTATACTTTTTGGATATTTGTTTTGTAATAAAGTATATGAACTGATATTAGGAAATTTGTCTGTCAAGGTTACTTTGATGTTTCCCTCACTTGTAGCATTTAATCCGGATAGAACTTCTTCGACTGGTCCTCCGCTACCTGAACAAAGATCAATGATGTTCTGAAGGTTTGTCTGTTTTAAAATCTCCGAGATAAATGGAATTACAGGTTTATAGAATTTCGTAACTTTCAAAAAATAACGCAGATAATCGGTCATACTTTCTCTGATCGTATCAGGAAACCAGGAAAGATCCTCAAATTCAAATAATAATTTGCGCATTTGCCTTAAAGATACTGCCAATAATTGAAGTTTCGGAGTTATATGTGAACGCTGATTTATTTATTATTACTCATTCTAAAGTAGAAATTAGAAGTCAGAAATTAGAAGTCAGAAGTCAGAGGTCGGAAAGTAAATCTATTTATTGAAATTTGTATTTGACTTCAAAATA
>ERZ724517.188-NODE-188-length-37934-cov-8.459384_pt1 | contig 37934 bp, 35 predicted proteins | sample MGYA00376050_ERZ724517 | MGnify/ENA primary metagenome ERZ724517 (study PRJEB28724, sample SAMN07190886) | activated sludge metagenome | isolation source: activated sludge of sewage treatment plant in Hong Hong | place: USA: Christiansburg, Virginia | collected... | reverse complement strand
ACGCGCAGGTTGGCCAGGGTGTTGAACAGCATGTGCGGCTCCAGCTGGGTTTCCAGCAGCTTGAGCCGTGCCTCGGTGGCCAGGCGCGTGGCCTCGCCCACCTTGCGCTCCAGGTACTTGCCTTTTTGCGCGGAGTAAAAGTAATAGGTGATGATGATTCCGATCACCACCGAGACCAGCACCGACAGGAACAACTGCTGGCGCGAAGCACCCGCCCACGTTGACCAGCCAAACCACCAGTCGCCCATGGACGTGCCGATCACATAACCCAGCGCAATACCGGTCAGCGGCAGCAGCTTGCCCCATATGCCGGCGGGCCAACCACTTTCCCATGCGGAGGCGAAAAGCAAACGGCCAAAATCAATGAGCAACCAGCTGGTCAGGCCAATGCTCAGGGAGTAGACCAGCGGTATGTCGTAAGACATGTTTGGCTTGAATGCCAGGTGCAGGCCCGCGATGGCCAGGCAAAACGCCGTGGTCTGCAGGAAGTGGCGCAGCTTGACGAGCCAGTCGATTTTCATGGACCGGTACGCCGGTCTTGGTCGCGCTGCAGGCGATCACGTTCCCTTTGCACCATGCGCTCCCGCAACTCGCCACCGGCCCCAATCAGCCACACCGACACACCGTGCAAGGCCAGCCCGAGACCCCAACCCAGCAGGGGGAAGACCGACCAGGCCCGGTTGCCAAAGGCGTACTGCGACATGGCAAACACAAACAGGTTGACGATGACGTAGACCGCCGCGTGAAAATACCAGCCCAGCTTGGCACCGGCGCGCTTGCGTGCCAGACGGTCAATCTCTTCTGGGCTCATCGTCGTGTTGTTGGTGGTCATGGTGCGGTCCATTCTAGGGGAGCCGGTGTCTGCTTTCAGACGGCTTGCAAGGCGCTGGTCTGTTGCAGGGCCATGCGCCACAGGCGGGCGGCACGGGCCAGGAAGATGCCGCTGAAGGCGCCGTACAGGGTGCAGACGGTCAGTGCGAAGTTGACGTCACGTGCAAGGCTGGCCTGCATGCCGATGCTGATGCCCACGGCGTACTTGGTGATGAAGATGCCCATGAACAGGGCCAACGGCACGGCGCTGCCGGGCAGCTGGAAGCGCCGGTTGGTCGCGTCATAGTGGATGCCGGCGTTGGACTGCAGTTGCAGCGTCGTGACGAACGCCACGGCCGTACCAGCCAGCCAGCCCAGCAGGGCGATGGGCAAGCCGCCGAAGGCGGATGCCACGCCGTACAGCGACAGGCCGGCCATGGCTAGCGGCAGCAGCGTGGCGCGGTTCAGGCCGACACGGCGGGGCAGCATCTGCTGCAGGCCCAGCCACAGCAGGGCGGCAAACAATACGAAAACCCATTTGGGGGTGTGGGAAAAAATCTGCATCAACATGGTGGAGTCTCCTGGGGGTGGTGGGTCGATGGCTGGACTTTGCCAGCGTCGACCCCCGTGGAGAACCCGTTTGCGACGTGTGCCGCGCTACCCGGCGTGAAATGCCCCCGGCGCGGCGTGAAATGCGCCGGGCTAGGTTTTGCCGCCGGGCCGCCCCAAGGCTGGACTTGGGGTTTTGCCAAAATGCGGCCCCCTCGGGGGGCAGCGACCCGCGCAGCGGCGGAGCGTGGGGGCTAGTAACGCACCAGCGCGCGGTAGACCAGCTTGGTGCTGCCCTCGGCGGGCACGCTGACCTTCCAGACTGCGGTGTTGCTGGAGCCCTTGGTGTGGGGGTGGCTTTCCGACTGGATCTGCCAGTCCCCGGGCATGGGCTCCTGCACGGTGACGGTGACGGCTTCCTTCTTGGCGTTCTTCAGCAGCACTTCATAGGCGCTTTCAAACACGTAGTTGTATTTGCTGGTTCCGCCGAGTTTTTTGAAGTCGGTCTGCTTCTTGTCGGCGGTCACGTCAAAGGCATCACCGAGCTTGAGGCGCACCTTCTCGTTTTTGGGCGTGTGGTCGACCCGGTCTTCGCCAATGAACTGCGCATTGCCGGCCTTGTCTTTCTTGTAGACGCGGATGATGCCCTTGGGCAGCGGCATGCCCAGCTTGTCGCTTTCCTTGTTGTCAAACTCGACAAAGACCCCCACCTTGATCTTCTGCCCCAGCTCGCCGTAGCTGCTCTGGTAGTAGTAGTCATTGCCCCTGAGCAGCAGTTCCTTGCGCGCCGGTACGCCGGAGGCCGACAGCAGGGACACCTGCTTGGTCTGGTTCTCGGCAATGGTGGTGGGCCGGGTCAGGGTGTAGAGGTGGTATTCGAACAGCGACTCTTCGACCATTTCGCTTCTGGCCTTGGCCATGGCGGGCGCGGGTGCGGCCATGGCACGCACGGCGCCTTGCATCACGGGCGTGACCTGGTTCACGTCGCCGGCCACCAGCTGCAGCCGGGCGTTGCGGTAGGTGGCGCCGCTGGTATTGGTCAGCGTGACCCAGCCCGAGATGTCGAGCTTGTCCTCGGTGGCGTTGAGTTCCACCACGTAGTCGGCCTTCCAGGCCAGGCCGCCGGTCAGGTAGCTCAACTCCAGGTCCTGCTGCTGCGCGCCTGTGTTGTCCAGCGACATGACCAGGGTGGGGCGATCGCGCAGATTGGGCGGCACGTCGCCGTAGATGATGCGCCCGGGGATGCCGGTCTCGATGCGGTTGCCGATCTTCAGCACCACACCGGCGTTGGCGGACAGCACCTGCGCCTGCTCGGTGGTCTCCACCCCCGTGGCCGTATTGGTGCGGATGATGCTGACGTTGCGTCCCACATATTTTTCCAGCAGCTTCTGCGGGGTCAGCAGGTCAAAGTCGAAGTTCTGCTCCAGCACCGACACGCTGCCCGGCGCGCTGGTACTGCGCATGAGGGCGGTCTCGGGCCGCATGCGGGCGCTGACATCGCGAAACGCCAGGCTGGAGGTCCCGCGTTTCAATTGCAGCTTGCGCTGGTCCTTGACCAGGGCCAGGTTCTCGTTGTAGATGGTGACCGCCACTTCCTGCTGGTCGGCCAGCGTGCTGCGTTGCTCTTCGGTTTGGGCAATGGCCTGCGAGACAGCGGTCAGCAGGAAAAGGGAGGCAATCAATGAGTGGCGCATGGTGGTTGGCATAGTGAGGGGTGGTTGTCAGGACGTTGCAATGTATGCCATGGCTGCAGGCCTTGCAACGGCCGTTTTGTTACCGAGTGCATGCCGCTGGCAAATGCTATTAAAAAGTGAGCGGTTTGTGTAGATAATACGAGGGCTGGAGACCTTTTTTCTTACTGGAGTTTGCGTTGGACATTGCATTGCTGATCAAGGCCGTTGTCATGGGTATCGTCGAGGGCTTGACCGAGTTTTTACCCATTTCCAGTACCGGTCACCTGATTCTGGCTGGTGCGCTGCTGGGCTTTGACGATGACAAGGCCAAGGTGTTTGACATCGCCATCCAGACCGGCGCCATTTTTGCCGTGATCCTGGTGTACTGGCAAAAGATCCGGACTACGCTGGTGGAACTGCCCACACAGCAGCGGGCGCAGCAGTTCGCGCTGAATGTGCTGATCGCGTTCCTGCCTGCCGTCGTGCTGGGCCTGTTGTTTGGCAAGACCATCAAGGCGCATCTTTTCACGCCGGTGGTGGTGGCCACCACCTTCATCGTGGGCGGCTTCATCATCCTGTGGGCCGAGAAGCGCCAGGCCGCCGGCGGCAATGCCGTGCGAATTCTGGACGCCGATGACATGACCTGGAAGGATGCCTTGAAAGTCGGGCTGGTGCAGTGCCTGGCCATGATCCCGGGAACCAGCCGCAGCGGCGCCACCATCATCGGCGGCATGCTGCTGGGCCTGTCGCGCAAGGCCGCCACTGATTTTTCGTTCTACCTGGCGATCCCGACGCTGATCGGTGCCGGTGTCTACAGTCTGTACAAGGAGCGTGCCTTGCTCACCATGGCCGATGTGCCCCTGTTCTCGGTGGGCCTGGTGGTGTCGTTTTTGAGTGCCTGGCTGTGCGTGCGCTGGCTGTTGCGCTTTATTGCAACCCACAGCTTCGTCGGCTTTGCCTGGTACCGCATTGCCTTCGGCATCGTGGTGCTGGCAACCGCCTGGACCGGCACCGTGCACTGGGCGGCCTGAAGCCTACTTCTGCGCTTTGGTGTCCATATTGCGCAGCGCGGCCTCAATGGCGGCACCGGTGGCAACGGGTTTTTCCATGGGAAACAGGTGGCTGCCGTCGAGCATCATGACGCGCCCTCGGGTGACGCGCTCCGTGATGGTCATGCCGACCTGCTTCATTTCATGCGACGCCAGCCCGCCAATGAAGCTGGCCGGGCATTTGAGGGGGTGGCGTGCCAGCAGTTGCTCCAGGTTGTCGGGTAGCGTGTTGTAGAACTGGGTTTCGACCTGCCGGTCAAAGCTCAGCACACGTTTGCCGTCCGCCTCCAGCGTGCCGTGCTGGCAATAGTCCATCAGCACCGCATCGTCCCACTTGGCAAAGGCTTTCTTGTGGCGGAAATGCTCATAGGCCGCTTGCACCGTGGGCCAGGTGTTGCGGCGGCGCTGGCTGACCGCGCCCGGCGAGAGTGAGCCGAACATCTGCGTGGTTTTCATAACGCCCACCGCCGTGGAGCGCCAGCCGCCCAGCAGGGGCGAGTCAATCAGCAGCACGCCACGCGCCAGTTCCGGGTGGCGGGACGCCGCCATCAGGCTCAGGAATCCGCCCAGTGAATGGCCGACCAGCCAGACCGGTTCACCGGTCTTGTCCAACACGCCCTGCGTGAAGTCCACCAGCTGCTGCACCACATGGGGCCAGTTGTTGCTGACGGGGTAGCGCGCATCGTGGCCAAACTTCTCAACGGCCTTGACCGCGAAACCGCGCGAACGCAGGTCCTTGAACAGAACCCGGTAGGTGCTGGCCGGAAAGCTGTTGGCGTGGGAAAAGACAATCGTCATGGCCTGTCCCGCAACTAAATGAGCTTTTCCTGCGGCGTGCTGATCTTCTTCAGGGGCAGGCTGCGGGTGGAGCCTATCATCAGCGGCACATTGGTGGCGCTGCCATTCCACACCGGGTCTTCGATGCTGTCAAAGACCTCGCGCAACTTCTGCCCCCAGTTGTCGTGCAGCATTTTGAAATAGGGGTTGTTCTCGTCAATGCAGATGACACGGTCGGTCTGGAACTGGTTGGCCTCGTACACCACCATGTCCAGCGGTAGGCCCACGGACAGGTTGGACTTGAGCGTAGAGTCCATGGACACCAGCGCGCATTTGGCGGCTTCGTCCAGCGGTGTGGTGGGGGTGATCACGCGGTCGAGCACCGGCTTGCCGTATTTGGATTCGCCGACCTGGAAGTAGGGTGTCTCGGGCGTGGCCTCGATGAAGTTGCCCGCCGAATACACCTGGAACAGGCGCATGCCTTCGCCCTGTATCTGTCCGCCAAAGATCAGCGACACGTTGAAGTCCACGCCGGCGGCATGGAGCGCCGCGCCATCACGCTCCTGCACCCGGCGAATGGCCGAGCCCAGCACACGGGCCGCATCGAACATGCTCCTGGCGTTCCAGATCGTGATGCCTTCATCGGTCTCGTGGTCCTTGAGTTTTTCAATCTGCAGGATTTCACGCACGGATTGCGAGATGCTCAGGTTGCCAGCCGACAGCAGCACCATGAAGCGGTCGCCCGGCTTCTCGTAAACGATCATCTTGCGGAAGGTGCTGATCTGGTCGAGACCGGCATTGGTGCGGGAATCGGAGAGGAACACCAGGCCGGCGTTGAGTTTGATGGCGACGCAATAGGTCATTTTTCGGCAGCTTAGGGGGAAACCCTAGAGTGTATCGGGGTGTGACCCCTTACGCGCTGCCGGTCAGTGATCGACGGTGCTTTGCAAGCACTGCCTGTAGGGCACCCGAGCGGCGCGAGGCTTGCGTGGCGGCCTCCATGCTGGCCACGATGCGCGACGCCTCGGGCAGGCTTTTGCGCACGCCAAAGCAAAATTCGGCCTTGGGCAGAAAGGGCAAGGGTGTAAAACGAATTTTTCCCGTCAGCCCCAGCGCCTTGATCTTTAGCGGCGTTACGACATCGCCTTCCACCGAGCTGTCCAGGGTTCCCCGTGCAATGCGTCGCAGCACGGACTCCTCATCGTTCTCGATCTCCATCCTGTCGTATTCCAGGTTTTGCCGCGCGTAGCCGTTGCCGCGGTAGGTGCCTTGACGTAACACACGAAGGTCTTCGACGCTACGCACGGAAAGCGGTCGCAGGTCATCGGAGCGGTGGAAGACGCCAAAGTCCACCCGAAGAATCGGCGACTTGCAGAATTCTGCATAGAGCAATCTGGTCCGGGTTCGCACCGTACAAAATCCGTCAAGGTCGCCACGCTCGACCATCATTTGCGCGCGAACCCATGGGAAGGCAGAATGTTCAAACTGCACGCCACATGCCCGCCCTACCAATTCAATGCTGTCTATCAATATGCCGGTTACGGTGCCATTTGCATTGCGTTGGCTGAGCGGCGCATATTTGTCGAAATAGCCCATCCGTACCAAAGTCGTTGGTGTTTCTGCAAAACTGCTGCCAGCGGCCAATGCGCTGGTCCATCCTATGAATGCTCTTCTGTGCATGGGTTTTTTTGGGGGGCGGAGCGTGCACCCATTGTGCGCCGGGAGTCGCATGCCGGTCAATTCCCGCCAGGCTGCGTGGCCTTCAGGGCAATTGCGCGAGCGCCGCGTTGAGCGGTTGCAACAGCAGCGCCGTGATCCCCGGATCATTCAACTGATTCAGCAGTGATAGCGTTGCCCGAAGAAAACCCTTGGTGTTGTGCAGGCGCTGCAGGCGATGAGCAGGCCCGACATCAACTGGCGCAGGGACGCGCTATGCATGGCGGTGACTCCCTCAGGCAACCCGTACAGAAGCATCCGCAAGCGCCTTCAATTGGTACAGCGCCTCCAGCGCCTCACGCGGACTCAACGCATCCGGGTTGATGGCCGCGAGCCTGGCGTCCAGTGCGCTGGGTGCTTGGGATTCCACGGCGGGTGGCGGAGCGAACAGATCCACCTGCGCCTGGGATTCGGTGGCCTGCAACTCCAATGCGTCCAGCGTATGGCGCGCCTGGTTCAGCACGGCGGCGGGCATGCCGGCCAGCCGGGCGACCTGGATGCCGTAGCTCTTGCTGGCCGGGCCGCTCTGGATTTCGTGCAAGAACACGATGTCCCGCCCCGACTCGGTCGCGCTGACGTGCACGTTGAGCGCCTGGTGGTGGGTGGCCGGGAACTCGGTCAACTCGAAGTAGTGGGTGGCAAACAGCGTGAAGGCCTGGGTCTTGTCGTGCAACTGGGTGGCAATCGCCGATGCCAGGGCCAGGCCGTCAAACGTGGACGTGCCACGCCCGATTTCGTCCATTAGCACCAGCGAGTGGGGTGTGGCGGCGTGCAGGATTTGCGCCGCCTCGGTCATCTCCAGCATGAAGGTGGACTGGGCATTGGCCAAATCGTCGGCCGCGCCAATGCGGGTGTGGATGGCGTCGATCGGCCCCAGCCGGCAGGCCTGCGCCGGCACATAACTGCCCATGGAAGCCAGCAACACGATCAACGCCACCTGGCGCATGTAGGTGGACTTGCCGCCCATATTCGGACCGGTGATGATTTGCAGGCGTTGTTTGGGCCCCAGGCGGGTGTCGTTGGCGATGAAGTTGCCACTGCTCAGTTCCGCCAGCCGTGCCTGCACCACCGGGTGGCGGCCCTGCGTGATGTCGATACAGGGTTCCACGACGAACTGCGGCGCGCACCAGTCCAGTGTCAGCGCACGCTCGGTCAGCGTGCACAGCGCGTCCAGCGCGGCCAGTGCGCGCGCCGTGCGGGTCAGCATGGGCACAAAAGCCTGCAACTGGTCCAGCACCTGCTCGAACAGCCACTTCTCGCGGGCCAGCGCACGCTCCTGGGCGCTCAGGGCCTTGTCCTCGAAGGCCTTCAGTTCGGGGGTGATGAAGCGCTCGGCGTTCTTCAGCGTCTGGCGACGCCGGTAGTCGTCGGGCACCTTGTCGGCTTGGCCCTGGGTGACCTCAATGTAGAAGCCGTGGACGCGGTTGAACTGCACGCGCAGGTTGGCAATGCCGGTGCGGGTGCGTTCACGCCCTTCAAGGTCCAACAAAAAGTCATCGCAATTGGTCTGGATGGCGCGCAACTCGTCCAGTTCAGCATCAAAACCCGTGGCGATGACACCGCCATCGCGCACCAGCGCAGCGGGCTCGGCCGAAATGGCCTGTAGCAGCAGGGCAGCGCAGTCCGGCGGAGGTAGCAGATCGTGCCCAATGTTGGCCAGCAAACCCTCGGGAAGGCTATTGGGCTGGGGATTCTGCGCAGGTAAAGGAGGAGCCCGCAAAGCGGGCGGGGGACACGGAGCAGAGTCCCCAGCCCAATAGCCTTCTAGCCCTCGCAAATGCTGAGCAAGCTGCTCTGTTTTTTGTAGCGTATTGACCAGGGCGACGAGTTCCCGCGGCCGAACCTGGCGCAGCGCCGTGCGGGCGGTGATGCGCTCCACGTCCGCACTGCCCTTGAGTTGCAGCCGCAGACCCTGCCACAGAGCTAGCGAAGACGACTGCATCGTGCCGCTGCGCAAGGTGGCAATCGCATCCAGTCGCGCTTGCGCCTGCGTGCGGTCACGCCGGGGCGTCAGCAGCCAGCTCTTGAGCATGCGGCTACCCATGCCGGTCATGCAAGTGTCCAGCAGCGAGAACAGCGTGGGTGAGTCTTCGCCGCGCAGCGTCTGCACCAACTCCAGGTTGCGCCGCGTGGTCGGCGGCAGGTCGATCAGTTCACCGTCGCGCTGCACCTGCACGGCGCTGATGTGGGTCAGCGTGCGCCCCTGGGTGTGCTCGGCATAGCCCAGCAGCGCGGCGCAGGCGGCGTGCGCCAGCGGCAGGTCCTGGGCGTTCCAGCTCGCCAGGCTGGCAGCCTGCAGTGCGTCCAGCAGTTTGCGCTGGCCCAGTGCGGCGTCAAACTGCCACTCGGGGCGCGCCGTGGTGTACAGCGCGCTGGTGCCGCTGGTGTTCATGCGCAGGCGCTTGAGCCGGTCTTCAAAGGCCTGGGTAGCGCCAGCGCTGTAGGCCAGTTCACTCGGGCCCACGCGCGCCACCCACTCGGGCACGGCATCGGGCGCGCATTCGGCCAGGTGCACCACGCCCTGGGTCACGCTGAGCCAGGCCAGGCCGCAGCGGTTGCGCGGGCCCTGGTGCACGGCCATCAGTACGGACTCGGACTTTTCGCTGAGCAGTTCGGCATCCACCAGCGTGCCGGGGGTCACGACACGCACCACCTTGCGCTCCACCGGTCCCTTGCCGGTGACTTCGCCCACCTGTTCGCAAATGGCAACCGATTCGCCGTGGCGTATCAGCTTGGCCAGGTAGCCCTCCATGGCGTGGAAGGGTACGCCGGCCATGACCACCGGCTCGCCGGCGGACTGGCCGCGCTGCGTCAGCGTGATGTCCAGCAGGCGTGCGGCCTTTTCTGCATCGGCGTAAAACATTTCATAAAAATCACCCATGCGGTAGAACAGCAGGGTGTTGGGGTGGTCAGCCTTGAGTCCAAGGTATTGCTGCATCATCGGGGAATGCGGCTTGTGCAGGTCGTTCATTGGCGTGAGTCTATCAACTGCCGGGCTGGGGAATATCACCGTGTGCATTCCCGCCAAAGGGTGCTACGCTTGTCATCGGCCGTTGTCGCTTTTCTGCGGCGGGCAGATCATTCCAAGGAGCATTCTTTGAAACGCAAGCTACTGATCGTTGACGATAGCAATGTCTCCCGGCTGATGATCCGTGGGCGTTTTGCGGCCCTGCAGCCGGATTGGGAGTTGATGGAAGCGGCCAGCGGCGATGAGGCCGTGGCCAAGGTCTCCGCAGACCAGCCGGACTTCATCACGATGGATGTCAACATGCCGGGCATCAGCGGCTTCGAGGCTGCGGAGCTGATCCAGCGCAGTCACCCCCAGGTGAGAATTGCCATTCTCACAGCCAATATCCAGAGCGCCAGCCGCGACAAGGCACAGCAACTGCGTGTGAAATTCGTCCAGAAGCCGGCGACGCAAGCGGCCATTCAGCAGGCAATCGATTACTTTCTGGCGGCACCATGAAACTCAACGCACTCGAACTGGACGCCCTGACTGAAATCTTCAACCATGGCGTGGGGCAGGCCGCCCTGGCCCTGAGTGAGCTCGCGGGCGAAGAAGTGCTGCTGAGCGTGCCCAAGGTTGAGGAGTTGTCCAAGCGCGAAATCACCGACAAACTCGGCGCGCAGGGCGCCAACCGCATCTGTGCGGTGCGCCAGGGCTTTTCCGGTCCGGTCAATACCGAGGCTTTGCTGATGTTTCCGGTCGACCAGAGCCTGCGGCTGGTGCAGTTGATGGTGGGAGATGATTTTCCGCTGGCGCAGCTCAGCGAAATGGAGCAGGAGTCGCTGGCCGAAATTGGCAACATCCTGCTCAATTCCGTGGTGTCCAGCGTGGCCGACATGCTGCACATCGAGTTCGAGGGCAGCTTGCCGCAGGTGGAGCTGGGGCAGGTGGCCGATGTACTGCACGCAGGCAGTGGCCTGGACGATCTGATTCTGAGTCTGCAAATCAACTTTGAGATTGCGTCCCGCCAAATTCAGGGCTATCTGGTGTTCCTGCTGGACGTGGCGTCCAGCGACGTGCTGGAGAAAAAGCTTGCCGCGTTTATTGAGTCCCTGTCATGAATGCTGGCTTTTTCCCCGCGCCTACTGACTCGCGCCTGCCGGTCTGGCTGGATTGGGTGCTGTCGAATACGCAGGCCGGCTTGCTGTTGCTCGACGCGCAGATGCGGATCGTGTTTGCCAACAAGTGGTTTTTGTTGCGTGCCCGGCTGACCGCAGACCAGGTTACCGATGGTGTGCTGATGGATGTCTTTCCGGTCCTCAAAGGCGGGCATTTTGAACGCGCACTGGTCAAGGCCGTGCGGTCGGGGTTTCCGGCGCTGATGTCGCAAACGCTGCACCCGTCTCCCTTTCCGTTGTATGCCCCGGCTGGTTCACGCGCCAATGACGCCCTGATGCGCCAGTCCATCCATATCGTGCCCATGGGCCCCGTGGATACTGCGTTGGCCGGGCAGCGCTTTACGCTGATCCAGATCGCCGATGTGTCCCCCACGGTGGCCCGGGAGCGTCTGCTCAAGGCCCATGCGGACCGCATGAGTGATCTGGTGCATATCGATGCCCTGACGGGTATTGGCAACCGCCGGTTTTTTGACGAATCCATTGCCGCTGAAATGCGCGCGGCAAGCCGCAGCGGGGCATCGCTGGCGCTGGTCATGCTGGACATTGACCGGTTCAAGCAATTCAACGACCTCTATGGTCATCCCGCCGGGGACCGCTGTCTGCAGGCCGTCGCCGATGTGCTCAAGCGGGTTTGCCGCAGGCCACGTGACCTGGTGGCCCGCTACGGCGGCGAGGAGCTGGCCGTGATCCTGCCTGACACCCACGCCGCAGGCGCCGTCCAGGTGGCCAAGGAGATACTGCAAAAGTTGCGTGAACGGCAACTGGTGCACGCAGACAATCTCGACCGCATGGTCGTGACGCTGAGTGCCGGTGTGTGTGCGACGCAACCCGTGGCCAGTGATGGACCCGAACTTCTGATTCAGCGTGCCGACCAGGCGCTGTATGCGGCCAAGAACGATGGGCGCGACCGCGTGTTTTGCTTCGACACCACGCGCCAGATGGCCGTGGAAGCCTGATCGGGTCGCCACGGTGGATACCATTTTCCAAGCGGTATTCATGGAGAGCCCCGAGGCGATTGCGCTGACACGCGTGCGTGATAGCGTGATCATCGCGGTCAACAAGGAATGGATCAGACTCACCGGCTTTTCCAGAGAACAGGTTTTGGGGCATACGGCCGTTGAGATTGGCCATTGGCCGGATGCGCAGGCGCGCCAGCAGATGCTGAATCCATTGCGTGTGGACGGTCGGTTGCGCGAAGTTGATGTCCCTATGATTCTGGCCGATGGTTCCGAGCGGCTGATGTGCATGAATGCCGTTCTGGTGGAAGTGGAGGCTGAAACCCTCATGCTGATCTACTTGCGCGATGTCACGTCCACGCGCCAAGCACAGGCTGCCGCTGTGGCCAACGAGCAGGCCCTGGCGTTGGCCAACGAAACTTTGAATCGCCAAATCACACTGCACAGAATGACGGAGTCTGTGGCCAAAGTGGGGCACTGGGCCTTCTACCCTGGCGATGACATGGTGCACTTGTCGCCCGGCTATTGCGAAATTGGAAAACTGGGACATGCGCAGCTGGCCCCCGTGGGCGAGCACTTGCGTGGGGTGGTGGACGAAGACAAACCCATGGTCAAGCAGGCGCTCAGGCAAATGGATGGGGAAATTGTGGAGTACCGCTGGCGCAGGGCCGATGGCGAGATTCTCTGGATTCGCTCGCGCATGCACCGGGAGGTTCAGGACGGTGTCGTTAAGGCCAATTTCGGCATTGTGCAGGACATCACCCGTGAGCGCGCAGCACTGCAGGCGGCAGCTGAACAATTGGCAGCGGCCAAGGAAAGCGAAGCCCGATTTCGCAGCCTGACCGAACTGAGTTCTGACTGGTACTGGGAGCAGGATGCATTGTTTCGCTTTGTCCGCGTCGATGAAGATTTTGATATTGTCCGCACGCTCCCGACCGAGAACTACATTGGCAGGACACGCTGGGATTCGGGTGCGGGAGGCGTCAGTGCCGAGCAGTGGGCGGCGCACCGCGCCACCTTGGAGGCGCATGAAGTTTTCCACGACTTTGAAATGTTTCGCATGCGAGAGGATGGCTCCACCATGTGGGTCTCTATCAGCGGAGCCCCGATTTTTGACAGCGAGGGTGTGTTTGCCGGCTACCGCGGCACCGGGCGCGAGATCAGCGCCCGCAAGCAGGCTGAAGCAGACATCGAAAGGCTGGCGTTTTTTGACGCACTGACCGGTCTGCCCAACCGGCGCCTGCTGATTGACCGATTGAGCCAGGCCGTCGCCGCGAGCGCGCGCCACGCCAGTTTCGGCGCCTTGCTATTCATCGATCTGGACAATTTCAAGGTTCTCAACGACACCCGTGGCCACCACATGGGCGATGAGCTGCTGAAACAGGTGGCCAGCCGTCTGGCCGACTGTGTGCGCAACATTGATACGGTGGCGCGACTGGGCGGTGACGAGTTTGTCGTCATGCTGGAAGAGTTGAGCGCCACCGAGCTGGACGCCGCTGCGCTGGCAGAGTCGGTTGGCAAGAAAATACTGACCGCGCTCAATCAGCATTTCGTGTTGGGCGGGCAGGAACACCACAGTTCGCCCAGCATTGGTGTGACGCTGTTCTTTGACCACCAGCAAAGTGTCGATGAACTGCTGCAACGGGCTGATCTGGCTATGTACCAGTCCAAGGCTGCCGGGCGCAACACCCTGCGGTTCTTTGACCCCGTGATGCAGGCCGCTGCCAGTGCGCGCGCCGCGCTGGAAATTGATCTGCGCCATGCACTGTTACACCAGGAATTCATGCTGCACTACCAGCCGGTGGTCGATGAAACCAGTGCGGTCACCGGAGTCGAGGCGCTGTTGCGTTGGAACCACCCGACGCGTGGTCTGGTGCCACCGGCTGAGTTCATTCCGGTGGCCGAACAGGCGGGGTTGATCATCCCGCTGGGGCAATGGGTGCTGGCCGCGGCCTGCGCCCAGCTGGTGGCCTGGAACAACAATGCAGTGACCCGCCGGCTGACGATGGCCGTCAATGTGAGTGCCCGCCAGTTCCGTCACCCCGAATTCACGACGCAGTTGCTGGAACTGCTACGGGTCAGCGGTGCCAACCCCTACCGCCTGAAACTGGAGTTGACAGAAAGCATGTTGCTCAGTGACTTTGATGATGTCATCGTCAAGATGGGGGAGTTGCGCTCCATCGGCGTCAACTTTGCGCTGGATGACTTTGGCACCGGCTACTCGTCGCTGTCCTACCTGAAGCGCCTGCCGCTGGACCAGCTCAAGATCGACCAGTCGTTTGTGCGCGATGTTCTGACCGACCCCAACGACGCGGCCATTGCCCGCACTATTCTGAGCCTGGCGCGCAGTCTGGACCTGAGTGTGGTGGCCGAAGGCGTGGAGACCGCGGGCCAGCGCGATTTCCTGCTCCAGTGCGGCTGCAAGGCCTTTCAGGGGTACTTTTTTGGTCGCCCGGTACCGGTCGAACAACTGCGGCTGCCCTCCCACTGACGGGCGACAGGCCGCGCTACGGCCGGGTTGTTACAGCGGTGCGTCGCCGGGCGCCGGCGCGGCAGGTTCTTGTGCGGCGTTTTCTGCCACATCGTCGCGGGCGGCAGAGGCTTCCTGTGCGGCCGCGTGGCGGTTTTGCCGCAAAGCGGCCTTCTCTCCGGCGCTGGCGAATTTGCTGTACTTGCCCAGAATGGGGATGAGCTGTCCGTAAATGCGGGGGTTGCCGGCCAGGCATTCCTGCTGGTCCAGAAAATCGGCTTCACCGGTGAAGTTGCCCACCAGACCACCGGCTTCGGTGACCAGCAGCGAGCCGGCCGCCACGTCCCATGGCTGCAGGCCGGTTTCAAAAAATCCTTCGGTGTAGCCGGCGGCCACATAGGCCAGGTCCAGCGCGGCAGCACCGGGGCGGCGCAGACCGGCGGTGCGCTTCATCACGTCACCCATCATGGTCAGGTAGTTGGCAAAGTTGTCGCCCGGGCGGAACGGGAAGCCGGTGGACAGCAGAGCGTCTTTCAGGTGGATGCGCTTGGACACCCGCAGGCGCCTGTCGTTCAGAAAGGCGCCGCGGCCCTTGGTGGCGGTGAACAGGTCGTTGCGTGTGGGGTCGTACACCACGGCCTGCTCAATCTTGCCCTTGACGGCCAGGGCGATGCTCACGCAGTACACGGGCAGGCCGTGGATGAAATTGGTGGTGCCGTCCAGCGGGTCGATGATCCAGACGAATTCGGAGTCTTTGGCGCCATGTTCGCGCCCGGATTCTTCGGCCCAGATGCCGTGGCCGGGGTAGGCCGTCAGCAGGGTTTCTATGATCGCCTGCTCTGCGGCATGGTCCACTTCGGTCACGAAGTCGTTGGCTTTCTTTTGCGAAACGCGAACGGATTCGATATCCAGTGCAGCACGGTTGATGATGGAACCGGCGGCGCGTGCGGCCTTGACGGCCACGTTGATCATGGGGTGCAGATTGGGCGACATAGATTTTTTGGGGAAGAACTGTGAGAGCCGTCCGGCGATGCGGGCGGCGACAATGTTGGTATTTTAAGGCCTCAAGACCGAGCGCGCTCCCTATTCGCTCGCACACCGACCATGCACACCCGATTTATCCTGATCAACACCAGCCATGCCGGCAACGTGGGCGCTGCCGCCCGCGCCATGAAAACCATGGGCTTTGACGACCTGGTGCTGGTGGCGCCACGCTGGGCCAATGTGCTGCGCCGTGAAGAAACCATACAGCGCGCCAGCGGTGCGCTGGACGTGCTGGAGAAGTGCCGCATCGTCGACACGCTGGACGAGGCGCTGGAGGGCATGACGCACCTGTGCGCCACCGCCATGACGCCGCGTGACTTTGGTCCGCCGACCGTGGCGCCGCGTGAACATTTTGAAATGCTATCGAAAGCAGAGCGGGATAAGTCCATTGCACGAGGGCTAGAGGCTAATTCAATCGATGATGTTTTGCCACAGCAGGGTGTTGGCTTCCTGTTTGGCTCCGAGCGCTTTGGCATGCGCAACGAAGACGTGTACCGCTGCCACGCCTGTCTGAGCATTCCCAGCAACCCGCAGTTTGGCTCGCTCAACATTGGCGCGGCGATACAGGTTATCGCTTACGAGTGGCGCCTGGCCCTGGGCGGCTTTGCGGCGCCTTTGGCCGGGCAGGTAGCCGCACAAGCTGAGGTGGCTGGGGCTGCGACGTCGGGCGCCATGGCTGACGCCGCGCAGGTGGCGGGCATGCTGACCCACCTGGAACAGTCTCTGGTGGCGCTGGGCTTTTTGGACCCAGCAGCCCCCAAAAAACTGATGCCGCGCCTGAACCAGCTGTTCAACCGGGGTGGTGTGACGCAGGAGGAGATCCACATCCTGCGGGGCATCGCCAAGGCCATCCTGCAGAGCAAATGACCCCCACGCTCCGCCGCTGTGCGGGTCGCTGCCCCCCGAGGGGGCTAAATCCGCTTGGGGCGGCCCGGCGCGGATTTTTGGCCCCCACGCTCCGCCGCCGAGCGGGTCGCTGCCCCCCGAGGGGGCTCTTACGCCTTGGGGCGGCCCGGCGGCGCTCGGCGTCTGCGCAATGCGCTGTGAGCGGGTAGACTCCTCAGCATGTTTTCCCGCCTACGCTCCGACATCCAGTGCATTCTTGACCGCGACCCTGCTGCGCGCACGACCTGGGAGGTGCTGACCTGCTACCCCGGCCTGCACGCCCTGGTCCTGCACCGCCGCGCACACTGGTGCTGGACGCATGGTTTCAAATGGCTGGGGCGTTTTATCTCGCATGTGGGTCGCTGGGCCACGGGTATTGAAATCCACCCTGGAGCCATCATCGGCGAGCGCGTGTTTTTTGACCACGCCATGGGCGTGGTCGTGGGCGAAACGGCTGAAATTGGCGACGGTTGCACCATCTACCAGGGCGTGACCCTGGGCGGCACGTCCCTGTACAAGGGCGCCAAGCGCCACCCCACACTGGGCAAGGACGTGGTGGTCAGCGCCGGCGCCAAGGTGCTGGGCGGGTTTTTGGTGGGGGATGGCGCCAAGATCGGCAGCAATGCCGTGGTCATCAAGCCCGTGCCACCGGGCGCGACGGCGGTGGGCATTCCGGCCCGCATCATCCCCAGCAAGACCGGCGAGAGCGCGGATGTGACGCACTCCGAACCCAAATTCAGCGCCTATGGCATTACGCAGGAAGACGACCCGGTCAGCCAGGCGCTGCGTGGACTGATCGATTCAGCCTCGGGCCAGGAACACCAGATTGCGTTGTTGTGGAAGGCGATTGAAACCCTGTCCGCCACCCGAACCAACGCCGATTGCACACCCGACTGCGTGCCCGGCGACGCGGCCCGCAAGGAGTGCTTTGAGGCCGAACGACTCAACCAGCTGGTGGGGAAGTAGCGAAGGCGCGAATCGCGGTCTTGGGCCGAAACGCCTTGCAGACGGTGTCCACCGTTTGCAGATACGGCCCGCCAATCAGGTCAATGCAGTAGGGCACGGCGGCAAAGATGCCGTTGACGACCTGCTGGCCCTGTGCGTCCTTCAGGCCTTCCAGCGTTTCGGCAATCGCCTTGGGTTGGCCCGGCAGATTGATGATCAGGCTGCTGCCCCGGATCACCGCCACCTGGCGTGACAGGATGGCAGTCGGTACAAATTTCAGGCTGATCTGGCGCATTTGCTCACCAAAGCCGGGCATCTCCTTGTGCGCCACGGCCAGCGTCGCCTCGGGCGTCACGTCACGCAGCGCAGGGCCGGTGCCGCCCGTGGTCAGCACCAGGCTGCAGCCCGCATCCACCAGTTCAATCAGCGCGGCGCTGATCACGGGTATTTCATCGGGAATCAGCCGGGCCTCAAAGGTCACGGTGTTTTGCAGGGCGCGGGTCAGCCAGTCCTGCAGGGCCGGCAGCCCCTTGTCTTCGTAGACACCCGTTGAGGCGCGGTCGCTGATGGAGACGATGCCAATCTTCACCGCGTCGAGGAGAGCCCCCCCGTTGGGGCTGGTTTCGCTCATGCATCGGCTCCAGGGTTATCCGGAAAGCTGTCTTCCGGTCCCAGCGGATCGGGCACATCGCTCCCGTGCACCAAATGCTCGCGCACGATCTGGAAGATGTCCCGGTAGGCACGGCCATGGCGCGGTGCCAGACCGGGTTTCTCGGGCTTGGCGTCCTTGCGCGCCTGACGGATCAGCGCACGCAACTGCTGCACATCGGTGGCAGGGCTGGTGTTGACCCATTGACCCACCGCATCGTCGTCCGCAATCAGGCGGTCGCGCCACTGTTCTGCAGCATGCAGGTTCATGGTTTCCTGGGCAGACGGTGTGTGTTGTTCGACCAGCGCGACGCGAATGGCGTCCAGCGTTGCCGGCTCCAGCTGTCGCATGCGCTTGCCAATGAACTGCAGCAGTCGTCGGCGGCCCTCGAAGTTGGTGATGCGCTTATATTCCGCGATGGCTTCGAGCAGCTTGTCCGGAAGTTCCAGGCGTTTCAACAGTTCCGCGCGCAGGGTCAAAAGGTCTTCACCCAGCTTTTGCAGCTCGGTGCTTTCGCGTTTGAGGTCGGTGCGGCTTTTGTCGTCGGTTCCCTTGAGCTCGCGCTTGAGCTCCAGGTCCAGTTCACTGCCTTCCGCCACAAATTTACCTTTGACGAAATAGCCTTTTTTTAGTTTACTCATAAGCCCCGGTATCATAGCCTCCGCTATGAAGACCCCCCACCCATCCCCAAAATCCTCGCCCGCGGGCGCCACGTCATCCAAGCCTGCGGACAGTGGCTTTGCCTACAGCCGGCCGTTTTTTGAGTCCTTGGTGGACAAGGCCCTGGCCCACGCCAAGAAGCTGGGTGCCACCGATGCGGGTGCCGAAGTGTCCGAAGGCTGCGGCCTGAGCGTGTCCGTGCGCAATGGCGAGCTGGAGAATGTAGAGCGCAACCGCGACAAATCCCTGGGTGTCACAGTCTATGTGGGCCAGCGCCGGGGCAACGCCAGCACATCGGATTTTTCGGACGAGGCGATCGCACAAACCGTGGGCGCCGCCTACGACATTGCGCGCTTTACCGCCGAAGACCCGTTCGCCAGCCTGCCCGACATCAAGGACATTGCGCCGGTGGCCGACCGCGAACGCGATCTGGACTTGTTCTTTCCATGGGCCCTGACCAGCGAAGAGGCCATGCGCCTGGCGCTGGAGTGCGAGGCCGCTGCCCTGGGCACCAGCAAGAAGATCACCAACAGCGAAGGCGCGGCCGTGTCGGCCCAGCAATCGCATTTTTTCAGTGCCCACACGCATGGTTTTCGCGGCGGTTATGCCAGTTCGCGCCATTCCATGTCGGTCTCGCCCATTGCCGGCAAGGGCCGCGACATGCAGCGCGACAGCTGGTACAGCTCCATGCGTCATCCAGATGAACTGGCAACCCCGCAGGCCATTGGCCGTTATGCTGCCGAGCGCGCCCTGAGCCGCCTGAAGGCGCGCAAGATCGCCACCGTGGAATGCCCGGTGCTGTTTGAGTCGCCGTTGGCTGCCGGGCTGGTGGGCGGCCTGGTGCAGGCCCTCAGCGGCGGGGCGATGTACCGCAAGAGCACTTTCCTGCTGAACTCGCTGGACAAGATGGTCTTGCCCCGGCACATTGACCTGCTGGAAGACCCTTTTGTGTTGCGCGGCAAGGGGAGCTCGCCATTTGACGACGAGGGTGTCAACGTCAAGCCCCGCAAGGTGATCGACGGCGGGCGGGTCAAGGGTTACTTTTTGAGCAGCTACTCGGCGCGCAAACTGGGCATGCAGACCACCGGCAACTCGGGTGGCTCGCACAACCTGGTGTTCACCTCGCGCCATACCAAGCCCGGCGACGACCTGGACGCCATGCTGCAAAAGCTCGGCACCGGCCTGTTTGTGACGGAGTTGATGGGGCAGGGCACCAACTATGTGACGGGCGATTACTCACGCGGGGCCAGTGGTTTCTGGGTGGAGAAAGGGCGCATCGCGTTTCCTGTGCATGAGATCACGATTGCCGGGAATATGAAGACCATGCTCAAGGGGATTGAGGCGGTCGGTGCGGATACGTATAACTATGGGGCCAAGACGGTGGGGTCTATCCTGATTAATCGGATGAAGGTGGCTGGGTCTTAGTTTTTTTATTTGGCGAGGTTGTTCCCTGCGGGGCTTTTGTAGGTCCCCACTCTCCCCCAGCCCCTCTCGCCCCGCCGGGCGAAAGGGGGGCCTTAACAGCCGATTTGATGGTGTCGCGCCGAATGCGGAATCACGGGCGGGGCGTTGCCAACCTGGTTTGCGTTCGGAGATTTCACGCGGAGAGTTCCGAGCGCCGTAGTCGGAGCCAGGACTGCAGTGTCAGACGTGGTTAGTGATTTGAGGCGCTAGCCCTCGTGAAAAAAGCCTGAACAGCTACCAAATTTATAGCAATTCCGTCACCCGGTGCTTGGAACTGCGACTGCTGAATTCCAGGCGCGAAGCAACAGTGGCAACCTCTCGCCCGTGATTCCGTATTCGGCGCGAAGTAACCAAATCGGCTGTTGGGCTCCCCCTCGCCCGGCGGGGCGAGGGGGCTGGGGGGAGTGGGGACCTACAAAAGCCCCGCAGGGAAAAACCTCCCCGATAGAAAAACCTACCCAGCCAGAGCAGTCTTAACAGCCGCAGACACAGCCGACATCTCCGCCTTCCCCGCAAGGCGAGTCTTTACAACCCCCATCACCTTGCCCATATCCCCAGGCCCCGTAGCCCCCAGCTCGGCCACGATGGCCCGAACCGCAACCAGCACTTCGTCCGCGCTGAGCCGCTGCGGCAGGTAAGCCTGTAGCACCTGGATCTCGGCCGACTCCTTGTCCGCCAGGTCCATGCGCTCGGCCTTTACAAACGCCTCCACGCTGTCCTTGCGCTGCTTGATCAGCTTGTCCACGATGGACACCACGGCCGCGTCATCCAGCACGATGCGCTCGTCCACCTCGCGCTGCTTGCAGGCAGACAGCAGCAGGCGGATGGTGCCCAGGCGCTCGCTGTCCTTGGCGCGCATGGCGGTTTTCATATCTTCGGTGATCTGGTCTTTGAGGGACATGGTGTAACTCCGGGAGGATGGTGTGGATGGGGGGAGCTGAAAGAAAAAAAGCCCGCCGGAGCGTCCCCAAGCGAGCTTTTTTTGGCCTGGAAGGCTGTTCTTAGAACATCTTCTTGGGCAACTGCATGCTGCGAATGCGCTTGTAGTTGCGCTTGACGGCGGCTGCCTTCTTGCGCTTGCGCTCTGCAGTGGGCTTTTCATAGAACTCGCGCGCGCGCAAGTCAGTCAGCAAACCCAATTTTTCGATAGTGCGCTTGAAGCGACGCAGAGCGACGTCAAACGGCTCGTTTTCTTTTACACGGATGGTTGTCATTACGTAATGTTGTCCAAAATGTGCTGCCGCCAGTCACGGGGGGAGATCGAGCCCCACATGCCACGTTCAGCGATTTCCCCGTCTGTAACTAGTATTGGCCGACGGAGTAATGCCAGAAAAGCCTTGGATTATAGCCTTTTTGAACGGGTCCCGGGCAAAATTTGGCTGTGGCGCGCCACAAAGACTAGGGCGCCTTGCTCCATTGCCGGATCTGGTCAATCGTTGCCGTAGCGCCGCCGCACACGATGAACAACACGGTTTTGAACGGCGCTATCGCGGGGGCGTTTTCATAGCCAAGTGCGAGGCTGGCGCCGCAAGCCGGTTCGACCAGCACGCGGTGGTCCGCCAGAAAACGCTCGCATGCGGACAGCGCGCTGGCGTCTGACACCACCACACTGTGCATGGGGCGCTCTTTGGCCCAGTGCACGGCCTGGTCGCAGACCCGCTTGGCGCCCAGCGACGTGGCGATGCTGTTGATCTGGTCCAGTTGAACCGCGTGGCCGGCTTTGAACGCCGCATGGAAAGACGCGGCGCCTTCGGTCTCGACCGCGACGATGGGAACGTGCCCCCAGCCATTGCGATCCAGCCCCTCGGCGACGCCGGACAACAAGCCACCACCGCCCACCGACAGCACGACGGCATCGGGCTGCAGCCCTGATCGCGCGACTTCATCGATCATCGTCGCGTGACCGTGCCACAGCAGGGGATCATCAAAGGGATGCAGAAAGGCGTCCGTCGGGCCGACCAGGGACAGGGCCAATTCATTGGCTTCCTGCCAGCTCGCACCGTGCACGATGACCTCAGCCTCCTCCAGTTGCAACAGCTCTTTGGCCCGCTCCGATGTGGTTCGCGGCACCACCACGGTCACCGGCACGCCCAGGGAGCGGCCCGCGTAGGCCACGGCCAGTCCCGCGTTGCCACCCGAGGATGAAACCAGCCTTTGCGCGCCCCGCTGGACGTAGGTCTCACAGGCGTGGCCGACTCCGCGAATCTTGAACGAACCGGGTGGCTGCAGGGCGTCCATCTTCAGCCAGACCGGACGCCCGCAGTGCACACTCAAGTGTCGGGACTGGACGAGCGGGGTTTCGATGTGTAGCGGCATGTTCGACTTCGGTTGGGGCTCACTGTGTGTTGTGTGCGGGGTCTCAGTGAGCGCCGTTTTCCACAATGAAACTGGCACTGATGTGTGACACCAGATTGATATTGCGGTTGCGCGCCGTTTCGACGGCACTGCCGGCCAGGGTTTTGTCCTCGAATCCATGGTCGCCACCAATGATCGCCACGTGTGCACTGCCCTGCGACCTGGCAGCGAAGGCGTAGAGGACGCGCGGTGTGCACAAGGGATCGCGGTCACCAGCAAGAAAGAGTACGGGGCGCCGCTCGGTGGTGATGCCGGGGTAGTTGGTGTCGGAAAAATCCTGTGTCTCTCCGCCTGAAGCCCTGCTGCAAACCGGCGTGAGGAGCACGCCAGCGCGCAGCGACGGGTCCGCGGACAGGGCTTTCCATGCGACCAGCGAGCCCAGTGACTTGCCGCCAACGGACACCTTGTCCTGCGCAACGCGGGGCTCGGTACGGGCCATCTTCAGAACCGACTGGAGATCTTCCAATTCCGCCGAGAGGTCATCCGATGGCCGACCCGCCTTGGGGTTGCTGGAGAAATACGCCCAGTTGAAGCGGTAAACCGCAATGCCGTGCGCAACCAGTTGCTGGGCCGTCTGCGCGAGGGCTGGCAGCGCCAGGTGGTAGCCCTGACCGGGGGCCAGAACCACGGCCGGGAAAGGGCCTGCGCCAGTAGGAAAGTCGGCAACCACGTCCACCTGTGCGCCCCTAGGGGTTGTGGCGTGGGCCGTATCCCCCAGCGCGGGCATGGCGACGCCAGCAGAGGCCACAGCAAGGGGGATCAACCGCAGGATTAGACGCATGGGGTTCTGCCGCTTCAGGGTTTGGGAATGTGTATCCGGCTGATCATCAGCGATCCGGATACACCAAAAATCAGTGTGAAGGGGTGCAGGGTGAAGCCACCGAGGGTGACGGCCCCAAACCACAGGTTGTCTCCGACGGCACCATAGTTTGCGGCGACGGCCAGCAGGATGACCAGCAGAAACGAAGTCGGGATGGGCGTCCCCTCAAAATAGACGACTTTTCCCGTGCCGTGCGACAGCTCTTCCGCAGTCACGTTGTACCGGGCCAGGCGGGATACACCGCAGGCCACAAAATAGGCCAGGATCACACGGTCGTACAGGCCACGCATGCCGCAGCCATAGCCAATGATGGCCGGCGCAACCCCAAAGGATATGACGTCGGCCAGAGAGTCCAGTTCACGCCCCATGGCGGAAGACTTCTTGCGCCAGCGGGCGATCCGGCCGTCCAGCACGTCGAACACCAGGGCGGCGAACACCAGTGCAGCGGCATAGTAGATGTGAACCACGTCGTTGCTTGCTAGAAAGGTCATGGTCGAAAACAGTGCGCCCACACCACACACGGCGTTGCCCAGTGTGAACCAGTCCGCGAGGTGGAATTCGCGGATCATGGAGAAGGGTTTCATGTGTGCCTTTCTAGTTCCGGTTGGTGTCGGTGTCGCGCTTCAGGCGCTGTTCGAGTTCGACGCAGGCCGCTGTTCCCGACAGATCCTGCCTTTGACAGGCACGGTACAGACACATGGGGCGGGACAGGAAATTACTGTCCGCGCAGAGCTTTTCCGGTGTTACGACCGGCGCCGCCGGTGTGGGCTCTGGTTTGGGTGGCTCGGCTGGCACGGGAGGCGGCGCGCTGGTGGCGGTGGGTGGCGCTGGCGCCGGTGCTGGCTCCACCTTCGCCGCAACACGGGCCGTGTTGTTGCGTCCCCGCTCCGCTGCGGCCGGTTTGACCGGTTGGTTCGTGGTGGAGGGCGGCGGGACGGCGGCGGGAGCGCTGGCGTTTGCCACGGCGCTGTTGCTGGTCTCCCGCGCGGGCTCGCTGGGAAGCACCGCAACCGGCTCGGCTGCAACGGGCTGCGCTGCCAGGGCGACTGTGGGAACCGCTTTGGCCTTGGTGGTCGAATTCCGCCAGCCCCAGCCTATCGCCACCAACGTGGAGAGGATCACCGCGGCGACCATCCATCCCATGCCCGGTGTTGGAAGCTGGCGCGCTGGCGCAGCGGTCCGGCTCTTGGTGCGTGGCGGTTTTTTGCCTGGAACGGAGTTGCCGTTTTCCACGACATGTGTGCGATCCGATGCGGTGCGGAGTTTGCTCTTTCGTTCCGGTGGGGCGCTGTCTGGAGCGGGTGTCGCCGCGTCTGGCGCCCAGTCCGCGACGATGGTGGCCGCCTCGCCGGGGTTCGCAGCATCGTCATCGCCGATGAATTGTGTGGGTGCGTAGTCGGGGTGTTTGCGGTTGGGGCGAGTCTTCTCTTCCACCGGGGGCGTGCCGGACAGCTGCAGCACGTCGCCCGCCGGAAGGCACGCCGCCCCCAACTCGGCGCGCCAGTCAAAGGAGGACATGCCGTTGGGGGTGGACAGGCCCAGGATGCGGGCGAACTCCCGTACCGATTGCGGCCGGTCCTGGGGTTGGACCTGCAGCGCCCAGGCAATCCCATCGACAAATTGGTCGGAGTAGCGTTGTCCGTACTCCGCGGTCACGGTTTTGACAACATTGGCGAAGACGGGCATGCGGTCATTGACGACGCGGATCATGGCCGGCAAGGGGGCGTCGTTGCACAGCATGCCGTGCACGACGGCTGCCAGCGCATACAAGTCCGTCCACGGCCCTTGGGGCAGGCCCTGGGCATCCGCGTATTGCTCGATGGGTGCGTAGTTCACCTTCAGGATCGCCGTGTGCGGCTTGGTGTTGTCGCCCAGGGCCAGGCGCGCAGCGCCCAGATCCAGCAACACCGGTGGCCCCACGTCCTGCAAGAAGATGTTGTCGGGAGACACGTCGCGGTGCAGGGCCTTGCCGCGGTGCAGCACCTTGAGCGCGCCCAGGATCGACCACATGACCTTGCGCAGCCACGCTTCGGTGGGGGGCAAACGCATGCACTGGCGCGCCTGCTTCAGCGTCATGCCGCGGTACAGGGGCATCACCATGTACGCGGTGCCATTGGCCTCCCAAAAGCGGAACACGCGGACCAGGGAGGGGTGCTCGAACATGGCGAGCATGCGGGCCTCGCCGATAAATGATTGCAATCCGGTTTGAAAGCTCTCCTGGTCGCTGGAGGATCTGACGGCTACGTTCAACTGGTCCTCGCAGCGGCCGGCCAGCGCCGTGGGCATGTACTCCTTGATGGCCACATCCCGTTGCAGCGAGTGGTCGTACGCGCGGTAGACCATGCCGAATCCGCCCACCCCAATCAGGCCCCGAATCTCAAACTCCCCCAGCCGGGTCCCGCACGCCAATGCGTCGAGATGGGTTACGTCTGGCGCAGCAACGCGAATCGGCAATTCAATCATGTGTCCTTTGTCTGGATAACACCTACCGAGTACCTATAAAACGGGGTCGACCATGGAATTTTGGATTCTAGGGCAGGAGGTTCCCCTTGTGACCCCTTTGCGGCACCGCGCAAAGGTAACAAGTTGGTGACAATTGGACCGGGACCGGGGATCACACCATCCGCGGTTTGTCCGATTGGGAGCGCCACTTCTCCAGCGAAATCGCTACGCCTGAAACGGGGTCCTGAACCAGCACACGCTTTCCATTGGCTTCCACATAGAAAATCTGCCACAGCTCCATGCGTTCGGGCCGGTTGGCGTACACCGAAACAGACCAGTAACAGCGGCCCCGCAGGCGGAGCTGTTTGTCAATGGACTCTCCGAACGCAACCGGAAAGCGGTGTGAGCGGGACCACTGCGCCAGCTCCGGCAGATCGCGCACCGACTGGATGGCACGCGCGTAGCCCGCCGAATCCAGCGCGTCCGCATGGCAGGAGGTGGCCGCGCCACTGGCGCCGCCGATGCAGCCCATGCAGACCAGCACGGTGGCCAGAATTCGGATGTGGGTCTTCATGGGGTGGATTTTGACGCAAATGCGTCCCGGTGGGCAGGGATAATGGGCCCATGTCCCTCCCCCACACAACACTCGTCCTCGTCATTTGTTCGGCCGCACTGGTGGCCTGCAGCAAGCCCGATCCTTCGGCAACCACCGGGGTTGCGCCTGCTGCATCCGCGGCCCAGGGCCCACTGCCGGACGCCCCGCCGGTTGTTCCTGTGGCGGCGGCCCCCGTTGCGGCGGAGCATGCGGCCGGCAAACGTGTTTTTGACAAGACCTGCGGGCTCTGCCATGGTGCAGGCGTGGGCGGTGCCCCCCGCCCCGGTGACAAGGCCAACTGGGCGCCGCGCATTGCGCAGGGCACGGACACGCTCTACCGCCATGCGCTGGAGGGCTTCAGTGGCGCCACCAGCTACATGCCGGCGCGCGGCGGTGCAGCGGTGACCGACAGTGACGTCAAAGCCGGGGTGGACTATATGGTGTCGCTGTCGCGCTGAAGGCCGCGTAATTGCAGCAAATCATCGGGCGCGGCAAAGCAATAGCGCGGTGCTTCCGCGCGCAATTCGGCGGGGCTGCCATAGCCCCACAACACGGCAGCGGCCGTGAGCCCATTGCGGTGGGCGGCCACCATGTCCACCGCGCGGTCGCCAACCATCACGGTTGACGGGGTGACCTGGTTCTGTGACCGCAGGGCCGCCATCTGCTGCCACTTGTGGGTTCCGATCTCGCCGCCGCTGACAAACCGGAAGTGGTGGCGCAGCCTGAACATCTGCAGAATCTGCTCCGCAAAATCCACCCGCTTGGAGGTGCAGACTGCCATGGGCATGCCGGCACGGCCCAGACTGTCCAGGGCCTCAGCAATGCCGGGATAGAGAACGTTTTCGGAGTAGCCCACCTCGGCGTAGCGCTCGCGGTACTTGGCCACCAGCGCTTCGATATCCACCGCGTCGCGGATGCCGGTGATGGCCCTGAATGATTCGTCCAGCGGTGGCCCAATGTAGGCTGCCAGATCAGTCATCGTCTGCTCGGGAAAGCCAAAGTGGGTTAGTGCGTAGTTGATGGAGCGACCGATACCTTCCAGCGGATCACTGAGGGTTCCGTCCAGGTCGAATAGCAGAAGGTCGTGGGGCATGGTGCGCATAGGTCCGCGGCGGTATCAAGGTGAAGGCGCCAGCAGCTTCGCCGCCAGCCCTTGCGCGCAAGCAAAGCCGCTGGCCCAGGCCCACTGGAAGTTGTAGCCGCCCAGCCAGCCCGTCACGTCGACCACTTCACCGATGAAGTACAGGCCGGGCTGCTTCGATTCCATGGTTTGGGATGAGAGCACCCGCGTGTCCACGCCACCGGCCGTGACTTCGGCCTTTCGGTAACCCTCGGTCCCGGTGGGCGTCAGTTCCCAGCGGGACAGACGCTCGGCCAGCGCGGCGAGGGACTTGTCGGTTGCCTCGTTCACGGGGCGCGCCCAGTTGTGGCCCAGCGCCGCACCCTGTGCCACCCAGGTATCGGCCAGACGGGATGGCACCAGCGCGGCCAGCTCGTTGGCGATCAGCTTGCGCGATGTGGCCTTGGCGCTGGTCAGCAGGTCGGCCACGTCGGCATCCGGCGCAAGGTTCAGGCGGATGGGTGTGCCGCTCTCCCAGTAGCTGGAAATCTGCAGCACGCCCGGGCCGCTGAGGCCGCGGTGCGTGAACAGCAGGTCTTCGAGGAAAGCGATCTTGTCCTTCTTGTTGCCAGTCTCGATCTTGACGGGCAACGACAGGCCGGAGAGTTGGGCAAACGGTGCCCAGGCCGCTTCGTCAAACGTCAGTGGCACCAGCGCCGGGCGCGGTGTGATCAGGGGCAGGTCAAACTGCTTGGCCACGCGGTAGCCAAAGTCGCTGGCTCCAATCTTGGGGATGGACAGGCCTCCTGTGGCCACGACCACAGCCGCACAATGGATGACTCCGCGGTCACTATCAATTTCATAGCTACTCGTGCTTATTTCACGAGGGCTAGAGGCTAAATGGCGTATGGCCTTCAGGCTGCAGGGTTGCCAGCGGGTTACGTGTCCGGCGTCGCACTCGGCCAGCAGCATCTGGATGATGTCCTCGGCCGAACGGTCGCAAAACAGCTGGCCCTTGTGCTTTTCGTGGAAGGCGATGCCATGTTTTTCCAGCAGGGCGATGAAGTCGCGCGGTGTGTAGCGCGACAGCGCCGAGCGGCAAAAGCGCGGGTTGTCGCTGATGAAGTTGGCGGGCGTGGTGTCGCGGTTGGTGAAGTTGCAGCGGCCGCCGCCCGAGATGCGGATTTTTTCGGCCACCTTCTCGCTGTGGTCGACCAGCAAAACTCTCAGCCCCAACTGGCCCGCCACCCCGGCGCAGAACAGGCCGGCCGCGCCCGCGCCGATGATGGTGACGTCAAAATTTTGCATGGTTCGCAGTGTAGGGGCTGCTCGAAACTGCGGCTTGACGGCAGTGGATGAAGATACCGTGGCGGATCAGGCGGGTTGGGTGTTCTGCACAGTGAGGTCAAGGGGGAGGGCGTAGCCCGGAGGACACGAACGGAGCAGAGCACCCGGCCCGCCTGATCCCGAAGTAGCGTGACCGACCTTGGGGGCGAGCACCTACCCCATGCAAAACACGTTGAGCTTGTTGCCGTCCAGGTCGCGGAAGTAGCCGGCGTAGAAGCCGTCCCCGCGTGGGCCGTTGGGGCCTTCGTCCTGGGCACCGAGTTCGATGGCCTTCCTGTACACGCGGTCCACTTTTTCCTTGGAGTCGACCACGATGGCGGCCATCACGCCGTTGCCCACGGTGGCGGGTTGGCCGTTGTAGGGCTTCATGATGCCCAGGCTGCACTGCTGCATGGAGCAACCCCAGGCGATGCCGGTAGGAAATTCCATCAGGCGCTTGGCACCGATCTCGGCCAACAGGGTGTCATAGAAAGCCGCTGCGCGGGGCAGGTCGTTGGTTCCGAGGGTGACATAGCCGATCATGGGGAGTCTCCAGTGGGTTGAAAAGCGCGTAGTTTAGAGCGCCAACTGTGCTTCGCAAGCAGGCCGCCAAGGCCGGCAAGGGCTGCCCGCTTCGTCTCGTCTGTGACAGCGTCGTCTGAAGGCCTGCATTACCGTTTGTCCCCTGGGCGTTGGACTGCCGACCAGGGTGCCGCGATGCAATATTCAAACGAGGAGACTACATGAAAAATTACTGCGACCGACCCTTTTGGGTTTTGGTGTCTGTCATGGCGGGCGCTTTGTTGGCCGGTTGTCAAAGTGCCCCACCACTGCCAACCACTTCGCCCGAAGAGGTGGGTGAGTTCAGGGCCGGGTCGGGCTATCTGCGCGGTTATCTGGATCGGAAAGCACTGCCCAACAGCCTGGCCCTGTTGCCCAAACCGCCAGCAGAGGGTTCAGCCGTGCAGGCCGCCGATCTGGCGGTCTACACCGCAACCCGGGCGTTGCGTGGCACGCCGCGCTGGGACCAGGCCACGCAGGATGCCAATCTCAAGTTTCCCAAAGCGGCGTCCACGTACGCCTGCACCCTGGATTTGCCCATTTCCCAGGAGCAGACGCCGCATTTGAACATGTTGCTGCGGCGCACGTTGCTGGATGCAGGGCTGTCCACCTACGCCGCCAAGGATAGCTACAACCGCAAGCGCCCGTTCGTCGTCAAGGGGGATACAACCTGCACTCCCGCGGAAGAGCCTACGTTGACCAAGGACGGCTCCTACCCGTCGGGTCACGCTGCCCTTTCCTGGGCCTGGGCATTGGTGTTGAGCGAAGTGGCGCCCGAGCGCACCAACGCTTTGCTGGCGCGTGGGTTTGCATTTGGCCAAAGCCGGGTGATTTGCGGCGTGCACTGGCAAAGTGACGTGGACGCGGGTCGGTTGATGGGATCTGCCACGGTCGCTGTTTTGCATACCGATCCGACGTTTACCGCGCAACTGGCGGCTGCCAAAGCGGAGGTAGCGGCTGCCCGCAGCAAGAACCTGCACGCCAGCGGTGACTGCAAGGCCGAGGCGGCCGCCCTCGCACCCTGAGGCGTTCGCTCAGGCGGTGCGTGCGTGTGCGACGGGGCTGTCGGCTCTCAAGCCAGCCGCCAGCAAGCCCTGCAGCACGTCGCCCACCACGATGACGCTGGGGCTGGCAAGCTGCTCGCGGGCGATGGTGGTCTCCAGCTCGGCCAACGTGCACACGGCGTGGCGCTGTGTGGACAGGCTGGCGTTCTGGATGACAGCCACCGGCGTGTTGGCGTGCAGGCCGTGCAGCAGTTCGCGCTGGATGGTGGCCGCACCGCTGACGCCCATGTAGATCACTAGCGTGAGCCGGGCCTGGCGCGCCGAGGCGGCCAGGGCACGCCAGTCGGTACCTGCAGAGCCTGGTTTGGCGTGGCCGGTCACAAACACCACCCCGTGGGCGTGCTCGCGGTGCGTCAGCGGCACTCCTAGCGACGAGACGGCCGCCATGCCGGCCGTGATGCCGTTGATGACCTGCACCCGCACACCGGCGGCCTGCAGCGCCTCCATTTCCTCGCCGCCGCGTCCGAAGATGAACGGGTCGCCGCCCTTCAGGCGCACCACGTCTTCGCCTTCCAGCGCCGCCGTGACCATCAGCTTTTCAATAAAGGACTGCGGGGTCGACTTGCAGCCCCCGCGTTTGCCCACGTGCACGATGCGCGCCGTGGGCGAGGCAAAGGCCACGATGGCGTCATTGACCAAGTCATCGACCAGCAGCACGGTGGCGGCCTGGATGGCCTTCAGGGCTTTCAGGGTCAGCAGCTCGGGGTCGCCGGGGCCGGCGCCCACCAGGGTGACTTGGCCGCGCGCGCTGGGGTGGGATAGATCGTGTTTCATAGTGCTTGCACCAGATGCAAGATATGGGCCACCTGCTGGGCAATGGGTGGCGGCACGGGCTCAGTGCCGTCCAGCACACTGCGGATGTAGGCGGCGGTGTGGGCGGCGTCGATTTCGGAGGGGAGCGTCGGCAGGCTGGTCAGAACCCCGGCCTGGTGGTCCTGGTGATCGACCACCTGGCCGCGGATAAAGCCTTCCATCTTGGGCGTGCGCCGGGGGTCGGCCACGGCTTCGCCCTCGGTGCCGCGCAGCAGCAGCGCGTTGCCACCCACCAGCGCGAGCGTCTGGGCCATGGACACCGCGTATTCGGGGTGGGTGTAGCTGCTGACCAGCAGGCTCTTGCCCTGCACCGGGGTCATCAGCTTGACCAGGCTGTGCGCCGGGTTGCGCAGGCCGACCACGCGGCGCACATCCAGCAGGCGCTGCAGGCCGGCGTGGAGCAGGGCGGTGGGTACAAACGCCACATTCCCAGGTGCTATGGATTCGATAGCTACTTGTGCAGATATTCCGAGGGCTAGCAGCACTTCTGACGTATAGACCCGGCGCGATTCGGTGGCCGTGCCGTGCACCAGCACGGCCAGGCCTTCGCGCGCCAGCAGCAGTGCCAGCAGCGGCGTCAGCACCGGCAGCTTGCGCGCGCCGTTGTAGCTGGGGATGACGATGGTCGGCGCCGCACCGGCCGGCACGGTGTGCAGGCGCCGGTGCGTGGCGTCCAGAAACCCCGCCATCTCGTGCGCGGTTTCGCCCTTGATGCGCATGGCCAGGCAGAAAGCGCCAATCTCCAGGTCGGTGACCGCGCCGTCCAGCACCTGGCCAAACAGGTCGGCCGCCTGCTCGCGGTTCAGCGCACGCGCGCCCTGACTGCCGCGGCCTATTTCCTTGATGTAGTTTGCAATGCCCATACCGCCATTGTCCCGCAGCTTTGATGACTTTGGGTTATCAGCTCAGCGTCGCATCCCGTTGGCTCGCCGGTATCGACATGCGCACCATGCGTTTGACTTCGGGCAGACAGGAGCCGCAGTTGGTGCCACATTCCAGCGCCGCTTGCAGTTGCACCAGGCGTTGGTCTTCGTTGCCCTTGCAATGTCCCAATTGTGTGGCGATGGCCGCCTCGGTCACATTGAAGCAGGTGCAAATCTGTTTGCCGCGCGACTGCAGGGCCATGGGCGGTTTGGCACCCGGTACCAGCAGCATGCGCCCATACGCTTGCGCCGGCAGTTCGTCCTGCAGCAGTGTTTTGATCCAGCTCTGGGCGCTGGTGTCACCCGCCAGCACAAAGGCGTTGAGGCGGGCTTCCCCCTTGGTGCTGCCGGCGTTGGCAGCATGCGTCAGTTGCACGGCACGGCGTTGACCGCGTTTTTTGTCGGCATAGCGCAGCACGTCGTTGCCGCCCAGGCCCAGCAGGCCTTCGATGGCGGTCAGGACGCTGTCGGGCGGTGCATCGTAAGCCGCTGCACGAAACAGCAGGCCACTGCGCTCGCGGCCAAACGGTGTGCAACTGGCGAATGCGAACTGGGGCATCAGGGCCTTGAGTTGCTCGCGCGCCTGCAGTGCCTGGTCGTCGGGCAGCCAGGCAATGCCCAGCAGCGACCACGGCATCTCGGCCTTCAGTACCTTGATGGCGGCGTGCTTGAACTCGGGTTGCTTGGAGGTCGGGCAAAACGCCGGCGAGGTCAGCGCGTTGACACCGGCCAGACGTTCCCCGGTGCTGCTGGCGCCGCTGAGAAATTCTTCACCCCAGTGCATGGCCATGAAGGTCTGGTTGGCGGCCAGCGTGGCACTGGCCTGCACGGGAACGACGATGGAGCCGCGCTTGCCGGTGACGTGCACCAGGTCACCATTGACCAGTTGGCGCCGTTCCATGTCTTTTGCATTCATCTCGATGGAGGGTTCGGCCACGTGGCCAAACAGGCGGCCTAGTGTTCCGGTGCGGCTCATGCCGTGCCACTGGTCACGCAGGCGCCCGGTGGTCAGTGACAGCGGGTAGCGTGCCTCACGCGGCTCGGCCACGGGCTGGTAGACGGTGTTGGCAAACTTGGCCTTGCCGTCAACCGTGGGGAACAGGCCGTCTGTGTACAGGCGCTCTTTGCCGGTCCTGTGGCCTTCTGGCAGTGGCCACTGCTGCGGGCCTTGCGTGTCCAGCATGGCGTAGGACATGCCGGTGATGTCCAGGTCGCGGCCGCGCGTGCTTTCGCGGTGCTCGTTCCAGATGGATTCGGGGGAATCGTAGGCGAAGAGACTTTTCTCCGGCGGCGACGCAATGGGGGTCAGAGCCGAATTTCGTTCAACGCTCTTTTCCGCCGTAGACGTTGCCGTCCTGAATTCGGATCCGACCCCCATTGCTTCCAGGCGATGTGCAAAGTCCACCACAATCGACCAGTCGTGTCGGGCTTGCCCCGGTGCCGCAACGGCAGGTCGCACGCGGCTGATGCGGCGTTCGCTATTGGTCACCGTGCCACTCTTCTCGCCCCAGGTGGTGGCGGGCAACAGCAGGTCGGCATAGCGGCAGGTCGCGGTGGTGGAGAACGCTTCCTGCACCACCACCAGTTCGGCCCGCTCCAGCGCGCGGCGCACGGTGGCCTGGTCAGGCATGCTTTGGGCCGGGTTGGTGCAGGCAATCCACAGCGCCTTGATCTCTCCGTCGGCGGCGGCCTGGAACATTTCCACCGCCGTCTTGCCGGGCTTGTGCGGAACCTGGGGCACACCCCACAGCGCGGCCACCTCGGCGCGGTGCGCGGGGTTGGCCAGGTCCCGGTGGGCGCTGAGCAAGTTGGCCAGGCCGCCCACCTCGCGCCCGCCCATGGCGTTGGGCTGGCCGGTCAGCGAAAACGGCCCGGCGCCGGGCTTACCGATCTGACCGGTGGCCAGGTGCAGGTTGATCAGCGCGGCGTTCTTGGCCGTCCCGCTGCTGGACTGGTTCAGGCCCTGGCAGTACAGGCTGAGTGTGGCAGTGCGTTCTTGCCCGTGCATGTGTTCCATGCCTGCAAAGTAGCGCGTGGCTTTGAGCAGTGCGTCCTTGGTGATGCCGCAGGCGTCGGCCACCACAAAGGGTGTGTAGTCGCGCACCGTGGCCTTGAGGGCTTCAAAGCCGTTGGTGTGGGCGGCTATGAATGCAGTGTCCAGCCAGCCTTCCCAGGCCATGATGTGCAGCATGCCGTTGAACAGCATGACATCGGTGCCCGGCTGAATGGCCAGGTGCAGATCGGCAATGCTGGCGGTATCGGTGGTGCGCGGGTCCACCACCACGATGCGCAGATTGGGGTTGGCCTTTTTGGCGTCTTCAATGCGCCGAAACAGAATCGGGTGGGCAAAGGCAGTATTGGAGCCCGTGATGAAGATGCACTGGGCGTGGTTCAGGTCGTCGTAGCAGGCGGGTGGCGCATCGGCTCCCAGTGTCTGCTTGTAGCCCGCAACGGCGCTGCTCATGCACAGGCGCGAGTTGGTGTCGATGTTGTTGGTACCGATCAGGCCCTTGGCCAGCTTGTTGAAGGCGTAATAGTCTTCGGTCAGCAACTGGCCCGACACATAAAAGCCCACTGCATCCGGACCATGGTCGCGGATGATGCGGGCAAAGCCCTCGCCGGCCGTGTCCAGCGCCGCGTCCCACGACACGGGCTGGGGCGCATCACCGCGCCGCAAGCGTTGCATGGGCTGCAACAGACGCGTTTGCTGCGTGACGAAGGCGCTGGCTGTGTGGTGCAGGGTGGAGCCCTTGGTGCACAGGCGGCCAAAGTTTGCCGGGTGGTCGGGGTCGCCCTTCACCCCGGTGATCTGGTTGCCGTCGGACTCGATGATGACGCCACAGCCCACGCCGCAGTAGGGGCAGGTCGATCGGGTTTGGCGTTGTGCGGTCATGGAGTGGCTCGGATACAGGGTGGATCAGGTGCTGTGTGGGTCAGGCCGCGCAGCTGCTGGCGCTGGTTTTGGGGCCGGCGATCGGGCGGGTCTGGTCAATGGCATGGCTGGCCAGCTCGGCGGTGTTCAGCGACACCTGGCCGTCTTCGACCTTGACGGCAAATTTGGGTGTGCAGCCCTCGTCGGGCGCGGCCGCCTGGCCGGTGCACAGGCCAATGGTCCAGTTGTGCAGCGGGCAGGCCACGCTGGTGCCGAACACGATACCCTGTGACAGGGGGCCGCCCTTGTGCGGGCAACGGTCGAGCAGGGCGAACACTTCGCCCGCATCGTTGCGGAACACGGCCACATCCAGCCCCTGCACCCGGGCAACGCGCCGCGAGCCCAGCACGGGGATGTCCTCGACTTTGCACACTGTGGTCCATTCACTCATTTTGCTATTCCTTTTATAGCTGTACTCTCATATTTCACGAGGGCTACAGGCTGGTTTGTTAAATGGTCAGGTCTTCAGGGATGAATACATGCCGGTGACGCGGTCCATGACCTGCAGCAGGTTCTCGCTGGCCTGGAAGACATCGATCAGCGCCTTGGGCGTGCTCGATTCGGTGAGGGTCACCTTCTTCAGCGCCGATTCAAAGAACAGCCACTGGGCGTCGGCAACCTTCAGGTCCTCTTCAATCCTGGGTGTGGTCTCGGGGGCCTTGTGCAGCATCACCATGGCGTTGCTGAACTCATTGCGGGCCTTGTCAATTTCGACGCTGGCCGTGGCGGCATCCACCGGTAACCGCGCAGCCAGGAAATACATGGCCATGCGCTGGCTCAGCATGCGCTGGCGCCCGGCCACATTGACCAGTTTGCCCAGAGGCTTGCCCTGCACGGCCTCGTACTGCACGGTGCCCTGGTGGGCCAATGCCAGCACGCCGGCGTTGAGTTGCAGCATGGTGGCCGCGTTTTCGCGGGCTGGTGCACTGCCCACCAGCGCACCCTTGTAGCCGCTCCAGGACGACTCCAGCTTGTTGTAGGTGTCCTTGATGTCGGCGGACGCTGCGTAGGCTTTGAGTTCCACCAGTTGGCGGTCGAACAGGGACATGGATTTGTCCAGTGCCGACTGCGCGCTGGACTTCTCGATGCCGTGCACCAGGGCCAGCCAGGCCTTGCCCATGCGCTGGCTCAGCATGCGCTGGCGCCCGGCCTTGTTGATGGCATCACCCAGGTCGCTGACCTGCGCGTGCACGCTCAGCAGCGGCAGGCCGACGGCGGCGGCAATCAGGGTCCTACGGTCGATCAGGTTGGATTTCATGGTCTCTGCTTTCAAAAAAAGACGCCAGTGTCCGAGACACGGCCATTTTCAAAAATGCAGTAGTTGAAGAATTTCATGGATAGATGTAGTCAGTGCCCACAGATTGATGTACATCAATCGATGTTCAGGCATTCACTGCCGCAAACTGGCGGGTGTCGACTTCCGCCTCCTTGAAATCAAACCAGGGATCGGGCTCGCCATCCAGTGCAAACTGCAGCTGTTCCCACAGCGCCTTGCGGCCCGCGTGGTCTTCCAGAATGCGCTTTTTCACGTAGTCCAGGCCGACGCGCGACACGTAGTGCACGGTGCGCTCCAGGTACCAGCCCTCCTGGCGGTACAGCTCGCAAAACGCCCCGGTGTACTCCAGCACCTCGGCGGCGGTCTTGAGCTTGACCAGGAAGTGGGCGACCTCGGTCTTGATGCCACCGTTGCCGGCCACATACATCTCCCAGCCGCTGTCCACACCGATGATGCCCACGTCCTTGATGCCGGCCTCGGCACAGTTGCGCGGGCAACCGCTGACTGCGAACTTGACCTTGTGTGGGGCATACATGCGCCACATGGCGCGCTCCAGGTCCTTGCCCATTTGCGTGCTGTCCTGTGTGCCCATGCGGCACCACTCGGAGCCCACGCAGGTCTTGACCGTGCGCAGCGCCTTGGCATAGGCGTGGCCGCTGGGCATGCCGATGTCCTTCCACACATTGACCAGGTCTTCCTTCTTGACGCCCAGCAGGTCGATGCGCTGGCCGCCGGTGACCTTGACGGTGGGAATCTTGTACTTGTCCACCACATCGGCGATGCGGCGCAGTTCGCTGGCCGTGGTCTCGCCGCCCCACATGCGCGGGATGACGCTGTAGGTGCCGTCCTTCTGGATGTTGGCATGGCTGCGTTCGTTGATGAAGCGGCTCTGCGGATCGTCCTTGGCCTGCTTGGGCCAGGTGCTGATCAGATAGTAGTTGACGGCGGGGCGGCAGCTGGCGCAACCGTTGGGTGTCTTCCACTCCAGGAAGCTGAACACGCTGGCAATCGTCATCAGCTTGTTGGTGCGGATGGCGTCGCGCACGGCCTGGTGGCCGTGGTCGGTGCACGCGCACATGGCCTTGAGCTTGGGCGTGGCCGAGTAGTCGCCACCGGCGGTGAACATCAGCAGCTGCTCGACCAGGCCGGTGCAGGAGCCGCAGGAGGCGCTGGCCTTGGTGTGCTTCTTGACCTCGTCCAGTGTGAACAGGCCCTTTTCCTTGATGGCCTTGCAAATGGTGCCCTTGGTCACGCCGTTGCAGCCGCAAACCTCATCGCTGTCTTTCATCGCGGCGGCCTTGTTGTGGCCCTCGTGGCCGGTGTCACCAATATTCGATTCGCCAAACATCAGCTTGTCGCGGATGTCGGCCACACTGCGGCCATCGCGCAGCAGCTTGAAGTAGTAGCTGCCGTCCACGGTGTCGCCGTACAGGCAGGCGCCGACCAGCTTGTCGTTCTTGATGACCAGCTTCTTGTAGACGCCGCCATAGGGGTCGCTCATGACCAGCTCTTCGGTTCCCTCACCGCCGGCGAAGTCGCCCGCTGAAAAGAGATCAATGCCGGTGACCTTGAGCTTGGTGGAGGTCAGCGAGCCCTGGTAGCGGCCGATGCCATACATCGCCAGGTGGTTGGCCGCGACCTTGGCCTGCTCGAACAGCGGCGCCACCAGGCCATAGGCAATGCCGCGGTGGGCCGCGCATTCGCCGACCGAGTACACGCGCGCATCGGTGGTGGTCTGCATGGTGTCGTTGACGACGATGCCCTTGTTGCAATGCAGGCGCATGGATTCGGCCAGGGCCGTGTTGGGGCGAATGCCGACGGCCATGACGACCAGATCGGCAGCGACTTCGGTACCGTCCTTGAACTTGATCGCGGTGACGCGACCATCGGGCCCGCCTACCAGTTCCTGGGTCTGCGCGCCGATCAGAAATTTCAGGCCGCGGTCTTCCAGAGACTTCTGCAGCATCTTGCCGGCCACGGTGTCGAGCTGGCGCT
>ERZ724517.185-NODE-185-length-38249-cov-6.359533_pt1 | contig 38249 bp, 42 predicted proteins | sample MGYA00376050_ERZ724517 | MGnify/ENA primary metagenome ERZ724517 (study PRJEB28724, sample SAMN07190886) | activated sludge metagenome | isolation source: activated sludge of sewage treatment plant in Hong Hong | place: USA: Christiansburg, Virginia | collected... | reverse complement strand
CAATCAATTAAAAGATCAATTGCAAATTATCAATGATCGAATTAAACATGCTGATAGTAAACTCTGATTTATATCGGCTTTTTATGTTGGTATATTATGATATTGGATTTCAAATATAAAAATTCTCAAAGAGATGTTATGATGTTATTATATATGTACTATATTTTTTATATCCTTGATTTTTGCAGTTTGATTTATTCTTATATACTTATCGTTTACTCCAAGACTTAAAAACATACATAGAGACTCCCTATTTTATTTCTGAACTATTGCTAAAAAAGATTTTAGTTCTTTTAGAGATAAGATTTTATTAATTAGTGATAGCGATGTTAAAGAATGAATACTTGAGCAGATTCATACTAACGCAGAAATTGCAAATAAAAAAATGACATATACTAAGTACTCTGTATACCCTTTAATTTTACTAATTATCATAAGTTTTATGTCTCTTTTTATAATTTAATAAATTAGTATGACAACTCTAAAAAAAACATCTCCGAGAATTCTCAAAATTGCATCTAAAAAGATATTATTTCATAGTACAGATGTCAGTATAGACATAATTGTCTAAGAAAATTTAAACATTTTTATAGAATAAGACAAAAATATATTTCTGGCATGTTCCCAACTTAAGACTTGGTTTTTTGTTTAGCTGTCTAATCAGGTTTAGATAAAAGTTTTTGTAATATTGGATTTTTAATATCAGAAATATAATATTTCTTTCTTTCTTTTTCTGCTATTTCGTAAGTTACATACTCTATGTTTCATTTATCTACTCTGTTGTATATATATGAAATTTTTGCTTGATTTTCCGTACTTGTGTCATATCTAATTAATTCAGGTAAGGATATGATTTTTTTATTTAATCATATAGTAAAATAGAGTTTCCCTCATATAGGAGCTTCCAACAGAATTAATCTCTCCGAGTAAGGTGAATATCAATTGAATATAGTTACCACTACTTCATATTCATATTCATCTATGCGATTAATTTTATTCGATCATAAAATGACTTTTATCTCTTTTAGACAAGAAAGTTTTAAAATAAATTTATTCAATAAGGCTTCAGCTTCAATTAAAATTTCTTTATATATGGTTTCGTCTAATTTACCTTTATGTCATATATATTTATTTCTTAATTTTGAGAATTCATCAATTAATATGTATATTTCTTTATTTGTTAATTTATTAAGTATTGCTATATCGTCTAAACTGAATAAACTTTTCAAAAAATCTTTTCCTCCATCATCATCATCTGATTTAGTTTTAATTTTTTTAGCAATATTTCAATAAAGACAATATATGTCTCCAAGCCCTAATTTAGTAAAATCTCTGACTGACCCAGTTAGGTCATCTGAAATTTCACTCATAAAATCTACGCTTCAACTAAGTCATCAAAGCATTACGCTAATGCAAAAAACTCCCGTTGTAATGAAAATATTATTTATGATTTCAAGTGCATTCTGATATTCACCTTCTTCTTTTGAATTTATCAACTCTTTATATTGCTTTGCTATTAATGTAGGAAAACCTTCAATCGTATAGTCGATATCAGACATGATATTAATTTTAGATATTGTTTCATATACTTGATCTATTGAGAAAAAATCTACCTTTAAAGTATCGTCTACATCAGACATGATATTTTTTATAGACTCCATTTTTTCAAAAGTTTTTTGTATCTTCTCTAGATAAATTTTCGTGGGGTAGTAAAGTTCTGCTTCCTTAATAGTTAATAAATTTAAGTTGCTCATTATTCAAGTTACCAACCTACCAAAATATAATTTTCAAAACGAACTATTATAAAAATTTTTAAATATATTTGGATCATATTTTTTTGGCAATATAATCTGGAAATATTTAGATTTCTTTTCTTTTATTTTTTCAATCTCATCATTATTGAACTTCAGTTTAATCTTAGGGAAACCGAAAGTGGTTACGAAAACAGCATTTTCATCTTCAAAGTTTACATTTGTTGAGATTATGCATTTATCCATAACTTCAATTTTTTTTTGAGTAAGTAACTTATCTATTTTTTCATAGGATTTTTTCCTGTCTCGTAAAAATTTTTCATTTTCATTTTCATTTATAAATTTACCAATTAAATCACTTGATCAATTTTTTTCAAAGAAATTCTTGATTAATTTACTCAAATTGTTTTCCGTGAGCTCTCATAAAAATACTTTATCGATTTTATTAATTTTTTGAAAGATAATTATATTTGCTTGTATTCATGTTTGAGGGTAATACGTACCAGCTGGAAGTTTTATAGATCAAACTAATGATATTCATTTTTCTTTTATAATATCCTTAATTTTATCATATTCGCTTAGAAAAAATTTATCAGGATTTGTAAATATAGCAAATCATCAATCTTTTAATTTATCTAAGGACATTAATAATATAATTGTATCTAATTCTAAATTTAGATTATAATATCTTTTATCAACCTTTATTCACCAAGGTAAATCTCACGTTATAAAATCAAATTTTTCTTCTATTTTAGACAAAATTTCTAATGAATCTCATAAAATGTAATTTATAGGAAAATTTGTTGATCGTTCTTTTGCTATTTCTAAATTTTGTTGGTTAATTTCAATCGCAGTAATGTTTGTTTTGTTATTTAAGGAATCTGATATGATACGTAAACTTGATCATAATCAAGCTGTTGGGTCGAGAATATTTTTAGGTTCTATGACTTTTGAAAATTCAGATAAAAAACTACTTATTAGAAACGGTGAATAATAAAATCATAAACTTTGTCTATTTCATATTTTATGTTCACCTGATAAGCGGGATAGCAGTTCTTGTTCCTTTTCTTTTTGAAGCATTTTAGATAATAATAATAAATTTAATTGTATAAATTGTATACTTTAAAGTTATTAAAAGCTTACATATTATCTAATCTATGTAAATACATTTTAATGGTTCCATCATTCCCGCAAGCTCGCTCAGCTTATTTCATCCTATAAAACTACCCCTGAATAATAATATACGCCACATAGATAATATACAACAAAAGGAACAATCATCATCGTACTTTGGTGATTTTATATTTCTTCCCGATAAAGAGTAATATAAGAACTAATATTGTTACTCACAAGTACACAAACAGATCAAGATAGGTAGATTTATAGAAGATAACAGGGTGTATGAGGGCAGTGATTCCACCGATAAGACCGATATTGAGTATATTTGATCATACGATATTTCCGATTCACATTTCTCATTGTCCTTTTCTGATAGATACCACTGTAGTGATCAATTCTGGTAGGGAAGTTCCTATAGCGATGATTGTTAGTCCGATGATTCTTTCAGATAATCAAATCAATCCTGCAATAGATACTGCGCCTTTTACTGCCATATTGCTACCAAGAATCAAAGCAGTCAATCATCATGCTACCATAAGTATCAGTTTTCGATAAGGATATCCTGTTGATTCAGCTTCTAGTATATCTTGCTTCTCGCTTGTCTTGAACATATAATAAAGATATGCTGTGGTAGCTATGAGTAGCACAACGCCTCATATTACGCCAATAGTTCCTCCTGCAGTCAATGATACAATTCACAATAACACTCCAAATAAAAGAGAGATTGCAAAGTTTTGATGAATGATTTTATCCATCTGTACTCACCAAATTAGTGCGCAGACTCCACAAATAAAGAGAATATTTGCAATATTACTTCCGAGTATATTTCATATAGCGAGCTCTGTATGTCAGTTTATCGCAGATTGTAAATTTACGAATAATTCTGGCGCAGATGTTCCTAGTGCCACCACGGTAAGACCAATGATAAACGGAGGAAGTCCTATTCTCTTTGCTAAGCCACTTGCTCAGTCCACAAAAAAATCAGCTCATTTAACCAATATAGCCAATCCTACCAAAAGTAATACTATGTTCATTTTCAAATATACGAGTTAAAATAAAACTTCTTTATACAAAAATAAGCTGACTTTTCAAACCATAAGCAAGCCACGCAAAACCCCACTCTATCACTCAAGCGGGGTTTTTGTATTTCCTGACTTTTTCAGACTGTTTTCATTATTATTCTAGATTGTGAATTGTATACTCTAGTTACAAACTATTGCAAGCCTCAGTATTATCACTATACATAAAGATATATTAATGCAATATTCTGATTTTAGAGCTCTAAAAATATATTTATCTATATTCCTTCTCTTATGCAAAAAACATTTGAAGATATCAAGTCTGTACATGATGGAGTAGAGTTTTGGTATGGAAGAGATCTTATGGAAATGCTTGGTTATACCAAACGAGATAATTTTGTAGAGGCTATACAAAGAGCCAAAGCTTCCTGTAAATCTCAATGAAAGATAGTTGATGAGCACTTTTTCCCGGCGTCGGGAAAAACCGCTACTACAAAGGGATGAAGACCACTAGAAGATTATATTCTCTCTAGATATGCTTGTTACCTCATTGCTATGAATGGTGATCCGCGTAAGATTGAAATCTCCAATGCTCAAAATTATTTTGCTACGCTGACAAGGACTCAGGAACTTTCGCAAATTGGAATGAATAAGATCAAAAGGATTGAGGCTAGAGAAAGATTGAAGGAAGTTGAGAGGAAGATAGAGAGTACTATATATCACAGAGGAATTACTAAACCTGAAGATTTTTCAAGTTTCAAAAACACCAAAATCCAAGCGATGTATGGTATGGATATTGCTGAGTTGAAAAAGAAGAGGAATATTCCCAGCAAAAGAGCGTTAGCTGATTTTGATAGTGAGCTCGAACTCAAAGCAAAAGATTTTGTATATGCAATGACGGATCATAATATTAAATCTAAAAAAATAGTCTGAAAAGAAAAACTAACAAAAGAATTGGAAAGTAATGCTGCGTCTACCAGAAAAGCAATGCTTGAAAGAGGTATTATTCCAGAAGAACTGCCTGCTCAAGAGGATATTAAGATCCTAGAGGCGAAAAGAAATAAGCAGAAGACATTGGGAAGTGGGAGAGGGATTTCTAAGAAATAATTTTATGTGTGTATTATTATTTGAATAAGAGAAAACCCCACTTGGTTAGTTGAGTGGGGTTTTGTTTTTCCTGATTTTTTCAGATTGATTTCATTATTTTTCTATATCATGAATTGTATATTTCCGTAATATTTTGTGGGAAATTCCTTCGGGTAGCTAAAAGTAATAACAAATAAATGTCTTACGAACATTAAATTATACACCTAGAATATGTATCAAGTAATATTTTAGTTTTTATGACGATATTATGACAATAGATAAATTGGGTGTATCTTCCAGGACGAAAGCTTTATTTGAAGATAAAGAAATTAGAAAAGAACGGTATCAGGAAGAACGGTTTTTTAATCTCATTGATGTGATTGGCGCTCTAACTAATCAATATGATTACAAAAAAGCTAAAACATATCGAACAACACTCAAAAGTCGTCTTAAACAAGAATGATCTAAGGTGGTCACAAATTGTGACCAACTGAAATTTTTAGCTTCAGATGGTAAAAGATATAAATCTGACGCAGCAAATACGCAAACTATTTTGCGCCTTATCCAGTCTATCCCTTCTCCAAAAGCAGAACCCTTCAAAGAGCGACTTGCTACACTAGGAAATCGAAAGATGGAAGAACTCAATGATCCAGAGCTAGGTATGCAAAGAGCAAGAGAATCTGCAATTAAAGTCTATCAAAGCAGAGGTATGAATAAAAATGAAATTACGCAAAGAATACAGATGATAGATGGCAGACATAATTATACTGATGAACTCAAAACGAGAGGTATTGAAGTCGATCAATATGCTCAATTAACAAATATATCATACCAGCGATCAGGAAAAGATGCTCAATCTTATAAAAAGCATAAATGACTCGTAAAATCTGATAATCTAAGAGATCATATGACAAGAACAGAAATGTTATTGACTGAGTTATCGGAAGAGGCGGGTATTGAAATAGCAAAAAGTAAAAATGCAAAGTGATTTGGACAAGTGGAAAATGCTTTGAGAGAATGAGCGGTCGTTGCTAAAATAACAAGAGAAAATCTTGAATCTAAAACTTGAAAATCTGTATTAGATAAAAATAATCGTCTTACTCCTAGGCAACAGTCTTTGAGAGATAAAGTAAATATAAAGAAAAAACTGAAATAAAAAATAGTGTAATACGAGTAAGTATCAAACTATAAGCAAGCCACTAAAAACCCCACTCGATCACTCAAGCGGAGTTTTCAGATTATTTTAATATGTATATGCTACTTATCAATCTTCTGTGCAATTATCCCTATTTGATTGGTTGGTAAGTGTAAGAAAGATACCACGAGATCTACCCCATACAACAAAGATGATATAATTTTAAACAAGAGTGAGTTTGTGTTTTTTATGATTCATTTATCCATGAGATATCGTCAAAGTGATATTGCAGCTCCATAATTTTTGAGATATCTGATATCGAGAACCTTAAATCATTTATTTTCAAATAATCTGGATAATCATGATTTGGAATAGTTGAATAAGTGTCTAGGTATATCTCTTTCTGCTGCGTATTTCCCCACAATCCTATTGAATATACCATCACAGCTTGGTAATTTCATGAGCAAGATTCCATCATTTTTGAATAAGTTATGGATATTTTTTATAAACTGAATTTGCTCGTCGATATGTTCAAAGACATGAATTGCTATGATAGCATCATATTGTTTTCCAAAATCCACAGTATCGATTGATGGTCAGTAAAATATGGATCATTTTTTGCTAATCTTGTCAGAGATATCAAATCCATTTCGATTTCGTTTATCACCAAATGCCGATTGAGTAGTTCATGCTCCGCATCCTATATCCAATACATCATATCACGCCGCTTTATTCAGTTTATTTTCTACAAATGTATCAAATCATCCTTTATCAATTTTGTACTGAGATCAATATAACAAAAAATACATGAGGTCAATCATTCCTGAAGAAATGAGGCTTCATGTATTCTTGAATAACTTCATAAGAAATCATCTTGTTTGTTTTGACGCAACTTCTTCCTCATAACTATAATAGTCTTGTGGATAGAAAGTAAACTGTTCTTCTTTGGTCGGAGTGGGGAATATTTGCTCTGTTTTACAATTTGAGCATTTGATTATATTGTATATTTTGTCTGATGTTTTATATCGATAATCTTTTCATGAAAGATATGTATTAGTTTCTCCATTACATATTTTGCAAGTATTTTTCAAAATAAGTTTTGCTAATAAAATTTATAAAATATGGAGATGACGAGTATCGAACTCGTGTCCAAAAAGCAAGATATTGATATACTACCATCATAGTCTAGATTTGGTAATCAATGATTTGGTCTCTAGACAAACGATCATTGATGTGGATGTGTTTACTGCACACAAACAAGCAGTTTTTGAAGGTTTTCGGTCGCCTATCGTATTTACAACCTGTCTATAACACTACGATAAGATAAGGGCTTGATTACGCGAAAGCGTAAGCATTAAATCTATTAAGATTGAGTCCTGCAGCTCTGTTAGAGTTTGCGTTTGTTTGTTGATAGATTTTACTGGTTACTATCATCCGGGATGGCGATCAATATGTTGGAATTTCTGTCAAAACCAAAACATCCCCATATTGATCCTAGTTTTTACTAGGCTTTCAATTTTAGTAGGTCAGTAATATAGGTATATCTATCCATATTATTGTCCTTCAAATATCTTAAGAAACTTCTTCTTTTCGCTACTTTTCTTAAGAGTGATCTTTTGGAATCCACGTCATGTCTGTTTGTTTCGATATGACCTTGAAGTTTTGTAATATCCATACTAAGGAGTACTACTTGAACTTCTGGAGATCCGTTGTCTCATCCGTGTCTTTTTACTTGGGCGAGTAGATCATTCATGTTTACGTCGTCTCCTAGTTTTGCTTTAGCCATGATGTTTTAAAAATAATTAATAAATAAGCCGATACTTTAGGAGGCAAATCCAATAGTATGGTAACTGCCCAGAGAGGGACTCGAACCCTCACATCCTTACGGACACCAGATTTTGAGTCTAGCGTGTCTACCAGTTTCACCACCGGGGCGTGAAACCTACTAATAAACAATTTACTTACAAAATCAATTGATATTTTTCCGTTCATTTCGCTTTCCTGCCTTGCGTTTTCTACTATCTCACGCTACTTTTTCAGATTATATTTTCTGATATTTTTCACTAATTTTCCGCTTGATTGGCTTGAAATGTGAGATTTGTTGAATATGAGAATGTTGTTTTATCTTTTAAATTTTTTATGATGAGTTTTAGTTTGAACAAAGTAATGATTATGGGAAGATGCACTGCACCTGCAGATGTAAAAAGAATCGAGTGAAGTGAAATGACGGTGATAAATTTTACAATTGTCACTAACAGAAAGTTTACGAACAGTAAGGATGAAGCAGTCACAGAATCAGAATTTCACAGGTGTACAGCCTATGGAAACAGTGCCGAAATCCTAGGAAAATACCTCACAAAAGGAAAAAAAATGTATGTGGAAGGAAGACTCAAAACCAAGAAACGAACTGATGCGACAGGGAACGCGAGACAGTCTACGGAAATTATTGTAGATAATTTTATCTTTTTGGATAACAAAGCTCCTGAGAGCATAGAAGAAGCTGATGAGGAAGAAGAGGAGATCGAGATGGCGGACGAAGGAGAAGATACTCTGTTTGCTCGTGAAGACGAAAAAGAATCAACATTGGTTTATAATAATCAGATTTTGTAGGCTAATGTATTGAGCGGGACTTGTGGATATGATTTTGGATTGATATTGAGTATTTTTTGATTATATACTGAAACATATGTTTTATGCTTAATTGTTTCTTTATACTTAAATTTTTTTAATAGGGATGTTCAATTTTTTTTATGACAGTTTAGAAACTGTTCAAAAACTTAAGTTTCCAACGAGAGAAGAATATATTCAAATGGGATTGTTTGTGCTTTTGGCAATCTTGTTAGCTGGTGCTATCTTTGCTATCTATGATGCAGTGATCAGTAACTTGTATCTTACTTTTTATCAATTATTTAGAGGTTAATTATGGCTAAAATACAAGAACTTGATCTCAATAAACAAATCAAAGATGATAATCTGAGACGGTACGTTCTTTCAGTAAATTCAAACCAGGAAGAGATGGTAGTGGAGAATATGAAAGAAAGAATCAAAAAGATTGGTCTCGATACTGATGTAACGAGTTTCTTCATTCCGATTGTTAATGAAATCATCACAAGAAAAGACAAAAAATCTATCAAACCTACAAAACTCTATCCAGGATACTTGTTCGTAAGAATGAGAATGAATGATAAAATATGGTACGTAGTAAGAAATACACCAGGAGTAAGATTGATTATCGGAGCGGAAACAAGACCTATTCCTATCGAAGATGAACAATATGAAAAGATTGTTGCTGAGGTAAGAGAAAAGAATGTAAAACTCACAACAAGAAACTCATTTAAGGTAGATGATGTAGTAGTAATTAGAGAGTCAAACTTCAAAAATATGAAAGGTAGAATCGCTGAAGTAGATGACCTCAGAGGACAAGTAACAGTAATGGTAGAATTTATGGGAAGAACAACTCCAGTAAGTCTCTCATTTGATAAAGTAGAACTCGCTTAGTATATTCATCTCGATGATATAATAGAAACCTGCAACACCAGTTGTGGGTTTTTTATTTGATTGTTTTATTCTAGGATTTGGGTGTCTGGATTTTTCTGATTCATTTCTTTTGTTTTATGAAACGGCTTTTCTACATTCTGATTATCTTATTCTTTAACCTCAAGCGATGTATTCTTCCAAAAAAGCTAAAGGATATCATGGAGAACAGTTGGCAATTGATCACTTTCTTCAGGAGGGATTTAGTCTTGTGGAACAGAATTATACGATTGTGGGAGGAGAGTTGGATGTAATCATGAAAAACGATCAGACGCGATTGTTTGTAGAAGTAAAAGTGGTAGATAGTATTACGAGCTTGGGTGATTTTATCGGTAAACGTAAAATCTCTAGTCTTCAAAAAACAATCTTTCACTTTCTGAATGAGCAATCTGCGTCTACTCTTGAAGTGGAGCTGGCAGTGGTGTTTATTCATCATCATGCAATTTATCATATCTATTATTATGAAAACTAAAAAATTTGTATTGCTTATATTCCTACTCATGATGACGGTATTCGTTTTGAATGGCTGTAGTGCTCCTAGCAAGAAAGACTTTGTCGTGGAGGAAAGCCGGAAAATTTTCAACGGCTGATTAGATTGGGGTGAGGAAATGACGACTTGAACATGGTATGAAGGAAATCTTTCAGGCGTGTGGAGTCCTGATGGATCTGGAGAGAACTTGCGTATTCTGGGGAAGATCTGATGGGGAGGAGATGGCAAACAAAATAGGGTGAGCTTTGATGGAGAAGTGGGACCCTATGCTTTGGATGTCATTACTGTCCGAGAAGGTGGAAACTATTATCTCAAGGTAAAATCCTTTGAAAGCAGGAGAACCAGTCCATGAAATTCCTCCTCAGCCTTTCTGGAAACAGTGTTGAAAACAGCTTCTAGGCAACCAAACACCTTTATCTATCTGCGTAATTTTAGTTCTTCTCCTTGGATTTCTTTGATTGTCCAAGCCCAACAAACATTGAACATCATACTACCTTTTATTACTTTCCCTGCTGAATCTTGCAATTTTACCCAATGTCCGATTATTATTGATACTGATCTTTTGGGATCATTGTCTTGAGATAAAAGTAAGATATATACGTATCTCCAAGCAGCTAAGAAGAAAGATATTGAATTTTCCGATGCAGAACACAAAGTGCTGATCAATCAATTGGAATCATCAGGACTTACGATACGTGGAGATCTTACAGACCATGAAATTCATCTCCAAACTCAGAGTCTTGGACTCAGTAAAAGAACCATGAAAATTGATCTTTACCATGATATTGTGAATACAGTTCTTGATATTACAGTCTATGAAAATCAAAAACGTATTCAACAATGGAAGGCTGTCTATGATTTGAATACTACTGGATGATCGCTTATAATTCATCAGCTTATGACTTGATCTTTGGGAAGCGTACGAGCAAGCTGGAATATGAAAGGTGAATATATTCCAATATCTATTTTGCCAAATATTGATGTCTATAATTTACTTGGGAAATAAGTTTTTATCCGCTTGAAAAGAAAGTTTTTTTGACTATGTTTAAGTCTGTATTAGGAATATTTAATCAGACCAAAAGACTATGATTTTGATACCTGACATCCATATCAATGCAAAATACGGCAATAAGATTCTCGCAAAACTGGAGGAGCTTTTTGCCAAACATAAGGATGATGAGGTAGTATTTTTGGGAGATTATGTCTATATGTTTTCTTATGATCGTAGCTACTTACTCAAATTATTTAAACTCTTTATTAGCTTGTGCAAGGAAGGAAGAAAGGTAAAGATTATGGCAGGAAACCATGATTGGATACAGGATCAATTTGTGTTTGAGGAAGGAAAACATTTACGAGAAATGTTTGAAGCGGGAGAAAATACGATGAAGGGGTCTTTGCAATTTATCACGCAACCAACTCAGTGGGTGGATGAAATGCAAACCTTGCATGTTGTAATTCCTTACAATGATCGTCTGGAAGAACCTGCGGAAAGTGAGTTTTATGATACTAAACTTCTTACTTTTAGTGAACAGACGGAAGTTCTTGAGAGCAGCAGAGGTTTATTGGAATCTCCCAAAAAAGGAGAAAAACTTTCATGATTGCTCAATAGTATAGTACTTACTTATTACGAAACTAATAAAAATAAATATCCCAAAATAGTCTTTTATCATCATTACTATACTGCAAAAACATTTTTTCCTGGAGTGAATACGCAATTTCAATTTCGTGATGGCGCCATTCATCCCAAATTTCTTGATATTAATGGTATTATGTTGATTAGCGGTCATATCCACGAACCTTTCAGTTTCCAAAATTATCTTTGTTGCGGTTCTTTTTGGCATACGAGTTCTTTGGAAAAAAATGAAGCAAAATACTATTTTGTCTGAGATGTCAATAAATGATTTGAAGCCCAAATGCTCCATATCAATCCCAAAATTTCCTTCGAAGTTTCTTCAAAAGACCTAGATGGTGAGATTGAAATAACAGATTTGGAAGTACAAGAACAGATTGATAAAATGTTAGCGGAATCTCAAAATAATCTGAAATCTTCTTTTGTGCCTATTATTATTGAAGAAATTATATCACTTGCAAATCTTGATGTTACTCTGCAAACCGCTGGTCCCACCTCACAAATTAAAGCTGAAAGTCTTGCCATAAAACTCAATCATATTGAAATCAAAAAGATAGATAACTTGGTAAATAAAGATCAATTTAACTCTATTATAGAGTCTGATTTCCGTTCTTCTTTTTCTGATTGGAAGCAGTTACTTTCAGAATATCTCCATCATAAATATGATGCAGATCACGACTCGCTGATTGACTTCTTACATAATTATAATATAATTTGAAAAAATACTCTTGATACTTGACAATAAATAAATATTTGTCACTATTATCTAATTTATTTTATTATTAATTATTTATACGAAATGAACAAATTATTATTAATCTTAGGAGTAGTTGTATTGGTAGCTGGATGTGCTAAAAAACCTGCACCAGTTATGGAAGAAGTTATGTCTGGAGAAGTTATTGTTACTGGAGCAGCTATCGAAACTGATGCTTTGGATAACAGTGATATGATGATGTCTGGTGAAATGATGTCTGGTGAAATGATGTCTGGTGAAATGATGTCTGGTGAAATGATGATGTCTGGTGAAGCTATGGCTAACTAATCAAATATTCTTGAAACCTAAGGATAAAAAAACGAAGAATTTATTCTTCGTTTTTTGTTTAATTAAATCTGATTATATTTTATTTTCTTCTTATTGTCTTTGTAATATTGTGATATTCTAGGGCGCAGACAACTATAAGAATCATGTTCACATAGTGTTTGATATCCATACTAAGTCCCCAGAAACCAATTACGCCGTGCTTAGGATAGAGTTGATAACTAAATCCAAATATCATGAGGAAAAAGAATAAGGCAAATCCAATATAGCCGATACCAGTACGATTGAGAAGAGTATTGAGATATTTGGTAAGTAGATAAGAAGCAAGTGCAATAAAGCTAATGATCAGACCGTAAGGATATACTTGACCATAGGCTTGAATCTTACTATATGATGCCAAAGCTCTAATAGCAAATCGGCCATGGTCGTTGGGCAAACCTATCACGCTATCACTGAGTGTGAGAAATAATCACAAAGTCATGATCATCATCATAGTCGAAAAAAACAGCATATCTATGATACTTTTGATCGTATTCTTTTTTTTATTTTTTAAGAAAATTAATAATGCAATGATTGAGCCTATGATTATGCCTACATAATGGAAATCACTACCATTCGGTGTGAGAATAAACTTTACAATATTAGCAAATCCAAAGAGGTCTTTAGATTCAAGATAATATCCAGATGCTTTTCAAACTATGTAAATAATCAGAAATGCTCGTGGCAAAAAGAAGAAAAATTGTTTAAAGTCTAGCTTATTATTCTTACAATAACGATACGATGAATACAAAAATACTAAGATTGAGATTGCGATTCAGATTCAAAACATACTTATTTTAGTTCATCATAGTATGATGTAAGGTAACATGAAAAATTAATATTAGTAAAAATAACCATAATGTAACTTTGATTTTATATTCATAATTAGTATAAAGAAAAATACAAGATGAAAAATCCTACTCAACTATTTTATCAGATTATGAAATATCCTGAACCTACTAAAGAGGTGAAGCTTTTTTTAAAACGATGATCTGATGACTTTAAGGATGTGATCGAAGAAAAATTTCAACATACCGCTGAACAATGCGACTTATTTAGTTGGGATACTCCAGCAGATGAGCGCATGAAAGCATACATTGAGCAAATACAGAAACATGCTCGGGTTTGGAAATCTTTACCTTTCGTGACGCATATTTATCTTGCGAATAGCATAACATTTAATGCTTTGCATGAGGATTCTGATATAGATTTATTTATTATTACAACGCAAGGTAGACTACGAATTGCAAGATTTATGAGTAGACTAATCTTATTTTTCTTGGGTCTAGCAAGAAATTGAAATAAAATTCAGAAAAAATACTGTCTTTCGTTTTATATAGAAAAGAAACATGAAAATCTTTATGAATTGCTCTTACAGCCTTTGGATATTTATCTTATTTTTCGAATTGCGCATCTAGTGCCACTCTATACTACGAGTGTGAAAGACGTTGATCTTATTTGGAAGTCAAATAAATGGCTTAAATCCTATCTACCCAACCATCCTGGAAAACAGCTCATACGCTTAGGAAATGACCTTATAGTCTGAAGTAATTGGCGAAAAGAAACCATAGAAAGGATATTGAAAAGAAGACTTGGAAACTTACTCAATTTATTCATCGGATTTTTACGAAGACCATGGTTACATATCAAAAAAGGGAGGCTAGGCAAAAAAGGATGGTGAATTGTAATCAATGATTACATGCTTAAATTCCACGGAGATAAAAGAAAAGATATTATACTCAGATATATGAATGTGATAAAAAGCAAGAAGAATATCGAAGAATACACTGAAAGTAATATTGAGTAAGAAATTAATATTTTAAACTTTGAAGCACATCTTATGCTCATCTTATTGTATGCCATTATTTGACTTTGTATGGGTTCTTTCCTGCGATATTTAGCTAACTGCAATCACAATTTTAAAGACGTCTTAGTAGTTAGGTCTCAGTGCGATCATTGTCATAAGGTGCTCAAGCGATACGAATTGATACCTGTGTTTTCGTGGCTTATCCAAAAAGGAAAATGCAATCAATGTAAGTCAAAACTTTCGACAAGTTATCTTATTTCAGAAATTTGAACAGCAAGTTTTTTTATGTACTTGGGAAGTATTTTCGCAGGCTCAACGGTAGCTATTCAGTTGTTGATTGCGCTCATTGGATGCTGTCTCACGTACATGGCCATGATAGACATTATTAAAAAGGAACTATCAGTTATTACCTACACTCTATCATTACTCTTATTTTTCTGATTATATTATTTGAGTCATAGTGTTGATAAGTTGGGTGTTGGGATAATAGGTATGTATTGGTTTGGTTTACGGTTTATAATTTGGTTGATAGGAATACTTATCCATAAAGTGAAATATAATACTCGGTGACAGGGCTTAGGGTTTGGAGATGTTTTGTTTGCTGGTCTACTTGGATTGTTATTTGGACTTGGGCTCCAGCATTCAACTTTTCAGGAGTTGCATGTAAGCTCAAATTATAATTATTTTATCTTCCTGACATTAGCTTTACATATGCTTGCTTCAAGTGTCTGTGGGATATTGGGCTTCTTATTCCTTGAAGATGAAAAATTAGCTTTTATACCCTATTTATTGTGATGATTTGTGATAATGACAATACTACTTTCGAACTATTCTGATACTATCCTCTCTTTATTGCCATATTAGGCATTTTTAACTAAAAAACGCTTGTATTTTAATCATAAAACAGCATTTCCCATAGTAAGTATCCATTTATCCTCTCTTATTTTTTTTATGAAAAAGTATCTTTGAGAAGCATTGTGAACATTCTTTTTTGTATTGTCTATCGGATTAGCAGTACAGTTTGGAGGGGCTATGACAGCATTGACTATTGGTTGCGCATTGATGGTGTTAGTGTATGCTGGTGCACATATCAGTGGAGCACATTTCAATCCTGCGGTTACGCTTGGTCTGGCGGTAAGCGGTAAACATTCATGGTCACAGGTAATTCCTTATTGGATTAGTCAGTTGGCTGGAGCAATAATTGCTTGATTTCTCGTGGTTTGGATTGTAGGAAATCCATTGACGACAGTAACATTGGATCCCATGGCTCTCAAAGTTATTGTAGTAGAGCTACTGTATACCTTTGTATTGGTATGGGTAGTGCACAATGTCGCAGCTACTGAATCAAATTCTGGTAAAGGATTTTACGGTTTGGCTATTGGATTTGCGGTATTTATATGAGCTGTTAGTGTAGGCAGTATCTCTGGAGGAGCTTTCAATCCAGCAGTAGTAATTGGATCTTACTTTGATGGTCTATTTGCTACAAATCTTATCTGGCAACATCTCATAGGGCAGTTTGCAGGCGCTATCTTAGCAGGTTTGGCTTTCAAGTCACTTGTTTATAGCAAAGATTAAGACTAAATTATCTAACTACCATATAATACATTAAAAATAATCTGAAAACTCAGATAGGCTTTTGAGTCTCCTGGGTTTTTTATTTCAATCGCATTCAAGTTGTTTTTTTGCAGTTCCTTATTTTCCTTTTGCATTTGGTGGTATAAATTGTTATTATAGAACCAATACTTATTTTGACATAATCATACATGAACGAACCAATTATAGAAATACATGATTTATCACGAGCTTATCCCAAATCAGATCAGCTTATATTTGATAAATTCAATTTTACCCTGCATAAGGGAGATTTTTGCTTCTTGGTAGGAAAGTCGGGAAGTGGTAAAACTACGCTGGTAAAGTTTTTACTCAGACAGTTGCAACCACCTTTAAAGACTATTTTTTACCAAAAAGAAGATATTGCTAGATTTTCTACAGACGAAGTTCAAAACTATAGAAGAAAACTTGGGGTAGTCTTTCAAGATTATAAAATTATCGAAACTATGAGTGTCTGGGAGAATGTTTCGTATCCTTTAGTTATTGATAATATTGATCCTATCGCTAGACTTGAGAGTCTGGATCGTATTCTAAAAATTGTCTGACTTGAAGATAAGAAAAATATAGCATGTAAATTGCTTTCTGGAGGTGAAAAACAAAGAGTAAGTATTGCTAGAAGTTTGGCAAGCGATCCTAGCTTTATGATTGCGGACGAACCAACAGGGAACCTTGATCGAGATAATAGTAAACTCATCGCTGATAGCATGATTCAGCTTCACCAACAAGGACATACCATCTTGTTTATTACCCACGATCAAAGACTTATGGAATATATTCAAAAAAAACACGATAGTGTAAAAATAGTAGAACTCTAATCTTATTTGACCATGGATACTTTCAAAACTCCCAATCTAGATTCCGCACTCAATACTGAAAATTCCCTTCAGGATGATCTTTCTGATCTCAAGAAAAAACTTGAAATACAAGTTAACAAAGAAAAACTTGAAGATAACACTAAATCAGCTGATTTCCTCAAACAAAGTCTTGCACAATTAGCACTACTTGAAAGTGAATTGGTAAACAGACCTGAAAAAAAAGAAAAAGAAAATATAGAAGAAATAAAGAGCAAACTATCTACTCTCAAAAAGATACATACAAGTTTTAATGCGCCTGGATGAAATGTTGAACAAGCGTATATACAACTCGCCGATCAAAAAAGACAAGAACTTCAACAAAATGTTTCTAGCACTGCTACTCAGATGTGACAGGAGCGACCATGGTTATCATGATTAGTGAAAAGAGCTCTCAATCAATAAGATTACTTTTTTCAAGCTGAAATCTTTGAATTTAGAATTGAACTATAAATATATTGAGTCAGAATATTCATTTCGTCTCGTGAAATTTCTTCCAACCTTTTTGGAAAAATAGCCTTAAGATTCACATCAACATTAGCTTCTTTACTTCAAGAGCTAATTTTTTTATTATCTTCAAGCATTTTTATAATCTTTCCCAGTGTCTTTCTTTTGAATCCGCTTATCAAATCTAGTACCACGAGCATATGCTCATAATTGATATTTTGTGATGCACCTTTGATGATAGAAATAATGGCGCTGTCTACTTTTGGGGCAGGGGAAAACCCTTTTGCAGATATTGTTTTATTGTATTGAACAGTGTGTGAATAATTCAGCAACCATCGTAAGTAGGATTTTTTCTTGGCCTCAGTCGCTACTTTTTGAGCAAATTCTTTCTGTACTATAAATATACCTACTGGTATCCCAAAATTTGGATTGAGTAAAAATTTGGAAATAATCGGAGAAGTGATATAGTAAGGCAAAGAGCCGTATAGAAGAGTCTTATCTAGGGCAATAGCAGGGAGAGTTTCTTTCTCGAGTAATAATACATCGCTTCGTATAATGTGTTCAGGATCTATGAGCTCTTCAAGTATCTCTTGGAAGGTTTCATCTTTTTCAATTGCTCGAAAATTTTCCGCAAAGATGGGCTGTATGAACTTTGTTATTGCGCCTTTCCCAGGTCAAATTTCCACGCAATAAGTCAGATTATTTTTTTCTTTGTATCAGGAAACCAGATCACGAATTTTCGTTTTTGCTTTACTATCTACGAGAAAATTTTGTCATAAAAACGAGGGCAATACAATTTTTTACAAATTAAACAAGAGAATATTGGGCTTACTATAACTATTACATTGAGAATTGGAAGATTTTAATTATGAATGGTATTCTTTTATTTAATCAATTTTTCCAATGCGATCACATTTTCGTAATAGTATTATTTTTTCTGTAATATGCCTGATCGCAGCCTTTGTATATGGATATACTACAGGCGGCTGGGAGACTGCTTTTTCAACGTTCTTCATCGTTCTAACACTTTGAGCTTTAGAAACTTCTATCTCTTTTGATAATGCAATTGTAAACACTACGGTACTCAAGAAGATGGATGCCAAGCGAAGACATAGATTTTTGACACGAGGAATTTTGATAGCGGTCGTGGGCATGAGAATAATTTTTCCTCTTCTTATTGTGTCGCTTTTTGGTCATGTTAATCCAGTCGAAGCGCTCAGACTAGCATTGCGAGATTCTGATCAATATGCAAAAATATTGGAAATAGCTCACATTCCTATTTTAGGATTTGGAGGAGCATTTTTAATGATGGTAGGTCTCAAATTCTTCTTTAATGAAGATAAACATACACATCGGATTTGATGGATAGAGAAATACCTTCAAAAAATGCACAAAATGGAGGCCATTGAAGCAGGTATTGTTATGATTTTATTATATATATTCTGACAATTTGTTGCGCCAGAACATTTCACTGATTTCTTTGTCAGTGGAATTTTGGGACTAATTGTATTTATTATTGTAGATGGTTTGAGCACTCTTTTGGAGTCAAATCAGGCATCAGGGATGATAAAAAGTAGTATGATGTGGTTCTTATATTTGGAATTATTGGATGCATCGTTTTCACTTGATGGAGTGATTTGAGCTTTTGCGCTTTCCAAGAATTTACTAGTAATAGCTTTGGGTCTAGGAATCGGTGCTTATTTTGTGAGAAGTATGACTATGTATCTGTATGATAAATGAACGCTGAATATGTATAGATACCTGGAAAATGGAGCTTTTTGGGCAATTTGCTCACTCGCTTTGATGATGTTTTTGGGTACTATTATTCATATTCCAGAAGTCTTTACTTGATTGATTGGGATAGTGGTGATAGGGCTTTCTATCTGGAGTAGTGTGAGGGAGCAAGCTAAAAAAAAGCCAGAAATAGAAGATGTGATTTAATAAATAGTATAATCTGATTATATAAATACTAAATAGTGAAAAGTCAATCTCTTATACGGGATTGGTTTTTTTTTCATTCACATTTTTGACAGTCTAAGAAAGTATGAGTATACTAGAGTACTGTTCTTAGTTTTAAAAATATTGTGAAATGTTAACACTCAATGATCTAGAAGAACCATTCATTCATCACCGTAAGCCTGTTATTGAAGGCAAAATATCCGGAAAGAAAAAAATATGAAATTTTCTTTGAGAATCAATAAAGGTAGGATTCGTAATTTTGTGAAGCTTCCTTTTTGCTAATATTTTTGTGAATGCAACTCTTTATAAAGAAAAACTTTATGAATTCATAAATGGAGTTCAAAAAATAGGAATTACAAAATTTGCTGATAACGCCCACTCCAACACTAACTCCAAAGATAATTACCTCGATCAACTCTTTAAATCTCAAGGAATTGTTAGAAAACAGAACGTAAAAGATCATATCTATGCTTATTACAATTCTAGACCACAAACTCTTGATTTCCAATTCAATATCCTGCCTCCTGGAAAGAGAATTATTATTCCTGATCTTGGTATTCAAGCTCCTATTCAAGATGTAGATGGAGATGTACAAGCAAAGATGGAAGATGGCTTGTTTAGTGATGAATTGAAACAAGGGGTAGTGCATTATCCTACTACACCAGAGCCAAATGAGCCAGGAACTACTATGATTTTCTGACATACGAGTAATTATTTTTGGGTAAAGTCCGCATACAATACTGTTTTCTCAAAAATACCACAACTCAAAGCTGGTCAGACAATTCAGGTAATTTGGAATGGAAAATTATATGAGTACGAAGTAAAAGAACAAGAAATAGTAAAACCAAATGAAGTTCCTGAAGCCTATGCACAAAATTTTGATAGCACGAAGAAAAGACTAGCTATCATGGGTTGTTACCCAGTAGGAACAAGCGATAAAAGAATTATTGTATTTGCTGAGCCAAAAGCACGCAACAATCAAGTCGCTGATTTACTGGTAACAGGAACAAGTCTGGCGTACCATGATAACCAATACGGTCAAGTGCAATAATAACCATTTATAATTTGTAACTATTATTATTAAACTTTATATCTCACCATCTTCAGAATCAATTTATCAGATTATTAACAATTATAATCTGAGCTATGCTGCTATCAAAAAATATAGTCTGATAGTTTTATGATTGATTGTAGGCATAGTAATTGTTGGATATGAATTAATTGGCTGAATGGCAAAAGAAACGACTATTGTTCATACTTCAAATACTGGAAACGTTGGTTTTATTCAAACAGGGACTACTTTGCTTGCAACAAATATCTATTACCGCGATGAAGGTTTTAAGATTGGAGATTTCCAAGCGAACTTATTGGGTGGTCGATATCAATTTATAAACGGGAAACATCTTGGTTATAAGAATCTTATGACTTATGATAACTACCCTTTGCCTCAAAATATTAGCACTTCTCAAAATACTGATTATGGAGGTGATACCACGGAACAAAAGGTAGCAAAATATATTCAGAATTTTATAATTTTGGAACCACAGTTAATCAACGAGAATATGATTAAAAATGAAGTTACTAAACTTCCACAAGTGGATCTTATCGATCAGTTTAAGTTATGATGTTTAGACTCAGTAGCGTTGATATTTGGAGAATTTTGTAATTATAATTTGGAACAATTTGCAAAATATTCTTATCAGTATGATATTCTTTACGACTTTAAGAACTTTGAAACACTCTTTCAGCATATCCAAACTCTCTCAGGCTCTACAAGTAATGATATCTGCGAAAGCATTGTAAACTATGAGATGTTGAGCTGAATTACCAATGCACAATTTGACCCGCTTATATCAAAATGTAATGATAAAGTTCAGAAAACTCATCAATCATTGCTCAAACGAACTCAACTTGAAAAAGAAATTAGAACAAGTTTGCTAGCTACGATAGATCAAAACGACATACGAAATCAATTTAAGCTCGTGAGCAGTATGCAAGTATTGCAGACTCAGATTACGGATAACAAGATTGATATACTTTTCCTAAACTCGTATTATGAGTATATAAAACTCATGTTGGCCTCCAAAACACTTGACCAATTTACCATCGATTTGATATATAAATTTCATAATCAATACTTACTCAAGTGATTACTTGATTTACAAAATGTTGTAAATTTGGATACTGTTACTGATTTGCAAAATAGTCTAGAAAAGCTTGATCGTCTCAATATTGGTGATAGTGCTAATGGAGTAGTATGACTCAGAGGAAGAATATCCTCTGGAATGGTATTGACGACCGATTATACTGAAGAACACCCATCTTTGGGTGGAGAAGAAACACTTGGAACTAATAGCCAATCTGGAGTAGATACTAAGATTATTGAAAAGCTAATTGGAACCGTAGATAGTACTATTGAAAATACACTCAATTCTGGAGGAACAAATACATCAACTAATACACAAATAGATACACCATTGGATACACAAATTGATAATACTAACTCAGATGGACAGGACAACCTCGATACTTATCAACCACAAAAACCATCAAGCTACAATCCTACAGTCAGTAATTTGGATGCTCAACAAAAAACACTCGTTTCAGATAGAATGTTTAACAACTTAGGTATAAAACCTGATCTAGTGGTTAGCAAGGGTGAAAAGTATTTTGTTGAACGAAGCTATCAATGATTTGTGTTTTCTGCGATTTTAGACAAAAATAATAATTGGAAGCTTAGTCCTATTTATGTGAAAATAGACGAAGTTCGTACGCTTATTCCAGAGTTTATGTTGGATTTGATGGATTATGATAGATATGCTCAAGTGAAGTTCCTCAAAAATCCTGAGCAATATGTCAGACAGGCAACACAATAAAGATTTCTTATTTGAATATCAAATTATTTATTATCGTGTTGACTCAGATATTAGAGTTGAGATATTTTTTTGCTTGAATAAATTTTGCTGACCATATTGGGTCATTGACAAACTTAACCTGTAGAGCTCAGATAAGTAAGTCTAGTACTCACATATCATTGGCTTGTGTGAAAAGTTCGAATTGCTTGCTAAACAATGAAGTTTTCAAAAAGTTTTCATCTATAATTTTTACACTTTCAGCTAATTTTTGAAATACAGGATCATAAGCGATTCTTTTTTCAATGCCCATTCTTCCCAAACCAAGACCATCAACTTCAGCATTTTCATAAAAATTGATGAGTAGTGCTCTCGATACAATAGTGGGAAGTAATTGTTGAATATTGCTGCATGTGCAGATTATTATTCTATTTTTCAAGGGTTCTTCGAGTGTTTTCAAGAAAGCATTTGCCGTAGCTTTATTCATCCTTTCAATATTTTCCATCACCAATAATTTTCTTTTTCCAATCGGAGATTTATCCAGCCAATCCATGATTTCTCTAGCTCCAAAATCATTATAAATACTGCCATCCAATAATTTTATTTCAAATTTACTATAGTCGGTATCTATTTTGAATACGTGAGTTGTATTCACTATTTTATCATTCAATTTTTTGAGTTGCAACCATTGGTCCGAGAGATCTCTCAAAATCATGAGATCTTGTAATTGGTATTGTGGTTCAACAAGTTCATCAATAACAGACTCAATGAGCGTCATTTTGCCTATATATTGAGGTCAGCTTAATAACAAAAAACCCTTATCATCACCTTTATTGATAATATGCTCAATGCATTTTTTGAAATAAGTTTGCGCTTGTTCGTTACCTTTAAAATCCATGAATAATCTAATTTTTTTAATAAATCTGTATTGTATTTTTCTGAAATTTATGATGATTTTTTTTGTAATTCTACTTTTTGTTCTATTTGCAACATGATGGCTTCTATGTCTTTGAGAGAATAATCAGCTTCTAATCTAAATCCTGCAGCTTTTACGTGGCCCCCACCTCCAAAACTAGCTGCAATCTGTTGGACGTCAATATCAGTTGCTGTCCTAAGGCTGCCGTATCGTTTGTTATCTTGATGAGTGAATTTAGCAATAACGTCTTTCCCTACTATTTTTTTCATTAACCCAAATGCTAGACCCGCTTGCTCAGTATCTAAACCTAATTCTTCAATGTCTTTTCACTCCACTACTACCCAAAGACAATTTTTAGTAAAATGAATAGAACCAAACATTTTTTTAGCATATTCTAGCTGAGATGGTGTAACTTCATTGAGTTTTTGTATAATTGATTTTTTATCAGCTCCTGCTTTGAGCATACCCAAAGCGTTTTCAAAGCTACGCACACTGTCTTTTTCGTACTCCAATCCTACACTTCCACCTGTATCGGTGGTAAGACCTAGAAAGCATCGCGTGGCAATTTGCTTATCAATACCTTCAGGATCCAGATAATTTAAAATTTCCCATAACCATTCACATGCACTACTTGAGCTAGCGTCTACCATACTGCAATTTACTGGCACAGGTGTATTTATATGATGATCTATGCAAACTGTTATTTTATTTTTAATATAATCTGATAAGATAATCTGAATATCGCTTCGTTGATTTGGTGCACAATGATCGAGAAGTATTACTACTTGTACTTCTGGAAGTTTAAAACTTTCATGGTCTGTAAAGTACTGTACTTTTTCTGATCACCATACCCAATTCATACTAGGAGCATGAGATCTTGAAGCTGTATAATGTACTTCCTTCCCACCGATTTTTTCAATCCAATGACCCAGCGCAAGAAGGGAACCTAGACAATCACCGTCTGGTTTTGTATGTCCTACCAACAAAAAACTACTATTTTCTTGTATGATAGTTTGAAATTGCTTTATTTGAGGTATTAATTCTGGTGTATAGGTATTTATATGAGTCATGACATATGATAATATTAAACTATTTTATTGGATTATATTGCTTATGGTGATTTATAAAGATTATACATTTTGATAACTAGATCTCCTCTTGTTATAAAATCTTGAGTTCCAGTGCTTGTTGTTTTGTTACTGATTCTTGTTAATACTGTATTGGCTTGGCTATCAGTGAGATTGTTTTGAGGATAGAATGACCTATCTATTCATTGGAAAATTCCAAAACGACATGCTTCAATAATAAACATATACAGATCTTTGGAGAAAACAAATTTATCGTTGAAGCTGCAGTTGATCTGTAAGTTAGGTCTATTGAAATAACTTTCTTGCAAGGTTGCTCTAGCATATTGAACAAACATTTTAGCAGCTTGTTCTCTATTGATTAATTGTTTAGGCTGAAACCAATCCAAGCACTGTACGCTTGTAATTTGGTTTTCATATGCCCAAGTATGAGCGGTATTAAGTTGGTTATAATAGGTCTGTTGAGCTGAAGTCGCAGCAAAGATTTGACCTCAAAATATGGTAACTGACGTAATATACACGAAAAGAATGATCTTCTTCATGGTAAAATATATTATAAGATAAAATGAGTTTTATATGTTAATTTTTTCAGCAAGTTTGAATGTACAATGATTTTAAGACTTTAGTTGTGCTTGTTTCAAAGCATATGCATCCAGCATCATTTCTATCAATCCACCTCTACTCACTGGTAAAATAGATCAGGTGCTAATATCCAATCCAGTTATTCTGCCTATAATTATATTTGCTTGTTGATGAGTGAGTTGTAACTTTGGCATAAAATAACCATAATCTCCAGCCATAATATCAGTATAACATGCTTCTACTGCATCTCGAAAAAATATTGGCGTAATGTCAGATTTATCTTGAAAATAACAATTTACATTACTATTTACGCGCTTAAAATACTGTTCTTGATCGATAAGTTTGGCAAATTGAGTGAACATTTTAGCTGCCCCTTCTCTCGAAAGTGGTTCTTCTGGCTGAAATCCTTCCAATGTTGAAAAGGAAGTAATACCACCATTGTAAGCAAATTTGTGAGCTTTTTCTAATAAGGTAAGCTCTTTCGCTATCGGTGCTTCTGGTCCTGCTGTATTAACTGTAGTCGTATCTGGATTTACTTTGATAACATCCGGATTGTAGGCAACTGGATTTGAGGGAGCAGGATTGGTTCTTATGACTCCTGTGGATGAAGCAATTATTGTAGGTGAGTTTTTTAATCAATTATTGACTCCTCGCGCAAGCATTCCCACACATGCAGCGATGATAACTAACAATACAGTTTGATGAAAATTCATAAGAACTCTAAAATTATGAGATAATAATATTGCATATTTTACCTGGTATTCGGATTATTTTTTTAATTGATCCTTCACTGAGATATCTATTCAATTTTTCATCTGCTTTTACAAGCTCTATTACTTCTTCCTGATTAATAACTTTTGGCACTGGGAAGCTTCCTTTGAGTTTTCCATTTATTTGAATAGGTAGATTTATAATCTGATCTGCTACTTTGGAGCTATCAAATTGGGGTCGCGTTTGATCGGCAACATTTCCTGTATTTCCTATCTGTGTTCGAAGTTTTTGTGCTGATTCACTCGCAAACACGGACAACAGTAAAAGTAAGATCTCAAAGTTTTTCTTGCCAATAGACTGCTTATCATAAATTTCATTGGTTAGTATCATGAGCTTACTAACAGCTGTATTAAACTTCAATGCCTCCATATCTTGGCTCACTCCTTGCACAGTAATCTGTGTCAGACTATCCAAATGATCTCCTTTATCTATAAATTGAGTAGCTCTTTCCACTCTATCCAAGAATCTTTTTACTCCCGCGACACTGTCTGGATTCCAGTTTTTATTGATATCAATCGGTCCCATGAAAGCGATATAGGTTCTGAGAGTATCAGCATTGTATTGAGTAATAATATCTACAGGATCGATAATGTTTCCTCGTCTTTTGGACATCTTACGCCCATCAGGACCTTGAACCATTCCTTGATGTACTAGTTTTGCAAACGGTTCTTTACTCGCATTCTGAATATATCATGTATCTTGCAAGAATTTGTAGATAAATCTAGAATAAATAAGATGACCTACTGTGTGCTCTTTACCTCCCACATATAAGTCTACAGGCATATATTTTGCATTTTCTGGCGAGATAAGTTGTTGAGTATTCTTGGGATCAAGGAAACGTAGATAGTAGAATGAACTACACATGAAAGTATCTAAAGTGTCACATTCACGCAAGTAAGTCTTTCCATCTTTAGCATGATAGTATTTGAAAGTGGGGTGATCTTCGAGTGGTGATTTACCTGCTGGTTTGTAATTTGGTAAATCCAAAGGAAGCAGTACCGGCAATTCATCGTCTGGAATAGCATGCGGAATCCATTTTGATTTATCAGGATGGGGATTGTGAGCATCATATGTATTATCTTCGTTGTCCGCAAATGTATAATAAACAGGAATTGGACTTCATCGATATCTTTGACGACTTACCGACCAATCACGCAATCTATAGGTAGTTTTTCTATTTCCCTTAGCGAGAGATTCCAGATATGTTGTGATTTTTGCCTTGGCTTCGATATTATCAAGACCATCAAACTGTCCTGAGTTTATAAGCTTACCTGTTCAAGTATATGACTGATTTTTTTCTTTATATCTTTGAAAGAAAATGAGATTAGAATTGCAATCACCAGGTACTTCAGATAAAAATTCTTCAACTTTATCTATTGCTATCCGATGCAAACTATGATTATCTTCATCCTCAATGATTCCATTGTTTGCTTTTGATTTTAGGCGATACACCAAGCATTTTTCATAAGAATATCTATTTACATCTTTGTGAGGAGCAAAATATTCCGCATGAATTTCTCACGCAATAGTTTCCACATACTCGATATCAGTATATCCTGTTTCTTCACAGATTTCTCTTTGTCCTGCTTCAATCCAATCTTCTCATTCTTCAACTCCGCCCATTACGAACGATCTCCATACGGCTTTCTTCCAATCTAAACAAAGTGCATTTTCTCCTTTTTCATCCAAAAGCACAGCGAGAACATTACTTCTTACTGTCTGAGTTTTTCATGGCACCGGAGGATTTCCAGAAATATAGTGCTGCGCAATCACATGTTTTACTTCTATGTTATATTTATTCGCAAATTCATAATCTCTCTCATCGTGAGCTGGCACAAACATCACAGCTCCTGTTGCATAATCTGGTAATACATAATCTCCAAACCACACAGGTACTTGTTCTCCACTTAGTGGATGAGTCACAAATATTCCTGAATTCATTCCATTCTTTGTTCTTTCAGTAGACTGTCTATCAATCGAATTGAGTTTGGCAACCTGAGTACGAAACTCTTTCAGTTCTTCTTTTTTCTGACTATTTAATAAATGATCTATAATCTGATTTTCAGGAGCAAGCACTATCGCCGTGACTCCATAGAGTGTATCTGGGCGAGTTGTGAAGACTTTGATTTTGGTATTTGGATGTAATTGCACTTCAAAATCAATCTCCGCACCTTCACTTCTGCCTATCCAATTCTTTTGATGAATTTTAGTTTCTTCAGGTCGATCACAGTCAGAGTAGTCGAGTAATTGTTCGCAGTAGTCTGTAATCTTGATATACCACTGAGGCATTTGTTTTTGGATGATGATAGACTCACATCTTTCACATTTTCCATCTACCACTTGATCGTTCGCAAGTACTGTTTGATCAACAGGGCATCGGTTGACCAGGCCATCTTTTTTATAAGCTAATCCATGTTCAAATAGTTTACTAAATATTCGCTGTGTTCGTTTGTAATATTCTGGATCGGAAGTTGCTAGTCTTCTTTCTTTATCAAAAGTAAATCCTACTTTTTCAATTTGTGTTTCATAATAGGCAATATTTTCTTCTGTAGCAGTTTGCGCTGATTTGTTATTTTTGATAGCAAAATTTTCTGTAGGTAATCCGAAACTATCGTAACCAAGTGGAAAGATAACATCGTATCCTTGCATTCTTTTTATTTTTGCCACGAATTCTGTGATCAAAAAATTGGAAACATGACCTACATGCATAGCGAACCCTGACGGGTAGGGGAACATAGGGAGTACATAATATTTTGGTTTTTCCATTTTTTTGAAGTGTTAGTGATTACTAATAGATAGTTATATACTAATATTTTATGATTAAATTACTAGATCATCATCAGATTTTGTGGTCCTGAATACGCATCTGATACTTTACAAAAATGTGATACTATTTATAATTTTCTCTTGCATTTATTTTCAAGATAGTTACTAATCTTCATGCCTTGATACGAACAATCCTTTGTTTATAAGATTGCTCGAGTTTTTTATTACCTATAAAAAACCAGTTAATTCGTATATTTAGATTTCATAAGCTGAAAAATTTAAGATCCTATAGCTCAATGGATAGAGCAGTGCCCTTCTAAGGCAAAGGTTGATGGTTCGAGTCCATCTGGGATCACCACTAAGCTCCTATCGTCTAGTGGTCCAGGACATCGCCCTCTCACGGCGGAGATCGCGGGTTCAAATCCCGCTAGGAGTAAAATCCCTAATCGGTAATAATATTACCACTTAATTATTCTTATTCAACTTTATGGCAAACCCATTAGCTCACAAAGCTCAAAAAAACTTCCAACAAAGAAATGACCAGTTTAGACAATTTATCAACGATATGATAAAGGCATCTACTATCATCATTATCGATGCTGAAGGTAACAATTTGTGAACCTATAGAAGGGATGAAGCATTAAGAATTGCTGAAGAACAATGACTCGATCTTATTCAAATGAGATACGATGCAGCTACTATGACGAGTATGTGCAAACTTATGGATTATGGTAAGTACCAATATCTCAAGAAAAAATGAGAAGGAGACAAAAGACAATCAGCAAACAAAGGAATGAAAGAGCTTGCTATACGTTACAACATTGGTGATAATGACTTACTTATGAAAATGAATAAAGGTAAGGAAATTTTATCTGATGGATATCAATTGAGATTCGCAATAAAATTGAAGTGAAGAGAAAATATCTTCAAAGACATTGCTTTCGTTAAACTTCAAAAAGTTGTAGAATGAATTGGCGACCTTGGTAAATCACAATGAATTAAGAGTGAACCACAAGGATACAGCGTAATATTCATTGGAAATAAAACTAGCATTGCAAATAAAAGTAAAAAAATAAATCCATAAACCATTTGAAAAAACAAACAACAACAATATACTGACGACCCAGCAAAAAATCAATTTACTTTAATTAACAAATCACTCCATTATGAAAGTCAAAACACATCAAGGAACAGCAAAGAGATTTAAAATAACTTGAACTGGTAAATACATTCACGACAAAGCTCGTAAAAACCATTTGATGAGTAACAAAGGAAGATCAGATAAGACATTTGATTACGGTAAAGTTGCTAGCGATGCAAATAAAGCAAACATTAAAGCACTTATTCCTTACGCTAAATAATTCACGAAACTCTACTAATATATCTAAAATCAAATTATTTTATTAATTATTACAACCACAACAATGAGAGTAAAAAATTGACTTCAAAGACACAAGAGACATAAAAAGTTTATTGCCCTTGCAAAAGGATATAGACTTGGAAGAGGTAATGTGTACAAGCAAGTAAGAAATGCCATTGTTAAGGCAGGTCAACATGCTTACGAAGATAGAAAATTGAAAAAAAGAGATCAAAGAAGACTCTGGATTGAGAGAATCAATGCTGCCGTTCAACTCAAAGGTGGTAAATATTCAAGATTCATCAAGATGGCTTCTGATAAAGATATTACTCTCAACAGAAAAATGCTTAGCAATATCGCTATCGTTTTCCCTGCTGTATTTGATAATATCTACTCTGAAATTACAAAATAATCTGAGAATCTTACCAAATAGTCTCGTATTGAAATGTACGAGAATAATACGCCTGGGTGGCGAAATTGGTAGACGCAGCGGACTTAAAATCCGCCGATAGTAATATCTTGTCGGTTCGATTCCGATCCCAGGCAAACCCATCAATATCAAATCTAAAAACAAATAATAATTATTATAATCAGAATCATATTTATAATTCTTTATACCAATTCACACATGCCGTTTACAATCCGAAGAACAAACGATCTCAGTAGTAACGAAAGAATGGTTGCTTTCTATAAGAAAGAACTTCAATCTTCTCAAACTATTCAGTATGCAAAAAAACAAAAGCATTATAACACTAAATGGTACAGAAAAAATGTATCAAGAGATGTTCCTAGTTCTAGAAGATATCTCAGAATGAGAGCTATCGTAAGTTCTATGTTCAAGAAAAATCAAAAGAAATATGATCTTCTTGTTCAACTTGGTAAACTCGCTTAATCAGTTATTCCACAACACAATTTTTAAAATAAATACTATAAAGATTCCCAATATCATCAATTTTAATTTATAATTCAAAGATTCCTATGTTTGCCGTAATAGAATTACAATGACATCAATATATTGTAAGAGAAAATGATACACTTATTGTTGATAAGTTAGAGCTCACTGATAGTAATTATACAGCAACTAAAGTTTTGTTGATATCTGAAGAAGATGGAACAAATACGATTGTGGGGAAACCTTTCATCACTGGAGCTAGTGTTGCATTCAATGTAGTGACTGACTTCCAAAAATGAGAAAAAATCAGAGTTCTTAAGTTTAAAAGAAAAAATAGATACCAAAGAGTAATCTGATTTAGACCACATCAAACAGTACTTGAAGTGAAACAAATCATTGGAGGTGGGACTAAAGCAGCAGCTAAAAAAGCTGATATTGAAGAAGCTCCAAAGAAAGAAGCAAAAACTCCAGCAGTTAAGAAAGAATCTGCTCCAAAAAAAGTAGTTGCTAAGAAACCAGCAGCTAAAACAGCTGAATAATTAATCACGAAATTATTATATATCTGATTATTTTACACTATATACCAATTCACAATTTATGGCAAAGCCAATAGCACAAAAACCTCAAAAAGTATTTGAGCCAAGAGTTAAGAAAGATTCCAACGATGTAGAACTTTCAGGAATCATTGAACAAGATCTATGATTCGGTAACTATGCAGTGCGTATTGAAGGAATTGATCAAACTATCACTGCATACGTTGGTGGTAAGATGAAGATGAGAAAGATCAAGGTTATCGTAGGAGATACCGTAATGGTAAAGATTAATCCTGATGACTGGAGTAAAGGAATCATCACTTATAGATGAGTAAAAAGCTAATTCAATATCCAATATCTTACTATACAGACTATCAACTATTTTAATCTCTTAATTGCCTACCTATGAAAGTCGCAACATCAGTAAAAAAAAGATGTCTCAACTGTAAAATTATAAAAAGACACGGTAGAGTTATGGTTATCTGCATTAATGCAAAACATAAACAACGTCAAGGATAGTTCTTAATTAAAAAAATATTTAACTTATTATTTAACATTACAATGTTCAGAATCCAAGGTCACGTATTATCAGAAAATCAAATAATTTGGACAGCACTTACTACTATATTTGGTATAGGACTTCCTACAAGTAAAAAATTACTTGAAAAGTTTGAGCTTCCACTCAATAAAAGAGTGAAAGATATTACTGAAGCAGAGCAAAAACTCATCACTGATGAAATCAAAGAAATGGTAGTGGAAAGTGATCTCAAAAGAGAGGTTGGCAATGCTATCAAAAGATTGAAAGAAATCAGATGTTATAGAGGTATGAGACATAATCTTGGTCTTCCAGTAAGAGGACAAAGAACTTCTCAAAATGCTCATACTGCAAAAAAATTACTTGGAAGAAGCAGAGTAAGACCAGTATTGAAAAAATAATACATTATAAAATTCTCTAACATATAACATATAATCAGATTATTATTTATTAATTATTAACACCAACAATAAATGGCTGGAGTAAAAAAATCATGAAGTGCTAGCACTGGAAATAAGAAAAAAAAGTATCCTAAAATCGCTACTGGATTAATTCATCTACAAACTACAAGTAACAATAGTATTGTAACATTCACTGATAATAATGGTAATGTTATCGCTACTGCTGGAACTGGAAGAGTAGGATTTAAAGGTAGTAAAGAATCTTCTGCATATGCTGCTGAAATGGCTGCTAAACACGTTATTGGAATCGCAAAAAATGAGTGTGGTCTCAAAGAAGTTGGTGTACTTTGTAAGGGTGTAGGACTCGGAAGAGATGGTATGTTCAAAGCTATCAATGAACTTGGTGGAATTGATATTACTTGGATTAAGGACGTTACTCCATTGAGATTTGGAGGAACAAAAGGTAAGAGACCAAAAAGAAACTAATAAAATATTATTGAATACAAAATATATACTTTTATTATTATTACTTAACACTAGATGAGTAGGCATACAGGAGCTAAATACAAATTATGTAGAAGAGAGGGAGTAAACCTTTTTGGACCTGAAAAATATGATCCAAAGAATAGAAGAGGTGGTCCTGGACAACATGGTCAAGCTAAACCAAGAATGTCAGAATACTACAAACTTTTGAGAAACAAACAAGTTTTGAAAAGAATGTATCAAATGTCTGAAAAACAATTTTCTAATCTCGTTAATATCACGAGTAAAAAATATGCTAAAAATAAAAGCCAAGATCATGATATGGTATTGACTCAGTTTTTGAATAGAAGATTGGATAATGTTGTTTTGAGAGCAGGGTTTGCAAGAACAATTATGCAAGCAAGACAAATGGTAGTTCATGGACATTTCTTGCTCAATGGTAAGAAACATAATGTTCCTTCTTATTTTGTGAACATAGGCGATATCCTTACTTTGAAACCAGCATTACAATCATCAGCATTGTATGACTTAGATACTAAAAACTATCAATCTCCAGTTTGGTTGTCAGCTAACTTTACTAATTTCGAAATCAAAGTTTTGGAATTCCCAGGTGAAACTGAAACTCAAGGATTGCCAGTAGATGTATTGAAAGTGATCGAGTTTTATGCGAGAGCCTAAGTTTTCGTCGGTCTTCCAAGTTTTTCTTTTTTGGAATACCAACTCAATCAATTTTCAAATGGATATTGAGAATGAAATCATAATAACTATTATAAAAACAACTCTTTCGGGGTTGTTTTTTAGCTCATGGTTTTGAAATTCTATTGACTAAAATACCACCTATTCTAATATGTTATTTATAATCTTGTACATTGTATTATGGCACTCAGTGAACACCAAGTAAGAACCCAAAAAAGAGAGGAACTCCTCAAGATGAACATAGTTCCTTATGCGCCTAGGTTCAAAAAAATACAAACCTTACAGCAATGTAATGAGTCTTGTGAATCGAGAAATTCTTTAGAATTACTGAGAGATATCAACGATATTATAGCTCAGCCTCAAAGAGAAATATCAACCGCAGGAAGACTCACTTTGTTCCGTTCTCACGGAAAAATTTCTTTTGGTAAATTGATGGATGAAAGTTGAGAAATTCAGATTATGATTCATAGAGATAATTGTAAATTACTCAAAAATAGAGCACCACATAAAGTAAATCAAGAATACCAACAACTCTCTCCAGAACAAAAACAACTTTGGAGACATATTGTAAAAATGGTGATCGTAGATGATGACGGAAAGATCGCATGCAGCTATGTCTCAAGTTCAGGAAACTACTCTTTGCCGGGTGGTGGTGTAGATGATGGCGACAATTACTTTGACGCGGTTCACAGAGAAGCGCAAGAAGAAACTGGCTGTGATGTAAAAATATTATATGAGTTACCAAAAGTACACGAGTATCTCAAAAAACGAGATAGACATCAACTCGCATATGGATATCTTTGTAAGACAGTAGGAGAGAAGGGTTTACCTCAATTTATTGAATCTGAAATTCTTGATTGATTTGAAATTAGATGGGTGGAAATTGAAGAATTTGAAAATAATCTGAAACATCAAATCGCAAATCCTGACAAAGATACCGAATGGGAACTTCTGGATGGAATTTTCAAAAGAGATCTGATTATGTTACAATCTGCAAAAGAATTACTCAATAAAACCAAAGAAGCAGGAAATCATGAAGGCTACAATACTATTACAGAAATTCAGGATCAGCTCACAGACCCAGAAGGAAACCCAATCGAAGCCTACAAATTTTTTGAAAAATATATTGATGTAGGAGATTTTGTGGGAGTGAAAGGAGAATTATTTGTTACTCACAAAGGAGAAGCAACCTTATTTGTTTCTGAATTCCAACTCTTATCGAAAGCTTTGTTACCGCTTGGAGATAAATTTCATGGTATCGGAGAGAACGAAGAAAAGGCGTACAGACAAAGATATTTGGACATGATTTTCAATCGTGAAACTTTGGAAAGAATGAAACTCAGAAGCAAGTTCCTAAAGGTAATTAGAAATTTTTATGATGAACAATGATTTATAGAACTCAATACAGGAATATTAGGTAACTTCGCATCGGGCGCTGCTGCAGCTCCTTTTGTGACTCATCATAATGACTTTGATCTTGATATGTATCTGAGAATTAGCGCTGAACCAAGACTCAAGATGGCAACAGTAGGAGGACTAGAAAAAATCTTTGAAGTGTGTATCGACTTCCGTAACGAAGGTTCAGATCCAAGTCACCATCAAGAATTTAGCATGATAGAACATTATGCAGCTTATTGGGATTATATTATGAATATGGAATTTACAGAAAAAATGTTTGACTATATTTTCAAAAATATTCCTGAACTCAATCCTATAGTAAGTATTCCTGATAAAGAAGGTAACATAAGAGAAGTAGATTTCAGTACTCCGTGGAAAAGAATAGACTTTGTAGCACAGATCAAAAAAGACAGTGAAATAGATGTATCGTTATATGGGGCAGGAGACGAAGATAATTTGAGAGGGATGATCAAATCAAAATGATATGATTGGGTAGGATTGGATGTACAAACTACTGCAACTATGATTGATTATTTGTATAAGAAAGTTTCGAGACCATGAATTGTGGGACCAGCCTTCATTTACAATTATCCTAAGACGATGCAACCACTTGCACGTCAGGATGATGCCAATCATAATATGGTACAGCAATGGCAGCTACTCATCAATGGATGGGAAGTAATCAAAGCCTACAGTGAACTTGTTGACCCTATTATTCAAGAAAAAAACTTTGAAGAACAATCATGAGCTGTAGCAAAATGAGATGTAGAAGCAACAAAATCTGATGAAGAATTCTTGTTGGCAATGCAATATGGAATGCCTCCGCAATCAGGTCGAGGAATGGGAGTTGATAGAATATTCTCACTACTTACAGGTTGTAGTAATATTCGTGATGTGATTATGTTCCCGCTTGTTAAACCTGAAACACCTGTACAAAACGAGATAGAATAGTATATAAATTTATTTTATGAATTGAAAATCTAACAGATATTGTTAGTACTATTTGAGCGCAATTATTTATTATTTAAATCTCCAGTATGTTTTGAAACTTTGAACAAATAACGAGTTCACTCAGTACGCGGACTGGTAGTGAGCTTACGGGTTATATTTTTCTTATAGCATTTATAGCATTGTGGATATACTGAGTTTTGCGAGTATTGAAAGACTCAATGTTAAGATCACAGAGTACCGCTTTTCAATTTTTCTCAGTGATTTTAGTGGTATTTGGAACACCAATAATCTGATTGCCTTTATATTTCTTGATTAGACCCGTTTCTTATAAACACGAAAGACATCTTGGTTTTGAGGGTCTGGATTTGCAAACTGTAGTATGTAAAGAGTGCTATAGGACTAATCTTACAGATTATAATAATTGTGTATTTTGTGGTTGTAAACTTAAGATTGAATGTAAACAATGCGCTACCTATTATCCATTCAACTATCTGTACTGCTCAAAGTGTGGAGCACCAAACATTGATATTTAATATAAAAAATAATTGATATACGTATAAAAAATAATCAGAATATTTATTTTTATCGAATTGATCCATATGCACCTAAAAATTACCTCCTTAGAATGACTCATTCGAGATGAAGATGTAAAACAACTTACCGTAAATACTCTCAATGGACAAATTACCGTTCTCCCTGGACATGATAATATGATCAGTGTGCTTGCTCCTGGTTTGATTAAACTCGTTCCTAGTATACTTCAGCACGAAAGAACTTTTGAATTCTTGACTGACAAAGAATATATTGTTTTTGGGTGTCTAGGAGGAGTGCTCAAAATCGAAGGTGATAAGTTGCAAATTTTGACTAATATGATTATACTAGATAATCAAAGTCCTCTCGCAGTTTTGCAAGAATCACAAATGAAACTTAAGGAGCAAATTCGCCAATCTGTAGTTAGTTCTCCTGCTGAAGTAGATAATCTTGAAGCTGAGCTTCTAAAGATTGATATAGAAATGAAAATAGCTTTATACAAAAATATATAGAAATAATTATTCATACCTTAATTAAACTTAAATTTTTATGACTGATATAGCATTATTTGGGATACAAGGATCTGGTAAAGGTACACAAGCGGAACTTGTTTCTGATGCATTTCCTCAATTTGCTTTATTTGAAACTGGAGGTATTTTCCGTGCACTCAGCACACTCAATAATAGGGTAGGAGATTTCGTAAGACAAATCAATCAGGGACATTTTATTCATTATAGTGTAACTAACGCCGTATTTGATCTTATGATTCCTATGCTTGACGCGAATCAGAATATTTTATTTGATGGATATCCAAGAGATCTACCGCAATTATTCCATCTTCTTGATTTCGAATTTAAACATCATCGTAAACTTGTAGGTATTTACCTCAAACTCGATGAGAAAACCGCTATAGAGCGTTTGGTAAATAGAAGATATTACAAGAAAGATAACAGAATGTATCTCATCAAAAACGAAGAAGAGTTAGAGTTGGTAACAGGGCAAGGATATGAAATTATCACAAGAGAAGATGATCAGCCTGAAGCTATACGTACTAGAATTGAGCAATATCATAAAGAAACAGAACCTGTCATTGAATACCTCAAGAAGCAAGATCTTCTTGTAGAAGTAGATGCAAATCAGTCTCAGGAAAAAGTATTTGAAGATATTAGGAAAGTTATAAAACTCAGTATTTAATAGCTTATCAAAACCATGATAGACAAAGCACAATTTCAAAAATTACTCGACATGACTATGCTGAATTTTGATCCAGCTGATCAAGAAAAAATGCACAGCCAAATGGATCAGATTTTAGGATTTGTAGATAAACTGAATGAAGTCTCTATAGAAGATAATAATCTGACTATAGATCCGATCAAAGCAAATGCGCAGCGCGATTATCCTACGAATACTATCTGATTATCAAATGTTTGACATCCTATAGCCAATAATATGATACAAATAAAGTTCTGAAGAGGGGAGAAGAATAAGGCTGAAACACTTTAAATAACTATATTAATATGAACACAGATTCTCAAATTATCATCAAAGTAGTTGAAAGAGACGGTACTGAGCTCGGGTCTTTTCCTGCAAGTAAACATGAAAGTATTCTAGATACTGCAGAAAAACACAATATCGATATCTGATATAGCTGTCGTAGCGGAGCCTGCTTTTCGTGTGCTTGTACTGTCAAAAAATGATTTGAAAATATTGATATAGGAAAGTTTGGTTATCCACTGGTAGATGTAGACGAAGAAGACTGTTTGACCTGTATCGCTGGTATCAATGATGATGCTTGGGATGGAACAGCTAAAGAAATACTTCTCAAAAAGTTCTAGTATAGGTATTATCATTATTCAAGAAGTTCGATTTTATTTGGGATTGAGCTTTTTTTTGATATTAAGTTTGGAGCAGAGCAGAGTATTAGGTTATCTTTTACTTTTGGCATTGTGTAGAATATTTCTTTTCTTTTACTTTTGGCATTGT
>ERZ724517.182-NODE-182-length-38591-cov-11.173915_pt1 | contig 38591 bp, 48 predicted proteins | sample MGYA00376050_ERZ724517 | MGnify/ENA primary metagenome ERZ724517 (study PRJEB28724, sample SAMN07190886) | activated sludge metagenome | isolation source: activated sludge of sewage treatment plant in Hong Hong | place: USA: Christiansburg, Virginia | collected... | reverse complement strand
AATGCTTGCACGATTGTGATTGCGGGGCGGGTTAATAGCTTGAGTGCGATCCAATATCTATTTGGTGAAGCTATCAACGGTGTTCAGGTTTATATAAACATAGATGGAAGTTTGTCGTTTGGCAAAGTAGCCATAGCGGACATTCTTGTTAGCAGTGCAGGGCAGATTGTTGCCGGTGTGCCATTTGTAATAACCGTGAGGCTGTCTGGCGGCACCGCTGTATTCCGTCTAAATGGAGTTCAGATTGCCACAGGTGCAACGGCGTACACATTCTCGGCAACCACAGGCGCAAGAATCGGCACTTCCTTTAACGGTACATCGTATCCAATTGGTGGCGCAATCGGTTGGGTAGTCCCACTCCCGGTAGCACTATCCGATGCTGATTGCCTGACAGTGGAACGGTTAGTCGGCACACAGTTCCCTGGCATGGCTACGTTCTGATCATGGCCCAATACATCAAATTCGCCGCCACGGTTTACATAATTCTGGCCGTGCTGATTCTTGTGACTGGGATAACGGGCTGCGACAAACTCCACATGGAACGTGTGGCGGAAGTCAAGACAGCGCAAATAACGTGGATCAAGGAAACACCGCAAAGCTGCGGCAATGTGCCCGGTCATATCAACGCTTGCGCCACAAACGCAAGTGACTATTCATGGTGCGTTATCCGCATGCCGGAAAACACGCCTGATTCCATGATCGCTGAGGAATTCCGGCACTGTTTCGGAGAGGTGCATCCCAAATGAGCTACAACTACACAGTACGCATCGAAGTGCCGGCATCGCAAGCAGTTGTGGCTGCGAAGATCGGCGCCGCGCTTGATCCTGATAGCGGCGGCGCTGCAAGCTGGAACCGAACGATCATCGGCTACACGGAGGACAAGCCAATCTACGGTGACACGATCTTTGTCTCGACACCTTGCCGCCAGGAGTTTGCAGAGCAAGTGCTACTGCTGATCGCAAACCCGGCCATGCTGCATGCTGTTGTCGCGCAAGACTACGCCGCACGGTGGCCGGATGAAGTGCCGCCAACGCTTGCTGAGTGCGAGGCTTTCTGTGCTTCGGTGATACCTGAGCCGGCGCCTGAGCCAATCAAGCTGTAGACCATGATGCCCAAACACACAACCGCCCGCGAGGCGGTTTTTTCACGCCCATGAACTTCGATAAAGACCTACCCGACGAGTTGCAGGGCGACTGCGGTCACACGCGAGCGCCTGACGACCGCGCGGAGCTGGACCGCGCCGAGAAGTTGGCATTGCTGGGCCAAAGCCTTGCCAAGCAGTGCGGTGAGTGGGTGTCTGGTCGCAAGGAGTCGGGCATCGAGGCGGTGTGGGCAGCGTGCGAGGATGCCTACCAAGGAATTGATAAGGCGAACCAGCATGAATTCGCGGGTGCAAAGTGGATGAAGTCGGCAACCCTGGATGGCCCGCTGACGAAGGACAGGGATAGGACAGACGCAACGAAGTCAACGGCCTATGTTCGACTGACGACGCGGTACGTGGACATGGCCGCGGCGAAGATCGCTGAGATTGCATTGTCAATCGACGGCAAGGCATTCAAGGCCAAGCCCACGCCGGTCCCTGAACTGGTAAGCAAGAAGGGCAGCACGAAACCAGCGATTGACCCGAAGACCAACCTGCCATTGATGGCACCTGGAGAAGACGGGCAACCCAAGCCGCTGACCGAAGACGACATCGTGAAGATGATCGAGAGCCAGGCCAACGATGCCGCTGAGAAAGCCGAAAAGCGGATGTGGGATTGGATGGTGGAGAGTAAGCACCAGAAGCACATGCGCAAACTGCTGCACGACGCGCCGCGCATCGGGGTGGGTGTACTCAAAGGGCCATTTCCGGGCTCGACAACATCGAAGGCCATCCAGAAAGTAGGCGGTGGCATCAAGTTGACGATGGTCAACAAGTCCGCGCCGGCTGAAAAGTGGATCGACCCCTGGAACTTCTTTCCAGACCCATCGTGCGGCGAGGACATCCACAGCGGCGATGGCATTTTCGAGCGCGATTTCATTTCGACTGCCACGCTCAAAGGATTGAAGCGCCAGCGGGACAGCGCGGGTGTGCCGATCTATCTGGGTGACCAGATCGACAAGGTATTGAAGGAAGGTCCTGGCAAGTGCAACGAGCAGGCCAATAGCCCGAACAAGCCCAAGAACACGACCAGCTACACGATTTGGTACTACACCGGGGTTATCAGCCGCAAGGACATGGAGCTGACCCAGGCAATCGGCGTTGACGAGTTGCCGGATGAACTGGACGAGATCAACGCGGTGGTCACGATGATCAATGACACCGTGATTCGCGCGACCCCGAACCCATTGGATTCTGGCCGGTTCCCGTACCACGCAATGCCATGGAGCCGCAGGGCCGGTAGCTGGGCTGGTGTTGGGGTGGCAGAGCAGATCGCCACGCCCCAGAAGGTAATTAACGCTGCCATGCGTGAACTGCTGAACAACGCCGGGTATTCATCCGGCCCGCAGATCATCATTGATGTGATGTCGCTGGTACCAAGCGATGGCAATGACAAGCTGATCACGCCGCGCAAGGTGTGGATGAAGTCGGCCGATGCGACGAGTGATGACGTGCGCAAGATGTTCACGGCCATCGAGTTCCCGAACTACACGCCGCAGATGCTGACCATCATCCAGTTGGCACTGAAGCAAGCGGAAGAGCTGAGCAACATACCGCTAATCAGCCAGGGCCAGCAGGGCGAACGCGCACCGCAGACCTTTGGTGAAGCGGAAATGCAGAACAACAACGGCCACACGCTGCTGCGCTCCATTGGCGAACGGATCGACGACTTCATCACCGAGCCTTTTGTGGATGGCTTGTATGAAATGTTGCTGCTGGACCCCAATGTTCCCGAGGACGAGAAGGGCGACTTCCAGATGGATTGCACCGGCACATCGGCCATGGTGGAGAAGGCCATCCAAGAGCAGACGGCCATGATCGGCGTGCAGATGTCGGCCAACCCCATCTACGAGATCAACCCGGCCAAGGCTTTTGCCGAGTGGTGGAAGACGAAGCGCATGGACCCGACGCGCATCCAACTGACGGACGAGGAAAAAGCGCAGAAGGCGCAGCAACCACCGCCCGAGGCGCCACAGGTGCAAGTGGCCAAGGTCAACGCCCAGGCCCGTATCGAGACAACCAAGATGACGGCCAGCGCCACCCTGAAGCGCGCCGAAATGGACACCGACCGGGATACGCAATTCCAGCAGGCGCTGAACGAGCGCGCAGAGATTGCCGCATCCGCCAACGCCCAAGAGCTGGAATTGCGCCGGGAGCTGGAGGTCTACAAAGAGAACAACACCATGAAGCGCGAGCTGGACAAGATCAAGGCCGAGCTGGCGATGAAGTCTGCCGAACTGGAGACGCAAAAGGAATTGTCAGCCGCTGCCCTGGTGGCTGGACGAGAGGCCCGCAAGCCGTCGCAAGTGGAAACACCGCCGACTGAGCCCGCAGGGCGCGCAACCCCGGGCAACGCCTACGCATTGTGACAAGCGAACCCAAGTTCAAGCCCACCAAGCAGGAGCGCATGTCTCCGCTGTGGGGCGCACTGATGAAACACCTGGAGACGCGACTGGCGACTCTCCGAAACCAAAACGATGGCGACCTTGACCCGGTGGACACCAGCAAGCAACGGGGCCGCATCCAAGAAATAAAGGCACTGCTTTCCCTGGATAGGGATGAGCCAGAGCCAAGGAATTCGCCGCCCTTGTGACGGCAAACGGAAGCAATAGACGACAACGCCTGTTGCAAGTATCGACCTCCCTTGTGGAGGTTTTTGTTTTTGTGGAGTAGAGAAAACATGGCAGGAGAAGCTGAAACCAAATCGGTGGAAAACGACGACGCTTTCAACGCGGGATTCGATGATGAAGGACAGACGACAACGCCTGATCCAGATTTTGACGGAACCGGCGAACTGAAGGCTGAGGAAACTCAAGTCGAGACACCGCCAGAGCCGAGGTACGCACAGATCACCCAAGAGCAGTTTGACGACCTGATGGGCAAGGCCAAAGCATTTGATGAACTCAAAGGCGAAAGCACCCGCAAGTTTGATACGGCATTTGGGCAGTTGGGCGGACTGAAGCAGGTTGTTGAGCGATTGCAGAACCAGACCCCTGCGGGACAGGCGATTCAGGTGAGCGATGACGACTTCACGGAGTTGAAATCGGAGTTCCCTGAACTGGCTGAAATGCAGATCAAGGGTTTGAACCGGGCACTCGCCAGGACCAAGGGGACCGGCAGTGACGTTGATGTGTCGCAGTACACGAAGGTCGTTGAAGATTTGAAGGCTGAGGCGAGAGCCGACGCACTTGACTCCTTGAACGACATCATCGAAAACTGGGAAGAGGCGGTAAACACGCCTGAATACGCAGCATGGATTGCGGCACAACCAGACGACATCAAGGCCCTTGAGCAGTCGGACAAATTTCGGGACGCAAAGAAGCTGTTGAGGGCGTACAAGAAAGCGCCCAAGCCAGAAGTCAAGGCACCAGAAGCCAAACCGGCCCCAGTCTCTACACGACAAAGACTGCTTGAAGCAGCCGTCACACCAAAAAGCTCGGGCGGGAACGTCCGCAGCGCTGGTGTTGACCCATTCGATGAAGGCTTTAACGAAGGTTGAGGCCAAAACCAAGGACATAAATCATGGGTATGAACACATACGCCGCCACAACCGCGCGGCTGGACAAATTCAAAGGAAAAATCTTCCGCAATGCACTCCCCCGGGAATGTCTTGCGAAGGCTGGGCGTCAAATCGAGATGCTCAAGAACAACAGCAAGACCTACGTGGGTCGCCGCTATCTGCATTGGGGCTCTACCAGCACCGACCGCAACACGATGAACCGCTTCTTCCAGGACGGAAACGGCGCCGATCGTGCAACGGCCATTGCTAACCAGCACCTGACGCAAGAAGGTGTGACCGGGACACCGGACAGCATCGTGCCGGTCGATACCACGGTGGTGATTGCGCAGTACGACTGCCTGTTTGGTTGGACTGACGTTGTGCAGGACACGCACGAAGATGACATCAAGGCCGAAGCCGTTTCGCAGGTTGCTACCCGCGTGACGTTCGTCAATGAAATGATCATCTACGGTGCCCTGAAAGCCTGTACCAACGTGTATTACGGCGGTACCGGTACTTCTGTGGCAACGGTGAATGGCAAGCTGACGCTGGGCCTGATCCGCAAGATCGTCATGAACTTGCAGGCCAACCACGCCGAATCGGTTACGACCATGCTCAAGGCCAGCCCTTACTACGGCACCGATGCCGTGGAAGAAGGCTATCTAGTGTATTGCCACACCGACTTGGCACCGGACATCCGTGATTTGCCAGGCTTCGAGCCAACGGTGAAGTACGCCAGCGGCACACCGATGCCCCGCGAAATCGGCAAGTGCGAAATGTTCCGCTTCATCTTGTCGCCTGACCTGCCTTCCATCCAGAACGGCGGCGCTGCGATTGGCTCGACGAACCTGTACACCACATCAGGCACAAACCTGGACGTGTACCCGATCATCGTTGTGGGCAAGGATGCATGGTCCCAGTTGGCACTGCGCGGCAAGTCTGCGTTGGATGTGACCTACTTCGATGCCGGTGAAAAGACCAAGACTGACCCCCACGGCCAGCGCGGTTCAGCCGGCACGATCTGGTGGAAGGCTGTGATGATTGAAAACAACGGCTGGATGGCCGTTGCCAACGTCGGCCGGAAGAATCTGCCCGAATAACTGAAGGGGCTTAGGCCCCTGAAAGGAACACAACATGCCAACTTTCGTAAATCAACAGCTTGCAGGCGTGGCCAGCCAGAGCGATCAGAAGGCGTTACTGCCACTCCTGAACGCTCTTGCAGATCGCATGTCGTCGCAAGCAACCTCTACCGCTGGCCTCGTTATCAAGGCTGGCGGCGGTGTTCTGGCAAAGATTGGTTCAGTTGCTTTTGCCGGGGTCGCCAATGGCGTGCCCGTGGCGATTGCAGCCGCAACCGATATGCCAGCACTGACCGGGACCATCACCGCCAACAAGTTCAACGTCTACTGCTTCTTCATCGACTCGGCCTCAGTGGTCACGGTCGCCCGGGGAACAGAAGGCGCAACGTTGGCCGCGGTGGTGTTCCCGCCCTTCCCAGTCGGCAAAGCTCTTGTCGGCTACCTGGTGGTCACGCATTCGTCTACCTTCACCGGTAACTCGACTGCACTGGATACCGCTACAACGGTCTACGTGTCGCCTGTCGGCGCGTTTGACCCGACCATTCTTCTTAGCGCTTAAAGGAGCCACATCATGGCAATCAACACAGCAGGCCAAACCCTATCTGGCAACACACCCGCAGCCGACCCGCCCAAGTCCAAGGTGGGCCGTGTCGTTTTCGACGGCACTTCCATCACAGCCGCCGACTATGCGGTGTACAGCGTGGGGTTCACACCTCGCTACGTGCGCTTTCAGAACATCACTGACCGCATTTCGGTCGAGTGGTTCGAGGGCATGACGGCGGATACCTGTCTGAAAACGGCAGCGGCCGGCACCAAGACTATCGAGACAACCAATCTCGGTATCACGATTTGCGACAGCGACGGTACGGCCAACACCAGTGGTCGTTACTTCAAGGTGGCGCAAAACGCAACGTTGGCGGTCATCGCTGCCAGCAAAACCTGCACCTGGATCGCCAGCAATTAAACGCTGACGTTTCCAAACCTCATGGGGCACCTTCGGGTGCCCTTTTTCATTCCTGGAGAAAACATGGCAGACGCACAAAACACACCGGTTCGCAGAGCAAAGCCCGAGTTCAACACCGCCGATCTCGAAGTTGGCCAGCGGTCATCCGTCATCTTGCCCGATAGCGGAGACACCCGGCCCGAAGACATCATCTTGCCGGTGGACCTCAACGCGCTGAACAAGGTTTACATGGATGACCTCGCTTTCAATGAGCAGGCCATCAAGATCGTGATCCACCCGAGCCGGGAGCGCAACGCGCCCAACGTGTTCGATTGCTGGGTGAACGGGCGCGGCGCTGAAGTGTTCATGAATGGGAAATGGCAAACGCTGGGGTATCTGCCCGTTGGCATCCCTGTCATCACCAAGCGCAAGTACGTCGAAGTGCTGGCCTCGTCCAAGATCGAGAACATCAATACAGAAGTGATCGACACCACGACCGACAAGCTGCCCATCAACAAGGTGCATCGCACCAATTCGGCTACCTGCACGTTCCAGGTGATTGACGACAGAGATCCGCGCGGCGTCGAGTGGTTGACACGGTTGTACGCGACGGCTAACTGATCATGAACTTTCTGGCTCTGTGCAACCGGCTGAAACGCAAGGCGCGGGTATCCGGTGATGCGTTGACGGCGGTCACCGGGCAGATTGAAGAGTATTCGCGCCTGATCGACTGGATCAACGAGGCTTGGATGGATCTGCAATTGGCGCGCGAGGACTGGCATTGGATGCGGACCTCGGCATCTTGCACCACGGTGCTGAATCAGGCCACGTACACCGCTACCGACTTCGCCATCACCGATCTGGGTAACTGGGAGCGCGACAGTTTCCGCGTCTACCTGACGACCACGGGCACCGCGGGCGAGCAGTATCTTTCGTACACCGGGTATGACGGTTGGCGCGATACCTACCAGTTTGGCCCCAGTCGCACGGCAGCCAGCATGCCAACGGTGATGACCATCACGCCGGCCAATGCGGTAGGTGTGGGTCCTGTCCCATTGGCGGGGTACACGATCACCGGGGATTACTTCAAGGTGGCCTCTGAGCTTGCGGCCACAACCGACATTCCGGCCCTGCCCACGCAGTTCCACATGGCCATTGTCTACCGGGCCATGATGTTTTACGGCGCCAGCGAAGCGGCCTCGGAAATCTACCAAGAGGGCGAAACCGAGTTCAAGCGATTCATGCGCATGCTGGTGAAAAACCAACTGACAGGCATCACAGTTGGGGGCGCTTTAGCATGAGAATGCCCAAGGTCAACACCGACTTCTACCAGCTTGGCGGCGGACTTGACCTGGTTACACCGGCCATCGCTTTGGCGCCCGGAAAGATTCTGGACTCGCAGAACTACGAGCCATCGATAGGCGGCGGGTACAGCCGAATCAACGGCTTTGAGCGGTTCGATGGTCAGGCTTCACCAACGTCCAAGAGCTACTGGATCATCAGCATCAACCTGACTGGAACGATTGCAGTTGGCAATACCGTGACCGGATTGACCAGCGCGGCGACCGGGAAAGTCTTGGCAGTGGTGACTGGTTATCTGGTGCTTGGCCGGGTGTCCGGCACGTTCGTGACCGCCGAAGCCCTGCAGGTTGCAGCCGTTACCCAGGCCACATCCACCAGCGCGGCGGTGGCCGACTCTGCAACGACTTCGGCGCTGCATGCTGATTACAAGCTGCTGTCTGCCAACGACTGGCGAACACTGATCACGACGGTGCCCGGGTCCGGCCGCATCCGCGGGGTCTGGGTTTACAACGATGTGGTCTACGCCTTCAGGGACAACGCGGGCGCCACTGCCAAGGTGATGCACAAGCAAACGGCCAGCGGCTGGAGCGCGATCACCCTGCCGACTGAAATATCGTTCGGCATCCTGACACTATCGGCTACCGTCACGATCAGCAACGCAACGCCAGGTGTTGTGACTGAAGCAGCGCACGGCATGGCAAATGGTCAGCCCATTCAGTTGTCCACGACCGGCGCACTGCCTACCGGCCTATCGCCGGCAACGACCTATTACGTGGTCAACAAGGCGGCCAACACCTACGAGCTGGCCGCTACGGTCGGCGGCGCATCCATAGCAACATCAAGCGCAGGCTCTGGAGTGCATACCCGGCTGATGATCGGAAACACGATTGCAGCAGGCTCCACCGTGACCGGGCGCACATCGGGTGCTACCGGCGTGGTGGCCGCGGCACTGCTGAGAACCGGCACATGGACCGTGGCCCCAGTTGGCACCCTGGTGCTGACCGGCATCACCGGAACATTCCAAAGCGGCGAAGGTTTGAGCGTTGCCGGCCTGTTCGTCACACAGACCACATCGCTTGCTACCGCCATCACCCTTGCCGCGGGCGGGGTGGGGGAATACTTCAATCACAACTTTTCCGGGTCCACGGCGACCACGAAGATGTACGGATGTGACGGCGTGAACCCGGCATTTGAGTTCGACGGCACCAACTACATACCGATTCACACCGGCATGACGACGGACACGCCGCTTCACGTCACGGTACACAAGAACCATCTGATGTTGTCGTTCTTGGGTTCGCATCAATCGTCTGGAATCGGCAACCCCTACGCCTGGTCGGTGGTAACTGGTGCCAGCGAAATCAACCTGTCCAAGTCGATTACCGGATACCTGCCACAGTCCGGCACGGCTTCTGGCGCAGCGTTGGCCATCTTCACCTCAGAGCGCACTCACATCCTGTACGGGTCATCGAGCGCTGACTTTGCGCTTGTCCCTTCGACATTCGATGTTGGGTTTTCTCCCTACACCATGCAACAGGTCGGCAACGATGCATTTGGCCTGACCGCCTTGGGCATTCAAAAGCTGATGACAACCCAGAACTACGGCAACTTCGCCTACGGGTCGGTCAGTCACATGATCCAGCCGCTGATGACCCTGAAACGCGGGCTGGAAACGGCATCGTGTGTGCTCAAGACCAAGAACCAGTACCGGGTGTACTTCAGTGACAACACCGGCCTAGCCGTGGGTCTGACGGGCGACAAGATCAGCGGCATCACGGTTCTGAACTACGGCATGCCGGTTCGATGCATGGTGTCTGCAACCCTGTCCACTGGTGCAGAGGTGACTTACTTTGGCTCGGATGATGGTTACGTCTACATGGACAACACCGGGACCAGCTTCGACGGCGACGAGATTGAAGCCTGGATGCGCCTGCCGTTCAACAACAACAAGTCACCCAGGGTGCGCAAGCGCTTCCGCAGGGCGATTCTGGAGGTGGACGTTGAGGAATACGCCAGCGTCAACATCTCCTACGACCTTGGTTATGGGAACCCGGGCGTAGCACCAGCGGCTGCAACACCTGACCAAGCCATGACAGGCGGCGGCGGGTACTGGGATTCGTTCATTTGGGAGTCTTTCAACTGGGATGCCCAGGTTGTGAGCAACCCCAGCATTTCTATCGACGGCACGGAAAAGAGCATCAGCCTGACGTTCTACTCAAACCGCGCCCAGGACAAACCACACACCTTGCAGGGCGTCACATTGCTGACGACACCGCAACGACTGGAGAACAACTAAATGTCTGATTACAGCGTAACGGGAAATCCAATCTCACTGAGCCGGGGCGCGAGTTCGCTGATTCGGGTCGAGTTCGGGTTGATTCAAACGGCCATTGCGACTAAGATTGACAACACCGGAGACACCTACACCGGAGCGCACGACATGACCGGGGCGACGGTGACGGTTGCAGCGCCGACTACGGGGTCAAACCCGGCGACAAAGACTTATGCGGATGGGCTTGCCTTTGCAACGGTACTGCCCGACCAGACAGGCAACAGCGGAAAGTTCGTCACGACTGATGGAACAACAGCGTCATGGATAAATATCCCAGGGCAATCACTCTATCTTAATAACTCCTACGGAGGTTTCTAACCATGGCTGCAAACACATCCCCTATCTTCCCGCTGGCCCCTGTTGTCGGAATTGCCACGCTCACAACAGCAACCGCCATCACATCCCGCGCCAACATTACTGGTACGACCGGACTGGTGCAACTTACACCAGAAAGTACGAACGGCAAGCGAATCGACTCTATCGCGGTGAAAGGCAAGGCGACCACCGTTGCCTCAAATATATTCATTTGGATTTACAACGGAACTACTAGCTTTTTGTTTGATGAAATCGATGCGCCTGCTGTTACTGCTGGCAACACGACCGACTCTACGCTAGTACAGAAAACATATCTATCGTTGGTTCTTCCTCCGACCTATCAGCTTTTCATATCCGAGACTGTGCAAACGGACGTAAACGTATTCGCCTTGGGTGGGGATTACTAATGTTCCCGAAATCTTTTCAAGCCCCACAAACGGCATCCAAGCAGGTGTTTTTGTCCAGTGGCTATTTCTACCCACCCGCTGATGCAAAGACAATCGTTGTTGAGGTTATCGACGGCGGTACTGGCGGCCAAGGCGGGGGGTCAGACAGCAACAATTCGCTTGGAGGCGACGGGGGGGCTGGGGGTAGCTATCGCAGTGCTGTTGCATCTGCATCGTCTATTGCTGATGCCGTGTTGGTTACGGTCGGCGCTGGCGGCGCTGGCGGTGCGGGTGGCCTCAATGTTGGCAATACAAGCAAAGGTTCGACAGGTGGTGCCGGGGGTAGTTCATCCTTCGGTACAGCCGTCACAACTTCTGCCGCATCTTTGGGGTTCAGCACAATCGCTACGCTGGCAGGCACGGCAGGCGGGTTGTCGGGAGTAATAACTGCCTCCACAGTTGGGGTTAGCAGCACTACCGGGGCAGCATGTGGCGGCGGCGGCGGTGCCACCATGAGCGGCGGTACGGCTGGTTACGCCTCGTCGGCTGGTGGTAGTTCTGCTATCAGCGGATTTACAAGTGCGGCAGGGGCTGCGGGAACGTACGGTGCGTCTTCGTCGGCTGGCGGGGCGGGGGGCGCTCGCGCCCATCAGACAGTCGGGCTTATATCAGCGCTTTTCAACGAGATTAAGACTACCCAAACACCATTGGGAGGTGGCGGTGGCGGTGGTGGCAGTCTTAACGCTGCTGCTGGGCAGGTAGGCGGCGCTGGGGGTTTCCCGGGAGGTGGCGGTGGCGGTGGTGGCACCGCTACTCTTAACTTCACTGGCGGCGCTGGCGGGGTGGGTGGCGCGGGCGTTGTTATTGTTTACTGGTGGTAATCATGCGATACGCAATTATTGAAAATGGCGTAGTCGCCAACATCATCGAAGCGGCAGGACCGCTACCCGGCTTGCAAATGGTCGAAGCTGGTGATGCTCACATCGGGCACCTGTTTTACGGAGAGTCGTTCAGCGTACCCACCCCAACGCTGGCGCAACTGAACGCACCCACGCTCTCAGCAATCACCGCGCTTGAATCAACCGTCACGCCACGCCGAATCCGCGAAGCCGTCACAACCGACGCGGGTAAGACTTGGTTGGTGGCGGTGGACAGTCAAATTGCAGCACTGCGCGGGAGCCTGGTGTAGTCATGCAACAAGAAGTCTTCCCCGATAGCGCATCGTTCCTTAACCCCTGGACGCGGCAGGAGATGCAAGCGGGCGACACGTGCACGTGCTTTGGGTTCTCGTCAAGCGCCGAGGCCATGGCGCACCGGGCCGGGGTCAACTTGCAGATCAGCCCATATTTTTGCTGGTACTACATGGACAAGCAGCATGCGTCGGTCGAAGAGGCGATCCGCACGGCCAACAGGGTCGGTTACTGCCCTGATGAACTTTACCCATTCGCAGGCTTTCCTCTGCAACCGCCGGGGTTGGCTGCGCTGCAATATGCCGCTGACCACAAAGACGGGTTCGCCACGAAACGAATCAACGGCAAGCGTGAACTGATGCGGGCGATCTGCCAAGGTAGCGCGATCATCACAGACCGCGTGGGCGTGAGCATGGAACACGTTGAAGCCTGCATTGGGTACGACAAAACCAAGGGCTTTTTGATTCAAGGATCGGGCCTCGTTACCGACTGGTGGCCATGGGAAGAGTTGCCGAAGTTCACCCAACTGCACCGGTACACGCGCTCGCCGTTTGGGTTCATTCCGTTCGGTGGCTACACCCCAGCAGCTACGCCCTTGTTCGACGACGGGCGATTGATGATCCCCCTGCTGCTTGAATACACCGACTGGCAAACCCCGGTCACTGAAGTGCGCGATGTGTTTGGCGCGATCTCCGAGATCGGCGGCGTGACGTGGAACAACGACCGATGCGCCGCAGACCCAATGTGGAAAAAGCACACAAAAGAATTGCACCTTCCGGCGCTCTCGCTGAACGGCGAGACGTATTACGGGGTAATTGTGACCGGGGTTGAGTGTACTTACGAAAAGGACAAAGCATGAGCGCACCGACAAAAGAATCATGGCACCTCGATAAAAAGGTGCCACTGAGCCTGATCTTTGCCATGCTGATACAGGCGGCAATGGTTATTTGGGCCGTTGCAGACATAAAAAAGGATGTCGAGATTTTGAAGTCCCGCGTAACGACCCAGAGCGACCGCGATGAACGGCAAGACAGAACGGTCAATGAAATTGTGGCCGAACTGCGAACACGATTGGAGCGTATGGATAACAAGCTGGATCGGCTGATTGAGAAGCGGCCATGACTGACCAACTTGTCATGTTTGCCGTTGGCGCGTGTGTCGGGGTGATTGTCAGTTTGTGCGTCTGCGCTTTTCTGGACGACTGATATGAGTCTGTTCGTCGCCTTCGTCACTTTCGGATTGTGCATGGCGGCGCTGGTGTATTTGATTTTGACGATACGGGATGAAATAGACCATGATTAACGCAGCCGGTGCCAACCTCATTACGCAGTCGGAGAGCATCCGATTGAAAGCCTATTTTTGCCCCGCTGGGGTGCCGACCATCGGACGCGGCCATACCAAAGGCATCACCGCTCAGATGGTGCGCGATGGCTACACGATCACCATTGAACAAGAACAGCGGTTGTTCAACGATGACATGCAAGAGTGGGAGGCCGGTGTACTGCGACTGTTGACCCGCACCCCGAACGAAAACCAGCTCGCGGCTATGGTTTCGTTGGCTTTCAATATCGGCCTCTCAGCGTTCGCCAGTTCGTCGGTACTCAAAGCCTTCAATCGTGGTGACGATCAAGCGGCCTACCGTGCGTTCGGTTTGTGGAACAAGATCACCGAGCCTGTAACCAAACGAAAGGTAGTCTCTAGAGGACTGTCGATTCGCCGGGCCAAAGAGGCGGCGTTGTATCTCACGCCAGTGGCATCCGGTGATGGAATTATTTCACCCGTGGACATGCCACAAGCAGTTGAAGCGCCAAAGCCCATGACCGAATCCACGATCAACCGGGCCGGGGTCATCGCTGGTGGAACTACCGCAGTCGCAGCCGTTAGCGAAGTCAGCAACACCATAGCCACGCTGAAATATTCGGTGGCTGGTCTGGGTGATTGGTTGGTGCCTATTCTGCTGGTGGTCGCCATCGGGGCCATCGGGTACATCGTTTGGGAACGGTTCAATCAAAGAAATAAGGGCATAGCATGACTGATTACCTCTCGTTGGTAGGACGTGGCACAGCAGGATTCCGCGATGTGTTCGCGCCCGGTAGCCCAATGTTGGCCGAGGATGCCGACACGGTTTACATGGCGGGCTTCCACGGCAGCACATCGCACCTGCAATGGCGAATCTGGATACCGCCCGGGACGAAGTGCCTACAGGCAACGCTGTACACCTACGCAAGCCCGCCAGAGTCCAAGATTCTCATGCGTATGCATCAACCCCCAGTCGGCACGGTCAACAACGTGACGGCAGAGAATGCGGCGGCTGTTGACCTGAAAGACGTGTTCACGCCATTGCTGCAAGGGGCAGAGGTGCCATGCTACACCCCAGCAGGCGCTGGCGCTGTGAAGCTGAGCGACGGTCGCATGGATTCGCCTGTCGTGACCGCTACCGGAGCTTGGCTCTACATCAACGCCTTGCAGACGCCAGGGGCGCAGATTTTCCAGCTTGACGCACGGCTTACCGTGGACAAGGCGATGTACCAAAATTGGTATGAATCCGCCACATGGGACGCCAACGGCAACCCGCTGCCCGGTGTGCGGGAGCCTATCCCGGTTCCTACTCCAGTCAATGAGCAGTATGTGCTGGGTCGTTTGCAAGAGTTGGACATGATCGCGCGGTTGGCTGCGTTGTGCAAGGCCGGGGACGATGCCGAATTGATCCAGGTGGCGAAGGACTCCGGCTTGTGGGCCGCGTTGCTGAAGTTCACCAAATGAACCCGCTCATTCTCCTGAACTGGCGTATCTGGGCACTCGCTGGCATTTTCGTTGTGGTCGCCGCAACTCATTGGAAAGCCTACAGCATGGGCGGCGCAGAAGCCCGCACAGAGCTTGCAGAGCGCAATGCCGAATTGATGGCTGAAGCTGCCACCCAAAGCGAACAGAACCGCAAGACCGAACAGGCAATGGCCGCGAAATTACGAAAGGCGCAAGACGATTATGCAAAACTTCAAAAGACTAACGCTGATAGTGCTCGTGATCTTGGCAGGGTGCGCGGCGACTTCCAAACCGCTCTCAATAGTCGATGCACCAACAATCCAACCGCCCCCGGCTGCGTTGATGGAGCCGGAAAACTTGAGCGTGAGTTACTCGGAAGTTGTGCGCAGGCTCTTGGAGAGCTGGCAGCAGAAGCTGATGGCGCTACAGCGAAGGTTGTAGGGCTACAGGCTTACATCAAGTCGATTACCAAGGATTGAAATGGCAACGAACCCCTACACACAAGCGGACATCAACACGCTTTGGTCACAGAACTACGGCAAGACCGGGAGAACCCAGCAGGACGCGCAGACTATCCGTGATCAAGCTACCGAGATTGCGCGGACCCGAGGCATTGGCGCTGACGAAATTGGCGGCATGCTGAACACGGCAGAGCGTCTTTACTTCGCCCAAAACAATGGTCGAAACAACTGGGAGCCGAAGGCAACTACAGCCACGGCACCAGTATCGGGCACACCGGGCGCATGGAACAACGGCAACGCTGCCAACGCAGACCAACTAAAGACCGCGCAGGACTGGGCCAAGGGCAAGACCAGCGACGAGCTGGCCGCCAAAGGCAAGGAAATGAACCTGACGCCGGAGCAATTTGCATCCGTGTTCGGCCGCACAGGAGAAGAAGCAACCGGAGTCGGCTACGGCACATCGGGCGGTTTGATCGCAAGCGCCAAGGGTTTGACATGGAACGGCTCGGAATGGGTCAGGCCAGCGGCTGGCGGCACGACGACCGGGGCCGGTGAATCGACCACCACCACCACGACAAGCAACACAGAGACTGCGACCGGTGGAGGCGGGGCCATATCTGGCGGCGGTGGCGGAGGCGGCGCGGCACCAGCAGCCCAGCCGGTTGAACGCTACCAAGCCCAGGGCGTTGCAACCACACCGGAAATGACCATCGAAGGCCGCATGGCTCGCCTGATGGACCCCAACGACCCGCGCAATCAGCAGATCGCCACACAGGCCAAGCAGCAGGCCAACGCCCGCGGCGTGATGAATACCAGCATGGGCGACACGATGATCCAAGACGGAATCATCCGAAACGCCATCAACATTGCCCAGCCTGACGCGGCAATGACGGCTGACAACGCGAAGTTTTCCGCAGCGGCCGGCAACATGGCCAGCCAGTTCAATGCCGGCGCCCAGAACACCATGGGCCTACAGGTGCAAGGCCAGGGCTACGACGCGACCAAGACCGACAAGCTGGTCGCCGCGGATGTGGAAAAAGCCAAGACTCAGCAGGCTTACACGCAGGCCAACATGGCCCAGAGCCAGCTGTACACCCAGGCCAACATGGCGACCCAGAACGGTTTCGACCTGACAAAGATGACGGCGCAGGAACAGACCGACCTGAAAAAGATGGGCGCGGCGTTTGGCTACAACCTGCAGTTGGCCGACCAGGGGCAGAAGGCGGAAATTGCCAAGATGGCAGTTGCTCAAGACTACTTGCGCAACAACATGGGCCTGGCCAACAGCTTCGACATTTCCAAGATGGAGAAGGGCGCGGCCTTGACACTGGCGCAAATGGATGCCCAGCAACTCAACACCGTGGCAACCTTGGCGATCAAGCAGGGCTACGACGTTGCGAACCTGACCAGCGCCCAGGCGACCCAACTGGCGGCAGCGGGTATCAGCGCGTCAGCAGCAACCACGGCGGCAGCGATGGCGGCAGATGCGCGGCGAGAGCTTCAAATGGATCAAAACGCATTCACCACGTTGACCAACGGCTCACAAAATGCCCTGTCCATCGTGTCTGGGTTGCAAAACAAGTTCCAGCAGATCCAGATGGACACAAACATCACCGACCCGGCAGCAAAGAAGGCCGCGCTGACGGATGCCACCAACATTGCCCGAGCGGCGATGGGCGTGATTGCGCACTCCACAAACGATGCGTCATTCAATGCCGTGCTGGACATGATTGATTTGTAAGCCATGGCTGACTACAACGACTCCAACGCACCGGGTACTGGCTATCAGTCGTATGGCAGCGGAGACAACTGGGTAGACCCGTCGATTGAAGCGCAGCGTCTTGCAGCAGAAAAGGCGCAGGCTGATTACACCGCCAAACACGCCATGTCCCGCGAGGACTTCATCAAGAAGTACGCGATTGGGGAGGGCGGCACCTTTGTTGCGAACGACAAGGGCGGCAACGCAGCATCCGAGGTGGCCGGTCAATCGGTGGCTGAGTACTACGACAAGTACCTTGACCCCGAGCGCAAGCCAGCCATGCAAAGCCAGATGGTGGCTGACGGGGATATGCGTGAGGTTGATACGAATCAATGGTCAAACGATGGCAAATACCGTGACGCGCACCCCTATTTCGACGCTTGGGACAACGTAAACCCACACCCCGAGAGCCAGCTTGGCAACGGGTGGGATGAGGCGTGGAAGCAAATAGGTCGCCCGGTCGCTACAGCGGCTGCGATGTATTTTGGTGTTGGCGCTCTTGGCGCAGCCACCGCTGGATGGTCTGCTGCTGGGGCTACCGGTGCGGCGGCTGCTACCCCGGCAACCGGCCTGGCTGGAACGCTTGGCATGAACGCAGGCATCGGAGCCACAGCTCTGAACGCCGGAGCCTTGAACACCGGCATATCCCTGGTGCAAGGAAAGAACATCGGCGACTCGCTCAAGTCTGGCGTCATGGCTGCTGCGCTATCACCCGTTGGTGGATGGGCCAAAAGCGCAATCGGCGGCGCAGCATCTGGAGTATTAGGAAAGACCGCGGGCGGCATCGTTGGAAACATCGGAGCAGGCGCTGCTACCGGCGCGGCAGGAGCGGCACTGACCGGGCAGGACATCGGCAAAGGATTCACCAACGGGATCATTTCCGGTGCGATCAATTCGGTAGGCGGCGCAGCCGGAAAGCTGGCAAAAGAAGCAACCGGGAGCAACCTGGTCGGCGGCGTCACATCGGCCGCCGTGAGCAACACGCTATCACCGAAGAAAAAGAACATCACGACCGCAGCGATCAATGGGGCGCTGGACGATTTCACCGACCCCATGGCAAGCGTGAACAAATACCTTGGCTTTGCAGCCGCATAACTGGAGAACAACTATGGCTGATGGAGTAGACGACTACGGGAATGTGGACGACACGGAGCAAATGATTTATGACGCGCAAGGCGCCATTGATCAGGACTTCCTGAGCCAGATTCTGGACGGCACCGGGATTGACCCTACCGACTTGAACTACGGCGGCGATGCAAAGTTTTACCGCACGGATGGCTCACTATCGCTTGGCAACATCACTGGCGACTCAGACATTACGGGTGGCGGCATCATTAAAAACGCACTCAGCGGCGCAAGTTCCTGGATCAAGGACAACAAGGAACTGGCAAGCATGATCGGGTCCGGCATCGTCGGCGCCGTCAAAGACAAGAACGCCCGCGAAATGTCGCAAGCCCAGATCGACTATTACAAGCAGCGGCAGGCCGACCTGAACAATTCGGTGAAGTCCTACACCCGCAACCCCAATCAGAAGGTTTGACCATGGCACTCGACCCACAATCAAAAGACTCGCTGATGAAGTTCACGATGGCCGCAAAAAAGGTCATCTACAACCCCGAGCGCATGAAGGCGTTTATGCAAATGCTGGGGTCGCCAGATGGCGCTATCACTGCGGTGCAATCGGTCTTGGCCGTCATTGAAAAGAAGCGCCCGATACCGCCCAACGTGGTACCGCTGCTGGCGGTAAACTGCTATCTGGTGATGGTGGACGTGGCCCAGGCGGCGACCAAAGTCAAGCCCGACCCTGGCGTGATGAAACAGGTTATCGGCGCGATCATGTCCAAAGTGCAATCGGTTGGTCAGCCAGTCGCACCAGCACAACCGGCCATGCCAGCACCGCAAGCGCGCGGCATCATCGCCAGCCGTCAAGGAGTACCAGCATGAGCTTCTTTGAATCGTTCCTTGGTGGCGCGGCGCAGGCCGGGACCGGCATTCTGCAAGACCAGATGAAGGAAGAACAAGTCCAGCGCATGGCAAAGTTTCAGGAAGAATTGGCAATGGAGCGGCAGCGCACGATCAATGCGTGGCAGCAGGAGAACAAGATCGCGGAGGAAGACCGTGCCATCAGTAACTCCAACAAATTGCGAGAACAACAGGTTTCACGCATTGATGGCGCCGCGAAGACCATGGCAGGCAAGTACGCGGACGAGACGGCAATTCCAAAAAAGCGGGGCGAAGTAGAGTCTGGTATTGCTGATCGTGGCAATTGGACGCCAGATCAGCAGGCGGCCGTCGATCAGTCTTTGCAAGGCGACCGAGAGAGCATAGTGCAAGGCATGTCGGCAGACCCGCGGATTCGGACCAAGGCCGCAATATCCACGGGCGACATTGATCCAAAAACCGCAGCAACCCTTACGTCCAGTGCTGACATTCAGCAGATGCGAAGCGACGCCGCCCTCAAAGAAATAGAGCGAAAGATTGAGACGGCAAAAGACAAAAACGAGACGGCGATGGCCATTGCTGAGCTTAAAGCGCATTTGAGCGGAGGGGGCAAAGCGCCATCCGGTTATCGATTCAATTCTGACGGCAGCTTGTCTTCTATCCCTGGCGGACCCGCTGACAAAAACGCATCGGACAAAGCGCTTCCCTCGGGCGTGCTGAAACAGTTGCAAGAAGTGCGAGACAACGCGACAACCATAACCAATCTTTCAGATTCATTCAAGGACGATTTCGCTAGCAAGGGTGTTCTCGGAATGGGGGCGGAAGGGTCGATGTCTGCAAAGGCAGTCTTGGGCACCGATAAAGAGGCTGTGGACTGGTGGAAGAATTACCGCAAACAGGCCGAGTTGGTCGAGAGGCATGCGATGTTTGGCGCATCGTTGACGCCAGGCGAGCAAGGTTCTTGGCGTTCGGCCGACATTGGTCCTGGCATGGACAAGGACGTGATCAAGAAGAACCTGGCCACGCGCGCGGCACTCACGCAGCGGATGCTTGAAAACACCAGGCAAGACTTTATCGACGCCGGGCACAGTGAAAACAGGATTAACTCGATTGCCTCGCGTGGCCCCAACAAAGAAGATGGCGCAAAGCCAAGCCAAAAAGTGGCACCACAGAATGTTTCTAGTATTGAAGCGGAGTTGCGCCGCAGGGGGCTTATCCCGTGACAGACTTCACCCAACTATCCGATTCGGAGCTGCAGTCTCTGTATCGCCGGGTGAAAGACCCATTTGAAGCTGCCCTGGGTGATGAAGGTATCACTGGGAAACTGGCGGAGATCGCCAAAAGCATCTACCTGCAGGAGTCTAGCGGCGGGCGCAACACGAAGACTTCCAATGCTGGCGCAGTGGGCGGCATGCAAATTCTGAAATCCACGTTCAAAGAAGTGGCCGACAAGGGCTGGGACATCAACGACCCGTATGACAACGCGCGCGCAGGTATCCGCTACCTCAGCAAGTTGTTCGACAAAGCTGACGGTGACCCACAACTCACTGCAGCGGGATACTACGGTGGCCCTGGTGGGCTGGGAAAAGCAAAACAGGGCATTGCGGTATCAGACCCGCGCAACCCCAACGCGCCGGATACCTTGGAGTACGGGAGGCAAGTAGCCGCCCGTCTACCAAAGGACGGCGCCGAGCCTGAAAAGACCGGCGGAAAGTCTGGCGATGCAGTAGGGCAGACCGACTACTCCAAGATGAGCAACGAAGAGTTGCTGGCGGCTTACAACGCCACGAAGGGCGGTAACAAAACCACCGCAGAGCCTGAAAAAGAAGGCCGGTCATTTATGGGCGACCTTGGGCGCCAGGTCGGGCTTACCGCGCGTGCCGGTATCAGCGGTCTTGCATCGTTACCAGCGATGGCGGCCGATGCTGTCACTGGCCCAATCAATGCCGGATTGGACAAGGTTGCCGGAAAAGGCAACGGCTTCCGCTTCCAACCAGCAGCCCAGGCGCTTGGCAATGTCATGACTGCTGCTGGTCTACCAGTGCCAGAGAACTCCACCGAGCGCGTCGTTCAGGATGCCACGGGAGCAATGGCCGGCACCGGTGGCACGGTCGCTTTGGGGAACGCATTGGCGAAGGGTGGCGGCGCAGTGGCGAAGGGCGTGAGCGACTTGCTGACAGCAGGCCCAGGTTTGCAAACAGTGAGTGCGGCAACTGGCGCCGGTGCGGCAGGCGCTACCAGGGAAGGTGGCGGCGGGGAGGGCGCGCAGATAGCGGCAGGCATCGCCGGGTCGCTACTCCCCAGCCTCGCACCAACGGCTGCACAGGGCGCCGCTCGCAGATTGATGCGCGGCGGCGAAGAGGGACGTCAGGTTACCGAACGCAACCTTGCGGCATTCGAGGCAGCGGGTACAACCCCAACCCTTGGCCAGGCTACTGGCGGGCGCACTGCGCAGGCCATTGAGTCAATGCTTGCCAAGACTCCAGGTGGCGCCGGCGTCATTGCAAAGAAGGCGCAGCAGCAGGCCGACGAGATGGCTACGGCGGTGCAACGACTGTCTGACGACCTGGCGCCCAATGCCAACGCGACAAATGCCGGTGAGGCCATTGAAAAAGGGGTGCGACAATTTAAGGAAAGCACCAAGTCGGTTCAGAAGAAGCTCTACGCCAAGTTGGACAAAAACATCCCAGAAGGGACGCCAATTGCTGCCGCTAACACGTTGGCGGCGCTGGCTGACCTGAACGCCGATATTGCCGGTGCGCCAGCGCTAAGCAAGTGGTTCAAGAATGCTCGGATTCAGGGCATCGAGGGCGGTTTGAAAAGCGACACCGGCGGCATTGAGGCGGTATTGAGCCGCCCAGGTGTACGCGATCAAGTCTCCCAGATGCAGAGCCAACTCGAATCAGAGGCGGCGCGCATCGCGGCTGCAAACGCAGAGCGCCGACAGCTTGGCATGGTAAACCTTGAGCCGGTCCCGACCCCTGCTGAGATTCAAGGGAAAATCGAAAGCTTCTTGACCCAGCAGATTGACAGCAATCTGCCTTACGAGAGTATCAAGAAACTGCGCACGTTGGTAGGTCGGGAACTGGCTGATAACTCCCTGGTCGCTGATGTTCCGCGCAGCAAGTGGACCGCTCTTTACTCGGCACTGTCAGATGATTTGGGAGTGGCCGCCAAGAACGCAGGTCCAGAGGCGGAAAAGGCTTGGAATCGCGCGAACAAATACACCGCGCGGATCATGGGCCAATTGGAGGAGCTGCGGCCGGTGGTTGACCGTGGAACGCCTGAGAAGATTTTCAGCGCAGCGACAAATGGCACGGCCGAGGGCGCAACAACGATCACCCGCGTAATCAACGCCTTGCCTGAAAAAGAGAGGCGTGAAGTTGCAGCCGCTGTGCTACAGCGCATGGGGCGCGCCACTGCCGGACAGCAAAATGGCTTGGGTGACGCATTCAGCAGCGAAACCTTTCTGTCCAACCTAAGCAAATTCACGCCCGAGGCAAAGACGGCAATCTTTGGCCGCACCGGCTTGGATGGCATTGAGGCCAGGCTTGGCGACTTCGCGAGGGTCGCTGAGTCGCGCCGGGAGGCTGGCCGGGTGTTTGCGAACCCGTCAGGGACCGCGCCAGCGATGGCGCAAATGGGCGTGGGTGGTGGTATCGCCGGTGGCGCAGCTACCTTGGCAATGGGTGGCGGGGCGGTTCCTTTGGCTGGGGCGCTGGCGGTTCCTGCTGGTGCAAACGTGGTCTCGCGGGCTACGACAAGCCCGTTGGCGGCAACATTCGCCGCTGAGCGAACTCAGCTAAAACCCGGGGCACAAGCGGCGATGGTTGGCGCTGCCGCGCGCGCTGATGGCGCGCCGCAACCCACGCAAGATATCGATTATTCGCAAATGAGCGATGCGGACCTGATGTCGGCATACGAGGCATCCAATGCAGCGCAGCCACAGAGAGACATGCGATTGGTACCCTTGTCGCAGCGGCCAGGATTCGCTCCACCGCCTGGCGACCAGCTAGATCAGCGATTGATACCGCAGTCACAACGAGAGGGTTTTGTGCCTCAACAGGCGCAACCAGTCGAGCCCGACCAGCGCTTGACCCCGATGTCACAGCGTCAACAGGTCGAACCACCGAAGCCAACCATTGCTGATATCGGCAAGGCAAAAACTATGGATGAAGCAATCGACGCCTTCAGTGGGTCCCTGAAAAAGGACCCACCACCGGCTATTGAGATGCGCGAACCAGAGCCGCCTCCGCAGCCAGTTTCCGTGATGCAACCAATGGAATCGCAGCAGTCTGCAGAGCTACCGCCAGAGAAGTCTTGGTATGGTCGGCGCGGAGATGGGTACCGAGGTTTTGGTGATGCAGCCCTGGCCCTGAGGACGCGCCAGAAGGCTGAACCAAACTATGACTGGTCGGTGGAGCAAATGGAGACTGGGAATTACAGGCTGTACGGCAAGGTTATCGATGGGGCGCGGCAACCAACATCAGAAAGTCAATTTTCTGGATCCGCCCCAAATGAAAGCGGTACGGTCAACATTCCAGGTGATCCGAGCGCTTTGATGCAACGCTTGGCGCAGTATGGGGTTCAGGCGATACCAACCAGGGGCGGTGTAATGGTCGGTGCAAACCAAGCTCAGAAACTCATGTCCATGATGGCGTAGAAAGCCTCTAGCCCTCGCAGAACATGCGCAAGCAGCTATCAAGAATGTAGCAAATGCAAGGAAACCGATGTCCGCACACCTGATGGAGTTTTACCCACCGATACAGGACGCGGTAAATATGATGGCGCTGCACCCGGTGAGAGCATGGGAAATGGAAATCCTATTGAACGACCCAGCGGAGTACAGCCGGGAGAATTGGCAAACGATCCAGTGGGTGAACCTGGTGAATACACCCGCCAAGCACCTGCAGGCCCAGTAGATGCACGACTTGTACCAAAGTCAAAGCGCAATGTCCAAAACGCACCACAAACACCAGCCAACGGAAAAGAAACCCAAGCCCAGGCAGTTGAAGCGCGAGCGCCAGTTGCAGGCGATGCAGCCGGAGCCGCTGGAATACCCGCAGCCGGAAATGCAGCAGCGGTACAACCCGAGGGGGTGAGCGGCAGGCCTACGGCAAGCTGGGTTATCAGAGACAAGGCAAGCGGCAATGTCCTGATGGAGACATACGACAAAGCCAAGGTGGACGCGCTCAACACCGAAAAATATGAGGCCGTGCCGATTCAGCAGCACCTCATAGAGTTGAACGCGAAGATCAAAGCCGATGCTGCGCAACCAACGCCGGCAGACCAGCGCCTAACCCCAGTTTCCCAACGCACAGAAAGCGCCAATGCTCAAACCCCAAAAGCCATCGAAGCAAGCCCGCCAGCGCAGACCAGCCAAGCAGAGGTAATCGGACCAGTCGGGCGCAACAACGTCCCATTGTCAGAAGGCGGCAAACCCTACAAGACCAAGTTAGGCGCAGACACAGCCCGCAAGACCCAGCCCATGATGCGGGTGCAGCGGGTGGCCGGAGGGTATGCGCTCATTGAAAAGACACCGGCCCAGATCGCAGCCCAGGAAAAAGCCGCCAAGCGATTGAGCCAGCCGCGCACCAGCCCGAAAGGCGAACCCATCCCGGCGCACGCCATGATTGCAGCAGCCGGTGGACTTCACCCCGACACCCGCGCCGACATGGGCATGCAGGGCAATGTGGCTGTCGGCAACCGCAAGTTGTTTGCCGGTGTTGGCCGTGGCTTGACGATTGAGAAAGCCACCGAAAAGCTGATCGAGGAAGGCTACTTGCAAGAAGGCGCGAGCCACGACCAAGCGCGTGACCTGATCAAACGCAGCCTGACCAATCCGCAGTACACGCCAGAAGGCACCGAGCGGATGGCAGAAAAGGAACTGCAAGAGCGCGAAAAAGCATTCAACGACGAGCAGGAAGCCCTTGCATTGGCGCAAGAAGCTGACGATACTGAATATGAAGCAACGGTGGCCGCGTTTGAAGCCGCCATGCTGAACGAGCCACAGGCCGAAGCCCAGGGCGACATGAGCATGGAAGATGCTCTATTGGCCGCAGGCTACACAGAACAGGAAATAAGCAATGAACGCAGCGAAACAGAAGCTATCGGCACTGACGCCGCAGCAGCGGGCGCACTCGCTCAAAACGGTCAAGGCGCTGCTGAAGCTGCCCCCGGACGTGGCGCGCAAGGTGATGCAGGACGAGACAGCGCGGCGAACGCAGATCAGGGCAGCGGAGGCGAAGGGCTAACCCTCACCGCACCGTCACGCCAAGAAGTATTGGCGCAACAAGCTGCAATCGACGCCGAAGCCAAGCGCAAGGAAGAAGGCGGGCAATCCAAATACACCGGCCTAACCCCCGCCCAGTTCATCGCCGAACTCGCCAAAGCCTTCGGTGCCAAAGTAGCCGAGCGCCTGCAAGCAAAAGGCGTCGTAGTCCCGTTGGCCGACCAATCCAAGCTACCCGCCCACGTTGTCCCATTCCTGCGTGATGGCGACATCATCTATGGCTTCTACGATCCCAAGACGGACCGCACCTATGCCGTGCTGGAGAACCTGACGCCTGAAATGGTGAAGGGCCTGGTACTGCATGAGGTAGGGGTTCACTTCGGCTTTGAGGCCATGCTCGGAGAGGCCAAGTACAACAGCGTCATGAAGCGCCTGGACTTCATGCGCAGGGCTGGTAACAAGGCGGTGAAGGAAGCCTACGCCGAAGCACAGAAAAATTCGGTGCGGGATAGCCAAGTGCCCGAGGAACAGTTGGCCTATCTCGTCCAGAATGCGCCTAAAATGGGCATCATCAAAGAGATCATCGCCAGAATCAAAGCCTTCCTGTTCAGCGAGTTTGGTATCGGCGACAAATATTTGACCGAAGCAGACCTGACCATGCTGGCACGTGCGGCGGTGGATCATTCGAGCCGGGTGGAAGATGGCGGGAGTGTTGTGCCGGCGTTCATGCGTGGTACAAGCGAGGCCATGACGAACAGCAACGGCGCGCGCGGGCTAACGAACATGGCCCAACAAGACAACTTCGATCCAGACCAAGCCGAAGCACAGGAAGTGCAATCTGCTATCGAAGGCGGTAGCATGAAGGATGCTGCCAAGTGGCTTGTCAAGAATGGTACGCCAGTACAAAAGGCCATTGCAGAGCGGATTGTCTTGCAGCTTGATCGCCTGACAAAAGCAGGGATTCAGTTGGATTTGCGCGTTGTTCACCGTGGCGAATTGGCCCCTATTGACCTGCTTAACGCCCGTGGTCTTGCCTCCTTCAAGTTTGATAACAAGACCGGAAACAACATAACCGTCATTCTAAATGGCGCAGATGTGGAGGGAAAGATTGGGACATCGAAAGAGATTCTGCTGCATGAGTTGGTACATGCTGCAACCATGGGTGTTGTTCATCTTGGAAGGTCGGATGCTTCATCAAGAGTAGCGCAAGACGTAAAGGATTTGCGTGCAATTTCACTTCACATAGCAAGGCATTTCGATGGACGATTGAATGAAGCAAGCTCTGGCGGTAAGCCATTGAGTGCCTTTGAAACGCGCATTCGTGACCGTGCGAATAATGCATTTACATCGCTGAATGAAACTCTGGCGTGGGCTCTGTCAAACCCTGATGCTCAAGTGTTCCTTGAGGGGATACCGTACAAGAACAATCAATCTACATGGAGTGCGTTTGTAACAACAATTCGCAATCTGTTGGGATTACCTGCAAAACTGGACTCTGCGCTGTCAGAAGTCTTGCGCGTTGCCGACAATCTGATGAGCGACCGCATTGATGATGTTATTCGGATGCCCGGTATTGGTGAGCAAATGGCTTACCAAACTGGCATCAATGAAGGAATGACTGAGGCGATAGACAGCAACGGCGCTTTCTCCCGCAAGGTAGACCAGACCGGAGCCGAAGCGAACCCGGATATTCGGTTCAGCCGCACCCCGACTGATGACATTGGCTTGGCCTATCCTGGAATGAAGCCTCCAAGTGATGGCGCTAGGCTGATTGACAAACAAACCGCCAAACCAAACCCGCATTCATGGGATGCACCCGAGCCATCGCAATTCGATGACCTGGTGTACAGACTCCAAGACAAGCAGATCGACACCAAGCGCGTAACGCAAGCAATCCGCGAGCTGTCTGGCCAGTTGGCAGACGAGAAGGATGTTTACCTGCAGGAAGAGCTATTTCATGGCCGAGCAGCCGCGCGCACCGAAGACTTTGTGAACAAGGAGCTTGGGCCGCTGGTGATGGAAATGAAAATGCGCGGCATCGACATTCCAACACTGGACGAATACCTGCACGCCCGTCATGCCGAGGAAGCCAACGCCCTGATAGCCGACCGTGAACCAAGCATGCCGGATGGTGGCTCAGGGATGACCAACAAGGCAGCGCGGGACTATATGGCGAAGTTGCCAGCAGCCGAGCGCCAGCGCCTGGAAGCTGTTGCCGCAAAGGTGGATTCCATCTTGGGCAAGACCCGCCAGATGTACGCCGATTACCACCTTGAATCTGACGCCACGGTGAAGGGCTGGGGCCAGATGTTCAAGCACTATGTGCCCCTGATGCGCGAGGACAAGGACGGCGGCATGGGCATTGGGCAGGGCTTCAGCATCAAGGGCAAGGAAACCAAGGGCCGCACCGGTTCAACCCGCAAGGTTGTGGACATTCTGGCAAACATCGCCATGCAGCGCGAGCGGGCGATTGTGCGCGGAGAAAAGAACCACGTGGCGACCGCCCTGGTGGGTTTGGCTACAGCCAATCCAAACCCGGAGTTTTGGCACACCGGACCACCGCCCACAGAGCGCGTTTACGACCCCAAGACAAACAGCGTAGTGGACCGCGCCGACCCGCTATACAAGTCCCGTGAAAACGTGGTTGTCGCCAAGGTCAAGCAGCCAAGCGGTGAAGTCAAGGAAGTTGCCGTGTCGTTCAATGAGGACAACGAGCGCGCGATGCGGATGGCCGCAGCTTTGAAGAACCTGGATGCATCACAACTCAACGGGGTTTTGGGTGTGTCGGCCAAGATCACCCGGTACTTTGCCGCGATCAACACCCAATACAACCCAATCTTCGGCACCGTCAACCTGGTGCGCGACTTCCAGGGCGCATTGCTGAACCTGTCAACCACACCGCTGAAGAACCACAAAACGGAGATTGCCGGTCACACGCTGTCAGCACTGAAAGGCATTTATCTGGATGCACGGGCAGCGCGCGAGGGCAAACCGCAGACATCAGCATGGGCAACCCTTTGGGAAGAATTCCAGGCAGAAGGCGGGCAGACCGGATACCGCGATATGTTCGCCAGCAGCAACGACCGCGCCAAGGCCATCGAGCATGAACTGAACCCGACAAAGTGGATGGACAGCCCGTTAGGTAAAGTGTTCACCGCTGGCGGGGCGCTGAAAGTGCCATTGTCGATTGCCCAGAAGAAGGCGGCCGGTCTGTTCAACTGGTTATCAGATTACAACCTGGCCATGGAAAACGCCGTGCGCTTGTCGGCCTACAAGGTGGGGCTCGAACAGGGCATGAGCAAGCAGCAGGCCGCAAGCCTTGCCAAAAACCTTACGGTGAATTTCAACCGCAAGGGCCAGGTGGGGCAGCAGGCCGGGGCGCTGTACGCCTTCTTCAATGCATCCATGCAAGGATCGGCCAGACTTGGGAAAACCCTGTTCGACATGGACGGCCAGGATGTGAAGTCCATTAGGCTGAGCAGCACCGGCAAGAAGATTGTTTACGGCGGGATGCTGCTGGGCACCATGCAAGCGCTGTTGCTGGCAGCCGCGGGCTTCGATGACGAAGAGCCGCCAGACTTTGTGCGCGAGCGCAGCCTGATCATCCCCACCGGTGGCAAGAGCTACATCACCATTCCAATGCCACTGGGTCTGCACGTTCTGCCAAACATGGGGCGCATCCCGACCGAGTTTGCTTTGGGCGGGTTCAAACAACCAGCCAAGCACATCGCAAAGCTACTGGGTCTGACGGCCAACGCATTCAATCCCGTGGGCGGCGGCGCGTCCCTGGTGCAAATGCTGTCCCCGACCGCAATTGACCCGATTGTTGCGCTGGCAGAAAACAAGGACTGGACAGGAAAACCCATAGCCAAGACCTCGTACAACAAGGCCACTCCCGGCCACGCCCTGGTGAAAGACACGGCCAGCGCACCATCCAAGGTGCTGTCTGAGGCGATCAATCTGATGACCGGTGGAACCAAGTACACGGCTGGCGTGTTCAGCCCTACACCGGACCAGATCGATTACCTATGGGGGCAGGCAACCGGTGGAGTGGGTCGTGAACTGAGCAAGGTTCAACAAACCGCGTCGGCAACCATTACAGGCGAGGATTTGCCGGTACACAAGATACCGCTGGTGGGGCGCTTCTACGGAAATGCAGAAACCCAATCGGCCCAGTCGAGCAAGTTCTACGCGACCATCAACCGATTGAACGAGCATGAGGCGGAAATCAAAGGACTGCAAAAAGACCGCAAGGGTGCAGAACTGAGCGAGTACCTTGCAGAGAATCCAGAGGCAAGGCTGTTCAAGATGGCCAATGCGGTTGAGCTGGAAGTGCAGAAAATGCGCCGGATGAAGCGTGAAATGTTGGCGCTGGGTGCGCCACAGGAGCGCATCAAGACCTTGGAAGAACGGATCACCGCCAGGATGACACAGTTCAATCAGACGGTGGCAAGACTCAAGACAGCGCGCGAAACAGCAACTGCACAATAGGAATGATGGCGAACAGCGCGGCACCCAGCCAAGCAAACGCCAGCAGTCCCTTCATGACTTCTTCGGGCGCCCATGCGATCAAACCGAAGAGGCATAGCATGAAGAGAATGGCGAGTTCCATGGCGGGATATTACAACCTGCCAGCAAAAACGCAAAATTCCGTGGTTTGATCCTACTCGCCGGCATCGCCTGGTTCTTGACGATTGATTACCGGAAGTAGGGCGCTGGATCATACCTTTGCCTCGTAATCCTTGAAAACTGTCCCTTTGCTGGCGTCACCCTTCCAGCAATCCTTAATCCACACACGTTTGCCTGACTTGCAGTTGCGCCAGTGCCCACGGCATTGATGCCTGCGGGGTGTTGCGTGGGTTCCGCCCTGGTGCTCTGTATTTGGTTTGTTTGGTTCCAGCTTTACCGTGTGCCAGTCATAGATCAGCGGCGGTTTGCCTTTGGCTAGGCGTCGTTTGTTTGTGATGCTATTGGCCCTTACGGTCGGCTGATGCGCTTCTGTGCATTCATGGAGTTTCAGCAAGCACGCGCATACCATCCGAAAACCTTGCTTTACTTCATCGTCGCTAACCTGAGAATCACCCTTGAAATACCTCATGCCTTCTGGTGTAGCCATATAGGTGAAAGGCTCAAGGGTTTTGCCGAATGCACCATGGGCACCGATTCCCCGGTAATCTGTTTTGGTGAACCCGGCCACAGTCACGCTTTCATTGCCCAACTTCAACAGCAACGCAAACTTTTCGCCGTTCTTGTCCCTACCGACAATCGAGGTTAGGTCGTAGGGCAATCGCAGCACTTGATTGGCTTCAACCCTACGCCCCTCGGTGTTGGTGACGTTGCCAAGGTCAAACCAAGTTGAAAGCTCTGGTTTGTCAGCCCATTGAATCATTTCCGTTATCAGTGGGGTCACGTTCTCATTCCCTCATATCTGTGGATGGCCGCTCTTGGCCGGGCGTCCATTCAAACCAGCCGCCTTCATTGATCGCTTCGTCTCGCATCACATCGAAGCATTCCGGGTGCATCTTCACGGTCCCTGCATCGCCTTGGTTGAAGAACCGATACCGCTTGTATGTGTCACCTGCGTGGATGAACTGCCAACACCAACTGCAACGATGCAACTTTTGCGCCTTGTGCGTTTCGGTTTCAGTAGCTTGCATTGCTTCCTCCGTGTCTGTTTTGCATGCTGTACGGGTCGTAAACCTTCCGGCCTGACCACTCCAGCCCCAACATTTCCCACGAATGCGTGACCGGCTTCGGCGGCTCAATCTTCACCGGATCAGACTTCTTTGCCTTGGCTCTCCGTGCAGATTGGGACTCTGACATTTGCGCCAACTTTGCGTTGTTCTCGGTGCGACACTGACGGCAATCAGCGGTGTAGCCGACTCGCGCTCGGGTGCTGTCACGCTGCAACACAAAGTCACGGCACAGACCTTTGACAACGCCACAGCACGCACATTCGCGCATCTGGGTAAATCGTGGCGCTGCTGGCGGCTTTGTTACCTTGGCTGGCTTGTTTCCGCAGTGGACGCAGTTCGGGTAGCGCGATCCGTCCGAGCGGTGGTTGTAATCGTTTGTGATGCGCGGCTGTTGGCATGCGGCGCATGTGTGTAGCTTTGTCATACCGTGCCTTTCTGCACCATGGCTTCGCGTCCAGCATCGGCAACAACCTTGCTACAAATCGTCAGTCCGTCTGCATCAAGCTCTTGGCCGCGTTGCTCTGCAAAAACCATCGGCAGTCTCCATGCAAACCAGCCAATGACCAGCCCGCCCATGCAGCCGATAAACACGCCAAGCATCAGGGCATTTAATGGTGTCATACCGTGTCTTTCTGCGCAGCAATGGCCGCGTCATAAATATCAGCAGGCCAATCGACGCGGCAACTGTTTGCAATAAAGCCGTTGAGCGCACTGCGCAGTGCGGCCACTTGCGCTTCAAGCGCATCGATCCTTGCATGCAGACACCCGTCCCCTGCTGCGAGTGCGTCTGTCATTGTGGGTAATGTGGTCATTTGCGTGCTTCCTTCAGTGGACGCCAAAGAATCGGGCGTGAAGGCCATAGGTCGTTATCGCTGTGTATCCACCAGCCCCCGCGCGGCCATTCACCCATGTAGTGGCAGCGCCCTGGCACAACGCATCCAGCTTCCAACGCCTCAAACACCGATCCATCCTTCGGGCTGTAAATGGCTTCTACCCACCCAAGTTCACGCAGCCGTTGGAATGCGCGGTGCATTGCACGCATGGCATCATCTTCGGTCGGCATGTCGATTGCGCGCTGTTCCTTTGCATTGTCGGCAGCGCGGATTATTTCGCGCACTTGATCTTCATTCATCCCCGTATCTCCTTCTCAATCGCCCGTGCAAAATCAACGATATGGGCTTTGCTGAACGTGAACGCAGGTCCACCCGTAACAAGTACCGCGTGTGTATATTTGGTTGCTTTGCGGTGCGCCAGTTCTAGGATGCGCTCGTCGGTCAGTTCGTCCATCGCCTTCGCCTCCTCGGCAAGTCCCACAGCGTCAAACAGGTCGCACATAGCGATCTGCGTGTGGTACCGACCCTTGGCTTTGTGGACTTTGTTAATCAGGTCAACCAGTGTGTCAGCCTGATCCATTGCAATTGCAGTACACCGTGCACAACCCGTGCTTCCTTCTGCCGTGGCGTTGCATGCGTCGGTGTCACTGCACGATGTGCGGTCATGCGTTGGGTAGTATTCGGCGTTGGTGCTCATTTACTTCACCTCCGGTGCGGCTGGCAGTGGTGGCAAATTGTTCTGCGCAACATTCGCGGCAATGTATCGCTCGGTCATTCTCACAGCATGATTCACTGCGTCGTTTGTACTCCAGCCGTTGTAAGCGTTGTCGTGATTTACGATACTTACCCACTGTGTATCCCATAGCCGGATGGAACCGGCTGGCACCTGTGCTGGCTGCGCGGCCATAGCCTTGTCCCATGCGCGTTGAGCCTCTGCGACATCAACATCACGCGAACCAATTGCGCCGAACTTCGGACGAGGGCCATACGGTAGTGCAGCGGCGAGTTTGGCGGCTAAGGCGTCGCGCTCTGCTTTAAGTTCAAACCACGTCTGGTCTTTTGTGATTGTTTCAATAACCCCTTGTGCCGCATTACGTTCCGCCTCCACTTGACGCAGAGAAGATAGGCGCTGGGTATCAAGATATTCAAGCTCCGCAACACGTGCTTGCAGGGCTTCGCGCTCTTTCTCTGCTGCAATGCCCCTGTCTGCGTTTTCGTTCATAGCTACCATGCACTTTTCAACCAGTGCAACTTGCCTATTTAGCTCGGCTTGCAGGGCTTCAATTTCTTTTAAACATTCATGCGGCGTGGTGGATAGTGGCGATAACCGCAGCCGTTCAATCAGTTCTTTTCTAGCGCCGTTACACTCCGTGGTTAAATCCCCTTCAGCCTTGCCACACTGCTTGCACAGAGCAAGAGCCACCTGCCCGTTCCTGTCGCAGATTGATGTAGGTATGTTTGTATCGGCGTCGGTGTAAAAATCATGGTTCATGTACGCTCCTTAGCATTGATTGTTTCTTTATGCCGCACGTTCCAATGAAGCGCAGCCACCAACTTTTTATCCAGTGGGGGGATTGGGTTCTTCTCATCATCTAGATCGTTGTAATAGGTGGAGTAAGAAATTTGCTTACTGCTCGCTCCGCAACTCAGACACAGCACACGCAGCAATGCTGTGAAGCCACTCTCGTAAGCCGAGAATCTGGGGGCGGCCCCGCAGAAAGGGCAAGTCTCAAGTTGTACTTGTTTGGTCATGCCCCAATCTCCTTGGTGATGGCTTCCATCGACGTTTTGATGCGCGAAACAATCGCCATAACTGGATCGCGTGGGATGGCATCAAGGTCAAACAGCTTGTCGGGTGTGTGGACGTTCACAACATCAGCAAGGCCGCGTATCACTTCGCTGTAGCATTTCTTGATTGCCGCGTCCTTGCGCTCCAGTGCGTCCAACAGGGCCAGCACAACATCGGGCGAACAGGCTGCGATGTAGTCGATATTCGCTGCTTCTTTCTGTGTAGGTGGTGAATAATCAGAGCGCACAATTGCTATGCCCCGGCATCCATCTTCCATGCGGTCGTAGACAGTGCGCTCACCGAATAGGCGCATCCAAGGCCCAGGTGTCGCAGCTTCCGCCAGCGTGCGCAGGTGCTTTGTGTCGATCATGGTGTTTCCTTTTTCTCGCGTTCAAATATCTCCGCCAGAGACATAGGTTTGAGCAATCTGTGATGCGGTGCCAGCACTGCGATCATTTCTTCTGGCGTGCCCTGCCACGCTCTTGCGTCGGGTGATATGAGCGTCCACTTGCTATCGAACTTCAACTTTCCAACTTGCTCTATCGCCCGGTTGATGTCGGCAAGCGTTGGCAACGGCGTTATACCTGTAGAGAATGCGCTGGTCATTTGGTTGCCTCCGCAGCGATGACTGCTGCAATTTCCAACATCTGCCCGGTGTGCGGTGGATCAATCAGCGCTATGTGCTGAACACGTTTGATAACCGCCCGCAGAGCCTCGACCTCGCCATCACGGCTCGCAGCACCGTCCTTGAATGCTTGCTGCATTTGTTCGGGTGTGAAACCGTGCACGATAGTGACTATGGGCGGTGGCAATGCATACGGTGTAGTCATATCAATGCTCCGAGTAAAGATACCCAGCACACTGACCCGTAGGCCAGCAGTGGGACAATGATGAAGTCGATGAATGCTTCGCGGCATTCCTGATTCCAGTTCATGTAAGCACTCCCGCAGCAAAGAAGATCGCAACCAGAATGCCGAACACTGCGAACACAATCGCACCATCAATCGCAAATGCTTTCACTTCCTGTAGCCAATCCATGTCTTCATCGTTCATTTCGATGCTCCTTCAATGTGCTGTTTCAACCGGTTGATGCGCCGGGTGTTGTACTCAACGCTCATTTCAGCCCAGTCTTTGCCGGTCTGAGCGACCAATAGCGCATGCTCTGCGTCTACCAGTTCGCGGGCTGCAAGCTCAAGCGGCGAAGGCTTGCGGAATATCTGTTTCAGCCAGTTCATTTCACGACCCTTAAAACTGTTGACAGCACAAAATTCCCGACTCGAAACGCTGCGTAAATTGCGATCCAGAATGGGAACACCAGCAGCGTGACGAGGATTAGGGGGATGGTTCGCATCAGGAAAACGTCATGCGCTGGTAGACGGCCTTTGTTGCTGCCACATCACGCATACAGTACGCGGCTACTTCATCAATGCGGCCATCGGCTACATACTTCGCGACCATCGATCCATCTATTTCACCCTTTGGCGATTCAACGCCAAGCGCCAGGCACAGCTTGTCAAGACTGATGCGGTTTCCATACCCGGCAAACTGCGTCATGGTGTCATAAGCTTTGTTGTCCCATGCTTTGCTGTTCACGGCGACATTGATAACCGGGTGTGGCGGGATGCCGTTGACCATGTGGCGCTGAACCAGAAAGCGCAGATCGAACGATAGGACGTTATGCCCGACAACCTTCACCGCTGAATGCATAGCGCGGGGAATGTCGTTGTCCAGCATCGTGTTGAACCGGGTCAAAACCTCGGCTTCATCCAGCCCGTAAACGACCTGCGACGCGTTATCTTCAAACTGGTAGCCAATGACACAGACATGGCCGAAAGCGCCGTCCAAGCCTGTTTTAGCCATTGCTTCGTCAATCGCAGCGGGTGCCTGTTCTTTGTACCACTCAGCGATTGATTCTGGCTTTTTATAGGTTGCTGGTGGCTTGACCGTGGCGGCAATGTAGGCGCGGATAGCTTCGCTATTGGCCGGAATTGTTTCAATGTCTAGATAGAGTTCGTTCATGATTGTTTCCTAAAACGTAGTTCGTGATCTTGGTCGCCGGTTACATCAATACACAGCCCGCCGTCATAGCTGCTTTCGTAAATTTCTTTGGCTTCATGCTGTGACTGTGTTTCGATGTAGCTATCACTTTCTGAGTGATACAACAACCGGCGACCATCCATCAAAAAGGGATATCTGAACCATCATCAAACGATGGATCGCCAAAGAACTGATCGTCTGGCATTGGCCCACCATGCACACGCCCAGCTTGCGGCCGTGCTGCTTTCAGCGGGTGATGGCGCAAAGCTGCGACCATTTTTGGCAATGCTTCTGGCGTTGTCTTGCGATCCAGAATCTCACTGGCCGTCAGTTCGGTGCTTGCCTGGAACACGCCACGCAGAACCATCCTGGTTCCAGTGCTTCCGTCTTGCTTGGCGAAGTCCTCTGTCTCCAGCAGGATGCCGATGGGCTTGCACAGATCGGGGAACACGTTGCCGGGTTCGACAACTTCCTTTTTCGTGTCGTAGTCGTAGTGTGTGACCTGTCCGGCCTTGGGTGCGATGTTGCGCAGTTGCAGGCAAGTCATGATGGCGTTCAGCATGGAGAACCCGCCGATTTTGGAACCGTCAGCCTTCATCGTGTAGATGGACAGCTTGGTTTTTTGGCCGCTGTTGCTGGTGAAGCTCAAAGCAATGCCCTTGGTGCCAGTCTTGGCGGTGATGTCTTCGGCCTGCGTGATGGTGCCGACATACTTTCCAATCTCTTTGATCTGGTTGCCTTGTGTGTCAGCTTTGCGGGCTTCTTGAGTGTCGAGTGCGTACATGGTTTACTTTCTAGGGTTGTGCTTTATTCAAGCGGTTGTGATGATTTCGTAGTAGCTGCAAATGGCCTCATCTACAGCATTCAAGTCATTTGGGATATGCTCGGAGTCGAACATTCCCATTGGCGTTTTAACGGTGTCTGACCCGTTGTTTTGAGTGCTAAACAGGTACTGCCCATTGATGACGGCGGTACGCATCACAATGGTCAAAAGACCTTCAATCGTGATCTTTTCGTCCAGCAGTTTCCCGATGGTCTTAGCCTTGATTCGGCCTGATTCATCCTCCTGGGTGTGAGCCAGGATGTAGACACGGGTATGGTCTGATAGCTTCCCGGCGCACATGAGAATGTCCCAAGCGTTGCGGGCAATTTCGTTGTACTTTGCAAACGCTGCGTTGCCTGTTTCGTTGTCCAGAACCCGGCGCATAAACTCGTTTGCCAGGATGTACTGAAAATCATCAATGATGATGATTGGCTTGGTTGTGCGCTGCATTGCGCCGACAATCGTTTTCGCGTTGTCCGTGACGATGATTGCACCTTCTGGGTGTGCCTTGGTGCAAGGTATCCAGCCAGTTGCCCGGAATGGCAAAGGTTTTTTAACTGCCTGGATCAGCAGTACGTCAGCAGGGTTTAGATTGCGTAGGCTTGTGGTTTTGCCGGTGCCAGATTGTCCGAGGACCATTGTTGCGATTGACATTTTGTGCTTTCGTTGAGTTTGTAAGAGTGGTTGTTGAGTTCGTTGAAATTGACGTTAGCCAACTGGCACAGATTCACCATGTCAGCATCCTTCACTCCGTACTGACAACCAACGCGGTACAGCACATCAAGTGCCATTTGCTTCTGTGCAGCGGCTTCGTCTTGGCTTTCTGCTGTGTCGAATGGCTGATCCACGATGCCGTCTACGTAGCTCATGTCGTTACCTCGAATGTCAACGCTGTGAGCTTGCCAATCTCTTCCTTCAGCTTCGTCACGCGCTTAGAGAATTCCTTTTCAGCGAATTGGATTTCCTTTTGCAGCATGTCAATCTTGGTCGCCGTCGGGTCGAAGTCATCGGGAATATCAAGCGTTACCACTTGCTTGTTTACCAGCACATAGCCGCTGTCGCTGGCGTCAAAATCGAATACAACGTATTTCTTGTCGTTGTATTTGTTCAAGTGAACATAGAGTTCGTGTGAGACTTTCATACTGACCTTTCTGTGCTGGCAATAGCCATTTGGATAACCGTTTTAAGAGGGCGATTCCCGCGCTTGTGAAAGTTGAAGAACCGCATGAAAATGATTGGGTGCAGAATGGCTTTCATGGTTGGCAAGCCCACTCAATAAGAACCCATGCAAGGCCGACAGCAATAGCCGTGGCAAGCAGCATGTCGTACAGGTGGCGGAGATAGCGGGTCATGCTGTTACTCCTCGAAAGCGGGCTCGTCGCAAACGTCGAACTCGGGTTCCTGCTCCAAGTAAGCCAGTTCAATCTCGCGGCGCTGGTCATCGGACAGCAGTTCCACAATGTCCACATCACCGCAGAAGGCTTCGCACAAGTAGGCGTTAGCTTCTTCGTGTGGTTCATTCCATCCGTCGCCAGATGCGGCTTCGTAGTCCAGTTCGCAGACCAAGCCGACACCGCAGAGCGTGTAATGAAACGTCTCGGTGGACTTGCGTGGCTTTGGTGCGAACGGTGCCAGGGCTTGCGCCATGATTGGGTGCAGGGTGTTCATGCTGCTACAACCTTGCGATTCGCATCGAGCTTGTAAGCCACGTTCGGCAAGATTCCATCTTCACCGACGTAGGCAGTTACAACGCGAGTGCGCTTACCGTCCCAATATTGGAAGTTCATAACTGCGTAGTCGCCACCGGTCATCGTTGCGGAGTAGCCACCGGTCATCTTTGCGTAGTCGCCACCGGTCATCTTTGCGGAGTAGCCACCGGTCATCTTTGCGGAGAAGCCACCGGTCATCGTTGCGGAGTCGCCACCGGTCATCGTTGCGTAGTCGCCACCGGTCATCGTTGCGTAGTCGCCACCGGTCATCTTTGCGGAGAAGCCACCGGTCATCGTTGCGGAGTCGCCACCGGTCATCTTTGCGTAGTCGCCACCGGTCATCTTTGCGGAGTAGCCACCG
>ERZ724517.176-NODE-176-length-38782-cov-7.051979_pt1 | contig 38782 bp, 55 predicted proteins | sample MGYA00376050_ERZ724517 | MGnify/ENA primary metagenome ERZ724517 (study PRJEB28724, sample SAMN07190886) | activated sludge metagenome | isolation source: activated sludge of sewage treatment plant in Hong Hong | place: USA: Christiansburg, Virginia | collected... | reverse complement strand
GTTTTCCCCCAAGTATTCCTCCACCAGCGCCCGCGAAAAGAGCCAACTCATTCATTCGTTCTCCGTCCATTGTCGTCCGACCAGCGCCGACTTTTCAAAAACCGCTAACACGTCGGTCAACAGGGACGCGCCGACAATAAGCGCTGTTTTAAGTCTGTTCTTGCTCATAGTTCATTTCTCCTATTAAGCGCCGTGAGTCGGCGCGCCTGTTACCTGGGCGTTAGACACCAAGCTGTTTGCATTTCCAAGCATCAAAAAAGTTTTTTGCATCATCATACGTTTTCCAAAATGCTGGCTTTTTACTATCAGCATTTACCCCATTTTTAACAATTCCGTCGTGGTGCAAATACCAAGTTCCGTTTTTTGGAATCACTATGTAGTAACCGCGAGATGGTTTTTTATCACCAAAAAATGTAGCATCCCTATCTTTTTTAATTTCGCCTGTTAAAGCCATTTCAGCTATTAAAAATCCATCGCTAGTCGTTCCTAACTCAGCAGTCAAGTGCGACAAGCACTCAGCCGCTTGTGGTGTGTTCTCTGTCATATATAATCCTCGCTAATCGTAAATTGTTGGTGCTTGCGCCTTACTGCTTGGTAGTTTTGCATCCTTTGCTTGCTCTGTAAATTCTTCTGCATCCACGCCCATTGCTGTTACTTGTGATTGCAGCGTGTCCAGCGCGTCAATGCTCATTCCTGCAAGCTCATCAAATATAAAGCTACTCACCACTGCTTTGTTGCGTTCAATCCTTGCTTGCTCGATATGTGTAATCATACTCTGTTTTATAAATAAGTAAATAGGCAAACGCATATTTTTTATAAAAGATTAAAAAGGTATATCATCGTCAAACGCATCAGCCGATTGCTTTTGTGGTACTTTCTGCGTGTTATGCTTTTGCTCACCGCTGCTGCCTAGCATTTTCATCTCTGCGGCGATGATTTCTGTGGTGTATCTATCTGCGCCCGTTTGTTTGTCTTGCCATTTACGGGTTGCAATTTTGCCTTCAATGTACACGCTGCTGCCTTTTTTGATGTATTCGCCCGCGACTTCTGCTAAACGGCGATACATCACAATATTATGCCACTCGGTTTTTTCTTGCATTTGTCCGTCTTGCGCTTTCCATTTTTCGGTGGTCGCAATGCTAAAGTTGCAAACGGCCTCGCCATTGGTCATGTAGCGCACTTCTGGGTCTTTGCCTAAATTGCCTATTAAAATTACTTTGTTTACGCTTGCCATCATGCTACTCCTTTCATTTTATCAATCTTAGCTTGCAGCTTGCTTGCTGCTAACTCGTATCTGTCTTGCGTTATTTCTGCCATGCTACCAACACCAATTGCTTTGCAAAATGCTGCTTTATCGGCTCCACACTCATCAGCCAGCGCGTTTAGTGTTTCAAATTGAGCTGTTGTTATGCGCTCCTGCCGTTTTGGCTGCGCTGGTTGCGTTTTTGCTGCGTTGTATGGCTTAGTAGCTGCATTGCCGTCATCGTCTTCTGGAGCAATGCCACATGCTGCCATTAGGCTGTATCTGCGTGCATATGTAAGCGCACTCCCAAACCCTTGCGGGTCTAGCTTTGCGGCTGGTACAAACAGCCTGCCAGCGTCCATCACTTCGCCGCTCTCATGTAGAAATGTTGTTTCTACTATAACACCATTATGTGCATCATGCGTTTTCTGCATGAGCATGATTCCGTTGTTGTTTAAGCTGTCAATTACAGCTTCCACAACAGCCGCCAAATCTGCATAGCGGCTCTTAAAGTGTGGGTTTGTTGCGCATTTAAGCGCAGGAGCAAACCCTTTCTGGGCTGCAACCATTGCGGCTGCTATTTTTTCAATCATCATGCCACCTCCATTGTCGCTGCTGCCACTACGCAATTATAGTGGGCTTGTAAAATATCCTCTTCTGCGCTATCAGCTAAACGCATCAGCTCATGGCATATTTCCACGAACTCTTCTGTCCATTCGTGCCATTCTTGTACAAAAGTGTCAACATCAATCCATACGCCGTCAATGCACGCCATCGCGTGCCCAGCGATTTCTGTTTGTTTTTTGTTTTGCCCGTGGTTCGTGTACATTTTTAGCTCCTTGTTTGTGTTTGCTTGCTCGATATGTGTAATTATACTCTGTTTTATAAATAAAGCAATATGCAAAATCAAAATAAATGCAAAAAATACAATTTATTTTTTCAACATTAAAAGCTGTTTGTGTGCATTGTGCGCGGCTTTCTCAGCTTCTGCAAGCCGTTTTAATGCCTCGGCTTTTTCTTGATTTATAGCCTCAAGCTCCGCGTCATAGAACGCAATCGTGCGCTCAATTTTTCTGCAAGTGCTGTCTGATATTTTTGCGCATAAAAACGCGATGATTTTTTTCATTTTAAGCTCCTAAAAGTTTAGGATAGCCAAAAAAATAATTTCTGGCTATCCATAAATTAGTCTAAATACTTACCATCTTCTTTTTCTAGTTTTTTTAGTGTTCTGCTACCTCCAGAGCAAAAAAACAGGTACGCTTTATGGGCCTGTGAATACTCGAAAATTTTATTTCCATCTAGGCGGTAGCGATCAGTTTTTACTTGGTCATTAGACAACACGATAATTTCGAGTGCCTGTTTTTTCTTTGATGCAGATGCTGAAGATTTCATCACTGCATCAATGGCTGTTACAAATGATAATTTATCAACATTTACACCAACTAACTCTGCTATTTTTTGAATGTCAGAAAAATGCAAAAACGCTTGTAAATTTTTACGGCTTTCTGCCATGTTTAATAATTGTTTTGTTGTGTACATTTTTAGCTCCTTGTTTGTGTTTGCTTGCTCGATATGTGTAATTATACTCTGTTTTATAAATAAAGCAATATGCAAAATCAAAATAAATGCAAAAAATACAATTTATTTTTTCAACATTAAAAGCTGTTTGTGTGCATTGTGCGCGGCTTTCTCAGCTTCTGCAAGCCGTTTTAATGCCTCGGCTTTTTCTTGATTTATAGCCTCAAGCTCCGCGTCATAGAACGCAATCGTGCGCTCAATTTTTCTGCAAGTGCTGTCTGATATTTTTGCGCATAAAAACGCGATGATTTTCTTGTACATGGTTTTCTCCTAAAAAGTTAAATTTGCACTGCGCCTGCCGCTGCAAGCGTGGTTTCTAATGCGTTGTTAAAAAGTTGTGAAAAATGCGGCAGTGCTTCATAATCAACGCCCACAATCGCGGCCATCATAAGCGGCAAGTATGGCGCAGTTCCGTAAAAGTCATCACATGCTAGTAAGCTGTCGATTTTGTCTTCACGCTCCAACATGCAAGCGTCGCCAATTCTTGGCTCAAAATTATTGACTTCCTTTCTGGTTTTTGCAACTATTCCGTTTCTGTAAATTGGAATTTGCGAAACAATAATATAATCGCCAATAGTTACAGCAACCAGCCTGCTCTGATGTAAATCATGCCATGCCTTTGCACGCTCAATTTGCCCTATCATGTTGGTGTAAGCCTCTTTTGTTCTGGGCATCTTGTAGTCCCAAGATTGTGATTGTATGTGCATTTTTAGCCCTGAATTTTGGTTTTTAATATCCCAACCAACGGGTTGATGTTTTTGCGCAACACAAAAACACCTTTTTTGCAGTCGCAAAGGCTTTTTAGCGCACACTTCGTGATGTTAAATCCTTTTGAATGTGAGAACCATATCATTTTTTCAAGCGAAAACTGATTCTTATAACTACTCTTGTTTTTGCTACCTGCATCATAAGATGATGCTTTTATAAATTCGATTAAAAAGTCTTGAGTTGTTTTTTTCATTTTAATACTCCTTGTTTGTGTTTGCTTGCTCGACATGTGTAATTATACGCTATTTTATATAAAAGTAAATAGGCAAACACAAAATAAATGCAAAAAATGCAAATTATTTTACAAATTATTTTATGTTTTGCTAAAAAACAATTGTATTGTATAATATAATTCATGCTATAATTAAACAATCGTCAAACATAAAAAGGATTCGCATGAAAAACTATACTGAAATCACCCGTCGCTTAGTTGAAAAACTTGGGCAGGTAAAAACCGCTCAAGAGATGGGATGCACCCAACCTGCAATTTGCAGACGGCTCAGAGGCTCAAGCATGATGGTTGAAGATTATTTTAGGCTTTTGGAAGTCGCTAAAAAGCACAGAATCAAATTAAAGGATTAGGCCATGAGTGCATTGTTAAAATTTGCAGCGCGGCCTATATGCTTTTACCCGTCTTTTTCTAAGCTCACGGGAAGCGTGAACGCTGGCGTTTTGTTAAGCCAGCTATTCTACTGGTATGGCCGCTCAGAGCGTAAATTCTACAAAACAGATGCGGAAATAATGGAAGAAACAACGCTTTCTGAGCGTGAGTTAAAAACTGCTAAAGCAAAGCTAAAAGAGCTTGGCTTTTTAACGATAACCCGCGAGGGGATGCCTGCAAAAACATTCTATGATTTTGACTTGCAAAAGATGGAAATTGAGCTGCAAAAAGCCGAACCAGTTCGGACGAATCAGCCGAACAAGATTGGACTAATAAGCCGAACAAGTTCGGACGAATCAGCCGAACAAGATTGGACTAATAAGCCGAACATTCTATATACAGAGATTACAACAGAGATTACAACAGATATAGCGCATTCTGCGCAGCCTGTAAAATCTGCAAAATTTGACTACAAAAAAAATCTTGTAAAAAACGGCGTATCAGAAGACGATGCAGAACTATTCATGCAAGCAAGAAAGCGTAAGCGACATGTAAACAACGAACGGGCATTTAACATTCTAGCAGCAGAGGTTTTAAAATCAGGGCTAACAATGCCGCAGGCCATAGCGTTATGCGTAAAAAGAGATAGCCCGTGGGCAGGTTTTAAAGCTGAGTGGGTGCATGGCAACAAAAAGAAAGGCGGCGTAGCAAAATATGCGGCTTCAAGCGACGAATCGTTTGCAATTGCAGAGAGAAAATATGCAAGCCAAAAAACAAACGAAACGCCATCGTTTTTAGCAGAAAACGAAAACTTTTAGGAGCTTAAAATGAGTGCATTACAAGCAATGTTAAAAAAGTTTAATTTTGAGCAGCACACATGCGAAAAGCATGGCACTGTTAGCAGGGTTATTGGTGAGCAAGGCTGCCCATCATGCGAGCTTGAGCAAGTGCAAAAGCATGCTATTGATAAACACACTGCAAGCCTAAAGCAGCATCGTATAGACTGTGCGAACATTCCAGCAAGATATAAAACAGAGGAATTTATACGCAAAACTGAAGAACAAAAACGACAGGCAAGTGATGCTTGGGCTTTTGCACAAAAAGCAGCAAAAGGCTGGGCGGCCTGTATTTTTAGCGGACGGCACGGCAACGGTAAAACATTGCTTGCTTGCAGGCTGATTGTGCGCTTCATAAACGAGTACGCACTAAGCGCAAAGTACACGACCTGCAAAGGCATTGTGAGCGAAATCCGAAAGGCATACAAAACAGAGGGCATGACGGAAGCAAGTCAAATCGAGAAAATGGCGATGGAGTATGACTTGCTTGTGATTGATGAAGCTGATGTTTTAGGCTCATCAGAAAACGAATATGCGCTGATTGCGGAGGTTGTAGGGATGCGCTACGCAAACAGCAAGCCGATTATGGTTATTAGCAACAGGACACCGCAGGAACTAGAAGAAGTGCTTGGAGAGCGGATTATGTCGCGATTAAGCGAAAACAACACGACAGTTATTTTTAATGGCGAAGACTACAGAAGAGCATCATGCTAAACGCAACAAACCAACGCCTATACGACGAATCACCATGCGAGCTAAAAGCTATGATTGACAAGCGCATGGACGCTGTGCAAGACGGAAGCGACGCAGACACATGCTTTGCTGTAGCACTATTTGCGATAGCAAGCGCATCACATAAAGACATGCAGCGCCTAGATTTTATTGCAGACTGCAGCCAAAGCATTGCAAACATACAGCTACCACGCGCAATCGTAGAAGCCAACCTGCACAGTTTGCGCGATGCAATTGATGAGACAATTAAGCTAAATCATAAATAAAATCATGTTTAGCGCGATTCCATGCGCAAAACGCTTGCTTTATTTATAAAATAAAGTATAATTATGTTTATGGTGTATTTAAAAGAAAAGTCACCTTTATAGACCACAGTTGGATAAAAATGCTTGAAATAGTCATATCGATTCTTCTATTTTCAATATCAATCAGCGCACTTGTATGGGCATTAGCTCTTATACGATATGCACGGGAACTTAAAAATGAACGAGATTTATTTTTTGCTCAACAACGAAATCAAGCGAAATGCTTGCACGGCTATACAGAATGCAAATCAGGACATGGTTTGCACAATCAAGCCAAAGACCCGCAACAGTGAGCAGAACGCTAAATTTCATGCGATGTGCCAAGACTTAGCTGGCAAGAAATGGGGCGGAAAAGAACGCAGCGCAGCGGAATGGAAAGTATTGCTTGTTAGCGGACACATGATAGCAACAGGCGAGGCGCAGAATATGACAGTAGGACTAGAGGGCGAAGTCGTCAATTTACGCGAAAGCACTGCAGCAATGGGTGTTAAGCGCATGGCAAGCTTAATTGAATATACGCAAGCATGGATAGCAAATAATTTAGAAGAGGTAAAGTAAAATGAGAGGATTTGGATTTGTGTTTTGCTGTAAAACAGGCGCAATGCGCAAATGGTATCAGAAAGCTGGAGATGTAAAACGCTGGGCTGATAATGATAAACCAGTGGATGATGACAATGTATAGAAACGAAAAATTGCTTGCATCAGCAAACGGCAGAAGATGCACAATGTGTGGGGCAATGGATGGCACAACAGTTGCAGCACACAGCAACCTGTTAGAGCACGGCAAGGGGCGCGGCATCAAGGCGCATGATTGCTTTGTTGCTTACTTATGCCACGCTTGCCACACAGGCTACGACAGCGGACACATAGGGCAGCACAGCTTTAGCATGGCAATGAACAGAACACGCGCAATCGCAAAGCAGATGGGCTTAATCAGCGATCGTGATGTGATGGATGTGGTGCTGGGGAATTATTCTAAAATCGTAAAGAGGGCTTGAGAATGACACTACTAAGCGCATGGAGGGCACCCTACCCAGTATCTGTCAATAGAAACTTGAGGGTCACAAAAAAAGGGCGAGTGTATGTAAGCAAAGAGGCGCAGGATTACAAGAGCAGCTTTGTGCTGAACGCTTGCGAGTTAGAAACTGGCAAGGAATTTGAGCCAACAGCAGAAAAAGTCACGGTGCATATCGTTGTGTTCCCAAAAATGAATAAAGACGGAAGTGAGTGTAAAACTCTTGTCGATATTGACAACAGCGTAAAAATCACACTCGATGCTCTAAATGGTAAAGCATATTTAGACGACAAGCAAGTAAAGCGATTAATAGTTGACTACGGAGAGCTGGCAGATGGCGGCGGTTTATATGTTGAGGTGAGCAAGTTTACAAAAATCGTTTTCAAACGGGAATGGTAAAAAATGGCAAATACACAAGAAAATAAATGGCGCATATCATGGGCTATATCATGCTAAATAAGACACATTACTTATCACCAGAATTACACGAGCAGATTAAAGAAGGACGCAAATATAGGGTATCGTGTGGGTATATGAGAAGCAATATAACGAGTAACGGCGATTATGTGGATTGTGAGAAGTGCTTACACTCAAAAGCAATGGAACATTACCGTAACACAAACTCATTATTTAGTGATTCACAAGGTTGCTATTAGTTTTGTTTTGTACTATTTTTATTTTTAGGATAATGGAGTTTAAGAATGGAAAAATCATGCAAAAACTGCGCGCACTGGGAAATACGCGAGAAAATAAATAGCGCATATCATGAAGCAATCCATATTATTGGCGCTGTTGGTGAATGCAAAAAGATAGAATTGCTTAGTGATTGTCTTGAGCATGACGAAGACTTTAATTACTCACTTTTACAAGAGCACAAATCTAGCAAAGCATTCTTGAGTGCTTGTTTTTCTGCCGAGTTATTGACGCTTTCAACATTCGGCTGTGTGGAGTTTAAGAATGGCAAATAATGCAAAACCACGCAAAAAGTACAACCCAAAACGCATCTTGAGCGCAAATACTTTCAATTCGCAAGATTTAGCACGCATTATGCTGCAACCGCTGCAAGCATTAGCATCAATCAAACAAGGGCATATTTTAGGCAAGTTTGAGGGCGAATGTTATGTGCAACTGCAAGCCATGATTATGCACGCAAGCAAAATCGCTCAATACCGCAATATGGCGTTTGATTGTCAAAAAGGCATCCGCGTTATAAACAAGATTGAACACAAAATGCAGGTTAATGATGTGGATATACAGCGGCTAGAGGATTGCGCAAAGGATTGCAGGCGCGTATTACTTGGCAGCACGCTTGCACAGAACGAGCAAGCCGACATAGACCTACGCATCTATATCGAAGCCCACGGCGGACGCTATGTAGGATGGGGCGTAAAATAACAAGTTATAAAGACATGGCGCATATTTTATGCGACAATCTTATACAAGCATAACTATCAAGGCATAAAAATGGCGAACGGATATTACGAGCTAGTCGAATCAATCGGAGAAGCAAAGGCTGATGCAGTTCGATGCGCGGCTAAAGGGCAGTATATCCGAATCGGGAAAGCAAACTTTGAGCTATTCGCCACAATTTTGGGCGAAAAAAAGGCGCATGAAGTTATCGCACAGCTGAAAGGTTTGCTTGTTTACTTCCCGTTAAGTGACGAGCGTGATGCTGATCGAAAAGAGCAGATAGAGCGTCAAATAAAGGCATTGCATAGCAAGGGCGTATCGCGTAACGAAATAGCGACATTGCTAGGAGTTTCTTACTCTTTTGTTGCGAAACGGCTAAAAAATAATGCAAAATAATATATGTTATGTTATAATTGTTATATCGGGCCTGTAGCTCAATTGGTTAGAGCAGCGGACTCATAATCCGTTGGTTAGCAGTTCAAATCTGTTCAGGCCCACCACAAAAAGTAGATTAAAAATGATTAAAAGATTAGCAAAAATAGAAAGCGCAAGCTTAAACATAAAAGACTATGGTGTGCTTACTTTCTACATGATTGTGGCATATGAAGACGGCTATAATCAGTCGATTTGCGGAATTTGCCTTGACACATATGATGAACAAACTCATGAAAGGGTTGGCACAGCGTTTGGCTGTGAACTAATCCGTAGATTATTGCTTGAGCTATATGTAAACGACTTCAGCGAAATGGCTGGTAAGCACATATGGGTTCATGGTGATGGGGATGGATTTTCTTTTGAAGCAAAAGGTATTTCTGCCCTATATGTTGACAATCAAAAATCAGAACCAGTCATATTTTCAGATGTTTTGGCTGAATTTAAATGAAAATAAAAAGTTTATGCCACCTCGGACAGGTTCCACAAGCCTGTGACGGCTCAGCCGTAGGTGGCCCCAAATATGAGTATTAAAAATGAAAGCATTATTTATTTTATTAGCAAGCGCAATTATCACAGGTTGCGCAACAGCCGCGATTGATGTTAAGCCGATAGCGGCAGACGCAGCACAATATCAGCATCTTGACTGCGATGCGCTATATTTGCAGTGCGCAAAGACTAGCGGAGACCTGCGGGCATCATACGCAAAGCAAGAAGCCAAAGCAAGCAGCGACGCAGCAAAGATGACAGCAAACTTGCTATTGCTACCAGTTTTTTGGGGGACAGGCGACAACGACAACACAGCAACGCTTGCGAAGCTAAAAGGCGAGTACAAGGCAATTTACGATACGATACAATGCAAGCTAAGGAGTGCAAGCAAGAAGTGCAAAGCATAGATAGCTTGTTGGGTGAAAAATAAAATGCTTGAAGTCACATACAGAAAAATCAGCGAGCTGACAAAATACGAGCGCAACAGCAGAACACATAGCGATGCGCAGGTGAGCCAGATTATGGGTAGCATAAAAGAATTCGGTTTCACAAACCCAATTTTAATCGACACTGACGGCGGCATTATCGCAGGGCATGGAAGGCTACTAGCAGCGCAAAGGTTAGGCATGGCAACAGTGCCAACAATCACGCTTGACGGATTAAGCGAAACGCAACGCAGAGCGTATGTGATAGCTGATAACAAGCTAGCATTAAACGCAGGATGGGACGAGGAGATGCTAAAGCTAGAGCTGCAAGAGCTGGACGAGCTTGGCTTTGATATTGACTTGACGGGATTTAGTGCTGAGGAGATTGGCGCGTTGGATGTTGAGGTTGAGGAATTACAAGAAGAAAAATATGCAGATGGCGTTTCTGGTTCTATGAGTAAAATTTATAACCAGCCTCCTTTTAGCGTATTGGACACGAGAAAAGTGGATTGGATTGAAAGAAAAAGATATTGGCGTGAAAAAATTGGCGACAATGGGGAGAGCAGGGAAAACGCACTTTCAGATGATGGCGGCTTATTGTCCGGGCTTAATAATGGCGTTAGTTTGCTTGACCCTTGCCTTGCTGAAATTATAGTTTCTTGGTTTGGATGTAAAAATGGGACTGTGATAGACCCTTTTGCAGGTGACTCCGTTTTTGGCTATGTCGCGGGCAGCAAGGGGATGGAATTTAAGGGTATTGAGCTTAGGCATGAGCAAGCAGAATTAAACAGAAAAAGAACAATGTCCGCAAATTTGCCGTGCGTTTACTATTGCGACACCAGCGAAAATATAGACAAATATATAGATGACAATTATGCAGACTTGATTTTTAGTTGCCCGCCATATGCTGACTTGGAGGTTTACAGTGACGACAAAAGAGACTTGTCAAATATGACACACAATGATTTTTTTATTGTATATAAAAAGATACTGCAAAGCACTTACGCAAAATTAAAAGAAAATAGGTTTGCAATAATAGTTATTAGCGAAGTTAGGGACAAAAAAGGCGTTTATTTGGGGATAGTACCTAAAACCATACAAATAATGGAGGAGGCTGGTTATAAATTTTACAATGAAATTATATTAATAAATAACGCAGGAACACTTCCTCTTCGGGCTGGTAAGAGTATGCAGGCATCAAGAAAAGTTGGTAGAATGCATCAGAATGTTCTTGTTTTTTTAAAAGGAGACGCAAAAAAAGCGGCGACTTACCTTGGCGAAATAAAAGAAAGTGGATGGGATTGTAATGAATAATATTGGATTGCATGTTTTATGCGACTTATACCTAAAGAAAATGCCATCCACTCCTGAATTATTAGGAATTTGTGAAGATGCAATAAAAGAAAGCGGAATGACAATCATCAGCTGCTCTTTTAAATTGTTTGACCCTGAGGGGATGACTGCGGTTTGGATTTTATCTGAGAGTCATTTTACAGTGCATACATACCCAGAAAAAAAATATATAACCATAGATTGCTACACATGCGGGAAAATGGGTCGCCCAGACCTATCAATAAAACACACAATAAAAAAACTAAGAATAAAAAGAAAGATGATAAAAATCCATAAAAGGGGTAATTTTTAAGAAGGATTTTTATGGTATGTAGGTGTAATGTATGTTTTAACAGAAAGGTTTTAAAGTGAGCAAATCAGAGCAGATAAAAAAAATGCTTTTGGCTGGGGAGAAAATAAAAGCCATTAGCATAGCCTCGAAATTCTTTGATAAAAGCGAAGACACAAAGGTTTTTAAGCAAGCAGCATCAGCTATACTAAACCCATCATTCTATAAGCAGATAGGAAAAGACCCTGATGAGATAATAAACACAGCCAGCAGCATTTTAGAAAAAAGATACCTATGCCAAGACTAACAGACGACACACGCGACGCAATCCTGCAACGCTGGAGAGCAGGGGAGAGCCAAAACAGCTTGGCCAAACACTACAAGTGCGCTCCAGTATTTGATTTTATAGGAGGCTTATTTTTGCGCTTACTGGTTGCTTTATTTATAAAATCGCGTATAATAACGGTTATTAAGTAAGCAATCACAGGAGCTAAAATGGACAACCTACAGTATTACCCAACACCAGATGTTATCGCGTTGCGCATGGTGCGCAAGTTTAAGAACTTAGCAACAGCGGACACGCACATAACAGTGTGCGACCCCAGTGCAGGCGCTGGCGATTTGTTGAAAGCGTACAAAAAAGAAGTTGGACGCGGGAATTACGCCGATAATTATACATTTTACAGCATGGAGATAGACTACAGCCGTGCAACACTTGCAGCAGCTCACAGCAAGCTATTAGGCTATGACTTCATGGCTTGGAACGGTTACGAAAGGTTTGATGCAATTATCATGAACCCGCCTTTTGCGCACGGTGTAGAGCACCTAAACCGTGCATTGGATGTGCTGGACTACGAAGGCGAGATTGTTTGCTTGCTGAACGCTGAGACAATCAAAAACCCGTATAGCGTGCAACGCAAGGCGCTTATCCACCGCTTAGATGCGATGGGTGCAACCTTTGAGTATGTACAAGCAGCATTCACAGAGGCAGAGCGCAAGACCAATGTGGAATGTGTGATTATCCACGCAAAAGCACCAACAAAGCCTAAAGATGTTTTTGATGATGTGGAACTAAAAACGGAGACCGTAAAGCTTCAAGATACTGAAAGCGAGGTTGTACAAGCTGGCAACAAAATAGACCAGCTTGTAAGCTTTTACGAAGCAGCGAGGAATGAGGGTCTAAAGATATTCCAAACGATGCAAGACGCACGCAAGCACTTCAAGCTGATTGATGCTGATGCGCCATTTTTAACGCTATCAAAGTCGCTGCATGAGTTTTTGGAAGACTTAAAAAACCATTACTGGAGGCAAATCCTACAAACGGATGACTTTACCAGCAAACTACCATCAGCTCAACGGCGCAAGCTGGCAGAACAGCTAGTAAACCTGCGCGGGTTAGAGTTTAGCTACGATAACATATACCGCTTGCGTGACGCGGTACACTACAAGCAGCGTGAAATTATACAAGAGAGCGCGATTGCTATTTTTGATAAAATGTCAAGAGACCACACTTACTATCCAGAGTGTAAAAACAACATCTATCTATTTAATGGGTGGAAGTCAAACAACGCATATAAAATCAATAAAAAGGTTGTTTTGCCGTTTTCACGAGATAGATGGAGCACAGAGCCAACAACATACGAAACGAAATGTTTTATGAGAGACCTGCAAAAAGTGCTTAATATGTTTTGCACAGACTTAGCCGCTAAACTATTAAAAGCCATGGCGTTTGATGATGATACAAAACTAAACGACACCGACGGCAGCGGTATTGATTATTTGCTTAATAATCTGCTAGGTAGTGCTAAGTTTGGCGAGGTGTTGGATTGTGGCGTTTTTTCTTTGAAGGTTTTCAAAAAAGGAACCGTGCATATCACATTCAACGACCTAGATATGCTGCACAGGTTTAATGCGTTCGTGTGTAAAGCTAAAGGATGGCTACCGCATGATTATGGAGCTAAGCCTAAGAAGGATATGACACTAGAAGAGCAAGCTGTAGTAACAAGCTTTGGTGATTATTTTATAATCGATTACACAGCTATTGGGATGGATTAAAAAATGGCTAAAGCAAACTACGACCACATTATACCCATACTGCAAGCAGAGTTTAGAACAGGCGCGTATAGCCTGCGTGAGCTTGCGCATAAGCACAAAGTATCGCTTGGCTTTGTAGCAAAGCACACAAGCGGCTTAGAGCATGACGCAAAAGGAGCTGTGAACGCGGGTGTAATTTATAAACAAGCACTTGCAAGCGATAATGAACATTTAGTGAACGCCGTGAACACCGTTGTGGATGAGCGTACAAGGCAGCTTACATTTTTCACAAATAGCGCGTTAAAGAACCAGAAGCTTGCAAACGACAAATTACAGCGAGATGTATCAATGCAAGAGCTAAACGCACACAGCGCGATAACACAGCGAAACAAGGAGACCGTGCTAGGTAAGGACATAACCACAGCGGTGCAAGTGAACAACACAATCGCAAACGATAAAATGACAATTGATGAGGTGGAGCGTGAACTCAGGCTCATTGGTATTGACCCGAAAGCACTTTGAGCTTATAAAGCGTCATCAGATTTTAAAAGCGCGTGATGATTTTAGCACATTCAGGCGCTTGATAAGCCCTAAAGAAAAGCGCGGATGGTTTCAGAAAGACCTAGAGCTAAACTTGATGCAGTGGTGGTATGACTTCAAAGCTGGTAAGCGTCCTAAGCTGCTAGTGTTGGCACCTCCGCAACACGGCAAGACCTCCACGATTGTTGCATTTATTGCATGGGTATCGGGACAAGACCCAAACTTGCGCACAATTTATGCAAGCGTAAGTGAACGGTTAGGGGTGCGGGCAAATAAGAATTTGCAGCGTATTTATGATAGAGAAATTTACAAGGACATATTCCCAGAAACAAAGATAAGCGAAAGGCCTGGCGTATCTGGTCTTTCAAGGTTTGCGCGGAATAGCGAGCTAATTGAATATATTGACACAACAGGATATTTTAGAAATACAACTGTGGCTGGCTCAATCGTAGGTGAATCTTTAGATGTTGGTGTAGTAGACGACCCTATAAAAGGTCGCAAAGAGGCTGGCAGCTTAACGGTTAGGAACTCCGCTTGGGATTGGCTTACAGATGACTTCTTTACCCGTTTTAGCGAGCACGCAGGCATGATTATGATATTGACGCGCTGGCATATTGACGACCCTGCGGGTAGATTGATAAAATCCATTCCCGATGATATAAAAGTGCTTACATACAAAGCAATCGCAGACGAAGATGAAGAGCACAGAAACAATGGCGAAGCTTTATTCCACGATCTAAAAAGCCTTGACTTCTTAAACACGGTCAAAGCAAATATGGATAGCGCAAACTTTCAATCGCTATACCAATGCTCGCCAGTACAGCGTGGCGGTAACATAATCAAGGGCGCATGGTTTGGACGCTATGATGTACAGCCTATTTATGACTATCGCATAATCGTAGCTGATACCGCGCTGAAAGCTGGCAGGCATAATGATTATACAGTATTCCAGTGTTGGGGCAAAAAAGATGGTAAAATATACTTGATAGACCAGCTGCGCGGAAAGTGGGACGCATTGGAGCTTGAACGCCTAGCGACTGATTTTATAAGGAAGCATCATGTAGTTGTAACTGGCGGGCATTTACGCTATACTGCAGTAGAAGACAAAGCAAGCGGCACAGAGTTGCTGCAAAGGCTAAAGCATGCTGGTTTCGCAATAAAAGCAATTCCAAGAAATAAAGATAAATTTGCGCGGCTTATGGATGTAGTTAGCTACATAGAGAGCGGGTTTGTAGTGTTGCCAAACAAAGATTTTACAAGCGATTTTATAGCAGAGTGCGAGGCATTTACGCCAGACAACAAGCACAAACATGATGACCAGATTGACCCGATGATTGATGCCATCGAGTTGATGCTAAGGGACAACAGCGGATTTTTTATTGCAGGGGCATGATATGAATTTATTACAGAGAGCAGTTGCACGATTTGCATTTACACCAAGACAATTAAACGCGATGCAAAGCCTTGGTTTTGTGGCTGATACAAACGCAATCACAACGATGGACACAGTTAATGCGGTTAATGGCAATTTTGACAACCTGCAAGAGATATACAACGACGATGAGGTGAAGGGAAGCCACAAAAAGATTGTAAGGGCGCTTACAGGTAAAGGCTACACGCTAAGCGGTAACGGATCAGACACATTGCAGCCAGTTGTTGATACATTGCTATCTGATTTTATCGAGAATTGCACCCGTGCTGTATTTTTTGGTGATACGCTGCAAAAGTGCGCAATCAAAGACGGGCAGGCGCAAAAGATGCTTTTAGTAGAAAGCCCAAACATAAAGCACAAAGATGGTGCAGCATGGATTGATATTTTATTGAGCGGAGAGAAAAAGGCTGTTCCGCTTGATTCACAGCCATCACTCTTTTACCACATCTACGGAGAAACTACAAAGTATAAAAATGGCAGGGGCATCTTGCATGATTTAGAAAGCCTCTACTGCCAGAAAAAGCTAAACCGCGACAACTTTGACATGTGGCAGAAGCGATACGCACAAGGGTTTATTTTTGGCAATATAGACAATGCTGATGCTGATGTGCAGACGCAGGCTGGACTAAAGAAACGGGGCAATGTTTTTTTAGAATCAATCGTAAAGCTGATGCGTGGCAGCGCAATTGTTATGGGCGACGGGCAAAAGGCTGAAATATGGCAGCCTGATGGCGCAGCAGCAAAAACATTTTTCGAGCAAGAAGACCGAATAAACAAAGCTATCCAGCGTGTGATACTTGGAGAGAGCAAGACAGGCGGCATTGACCAAGGCGGAGCCTACGCTCAGGCAGTTGTTGCTAAAGAAGTGCTGGATGAGACTGTGCAAAGTTACGCACAGTTTACAGAAAGCTATGTTCAGCAGCTTATTGATTTTTTAAGTGAGCTATACAATGTTGCAACACCACCAGTATTTAAATTTAATAATCAAACTCAAGCAACAAAAGAAAAAGCAGAGATAATAAAAACGCTTTATACATCAGGCTGGCAAGTTACGCAGCAAGGCTTAAAAGATATAATGGGATATGATGATACGCAATTTGCACAATCTACACAAACAACAGATGCACGCTTTGCGCTTGGAGGTCTTGTACAAAATCGCAAACAAGATATGAGCGTACCTACGATTCTAAGAAAAGGAGAGCGTGGATTTAGTTACGGGCAGGAAGTTATTGAGCGCATCAAGGACAAAGCCCAAGCGGCAAGCTTACCAGACTTAGCAGAAGAAATAAATGCAGCGGACAGCATGGAGACAATGGCGCAGGCGTTGCTTGCAAAAAAAATACACTTGACCAACTTGGCTGATGAAATGGCGCGTGCGTATAAAGCTGGAGCTAAACAAGCAGAGGATGGCATCGTATGACTGATGAAGAATTGCAGGAGCTTACAGAAGAAGAGCAAAGCTTACTAGAAGAAATCGCGATGCTATCGCTTATCTTTTGGCTGATGGCACTACAAAAGAAAGCTGCGGCGGACGGCTTTGCTTTTGAGCAATTCAAGCAGTCAATATACGATAGCACTAGGCAGGATGCACCAGACCTAAAAGATATTGAGCCGCAAGGCGTAAGTGATGCACCAAGCGTTGGCGGTGTTGCCGATACAAAGCCTATTTTGCAGCCTGTGGATTTGCAAGATGGATTTAAGCAGGAGCTTATCAAGTCACAAGCAATCCAGACAGCTTACCAAGCTGGCAGATTCGATGCGCAAAAACTGCTGGCGCTAAACACAAATAAGAAGTGGCTACGATATAACGCAATAAATGACGACAGAACAAGACCGCATCATAAAGCGATGGATGGATTCGTCGCGCCAGCTTTTTCACCAATATGGCAAACTTGGTACCCCCCGAACGGCTACAATTGCAGATGCACAGTTGAGAGCGTGACCATTGATGACTACTTAAACGCTAAGATAACAACTCCAACAGGGCAGCCAGATATTGGGTTCGAGGTATCGCCAGATGCCTACCTGCAATCGCTTAGGGTTATGAGTCAATCGCCGATTGTATAGCGTCCACCCAAGTTTGTGGCGCAACGCTATCAGGCAGCATTTTACGGGCAACCATACGCGCAGTGCCAAATTGATGGTATTGTGCGTATTTTACTTGCGTGGCAATCGTCAATCCCATTTTAATTTTACGGTAGCTGTAACTATCGCGCAGCTTGCCACTATCAACAAGCGGTTTGTTGTCCGTATTGCGCGGTGCCCGCCTTGGGTATTTTAATGCCTGCCACTTATTGCCATACGGGTCTTGGCTTAGATTAAAGTCATCCCGTATTTGCTTTACAACGCCTTGCCCTACCCTATCCAAATTTATACTTTCTAAAAAGCTCCTGCCCTCTTGCTTAATCGCATCAGCAGCAGTAACGCTTATCTTTATTTTCATTCTGTACACCTCCTTTGCTTGATTATAGCCCATTACTTTGTTTTTTTGCAATAAAACAAGTAAAGGTACAACTTGCGTATAATTGAAAAATAGGAGGAAGTCCATGGGTACAATCAATCTTAATCTTGAAGCGCAAAGCGTACAGCCATCAAGCAATAATAGCCTGAAGTTTGGCGGTGTTGCATATAGCGGCGGTGTTATTCCTAATTACGGCTACTATGGAGATGTTGCTTTAGATTTGGACGGCGCACAAATTGCAAACGACGGTAATGTGGCTTTGCTTTACTCGCACAATCGTGAGCAAGTTATCGGCAAAGCAAACATTAGCTTGCTTAACGGGCAGATTGTCGTAAACGAGGCGGTTGTCTCAACTGATACAGACGAGGGCAAACGCATTGCAGCAGTTCGAGGCGTAGGATTTGAGTGGAAGTATAGCGTTGGTGTTAGTGCTAAATCTTTTGAGCAATTCGGGAAAAAGACAACGGTTGAGATAAATGGGCAGACTTTAGAATTAGACGGAATTATGCGTGGCGTGGAAATCTTCGAGCTTTCATTAGTTTGGGAGGGCGCAGACCCAGAAGCCCACGCGCTAAACTTACGAAAGGGGAACAGTATGGATTTAGAGAAAGTAAAAGCTGATTTACGCTTAGAGTTTGAGGCGCAAAACTTGCATCTCACCTCGCTTAATGAAGCATTAAAACTTGAGAACGACGCACTAAAAGCCGAGTTGCAAGCTAAAAAAGATGCAGAAGCCCAAGAAATTGCACAAGCCCACGGCATCGATTTAGCAGTAGCGATGGAACTTGTTGGTTTAAGCGTTGCAGCAAAATCTTTGCTATTAAAAAAAGATAGCAAAAAAACAGAAAGCGTTGAGCTTGTAGAAAAAGAGCATAGCGCACAAGACAATCAATTCGCATTCGCGATGGCATCAATGAGAGGGGCGACAAAATGACTTGCAGTTACTTAGGCGTTATCAATAAAGAGTGCAGCTGCAAGCATATTCTTGCAAGTGCGGATTATAAAACCGAAAACTTTTTGACCGATGTCGCAGCCACCGCAGCTTTTGTTGGTGGAGATTTGGTAGAAATCGACGCAGCTACTGGTGTGGCATCACACGCAGCGGCAACGCCTACAGCAGGCAAACGCATTGCAGTAGTCATGTATGATTTTGACGCACGAGCAAGCGCAGCACCAAATCAAACGCTTAAAGCAGCTTTTTTGGTTGAAGGCGGTTTATTTGCGCAAAACTTAACACGGGCTGGCGTTGCTTTGACCGCTGGCGAAATCTTAGCCTACCGAGTGCCAGCAAGCATTCAAGGCATCGAGTTGGTATAAGGAGAATATGATGGCTTTAGATTTACAATGTGTAACTATCGGCACTATCGGCAGCTTGGTTCGTCAAGAGCAAACAAGCAGCTTTTTATTAAACACTTTCTTCCCGTCTACTTTCAATAGCAATTCCGCATTGGTTCGCTTAGATACAATCGTACCTAAGAACGAATTAGCGCGATTTGTTGCTTGCTGCGTTGACGCGAAAGGTCGCTTGCGTCAAGACCCTGTAACACAATATATGCAGCCCGCCTATATTAAAGAGTACAATGCAATCGAAGCTTGTTGCGATGAGCGCATGATAGGTGAGCCAGTAGAGGGTTGGAGTACGCAGCAACGATTAGCAGCTAAAATCGCTATGGAACAAGGTTATCAGTTTACGGCAGTTCAAAACCGATTAGAGTGGATGGCAGCAAACGCGCTGTTAAACGGCGGCTACACAATCAGCGGCGACGGCTTCACTACATACGATATCGACTTTGGCCGCGACACTGCAAACACATACACGCCAGCAGTTACTTGGGATAACCCCTTAGCTAACCCAAAGCAAGACATTCAAAAGATGATTGATTTAGCTTTCGTTGCTGGCCGTGCTCAGCCTACTCATATTATTATGGGTACGGAAGCGTTTGATGCGGCTGCAGGCACCCAGCCCTTCAATGATATTATCAGAAACAATGGCTACAGCGTTGCTGGCATTCCAGACTTCAACTTAGCCGCGCCAGTAACTGGTGGTATGTACCGGGGCATGTGGGGCAATATGCAAGTATGGACTTACTCCAACCGCTATCTTGATGACGCAGGCGTAAGCCAAGAGGTGTTTGACCCACGAGCTGTTGTTGTTTTGAGCGCAGCACCAAACGGCGTACAAGGCATTAAAGCATTTGGCCGTATTAAAAACGCCTATTACAATGGCAATGCAACCGATGTGTTCACTTTCTCTGAAATCCAGTCTTTGGGTAAAGCCATTGCGGTTCAGTCAGAATCTAACGCTTTGGTTATCCCGCGCAATATCAACGCAACAGCTTCGGCTATTGTATTGCCTTAATTTGGAGTCATCATGCGAGTAATTAAGCCTTTCTACAGTCAAAACAAGCAATACAAAGCAGGAGACGATATTAGTTCTGTGCCTGCCATACAGATTGAAGTCCTGAAAGCGAGGGGCTTTGTTGCTGATGATGCCACAGAGGCCACCGAGCAAACGCAAGCCAAGCGAGGCAGAAAACCAAAAGAGGCATAAGCGATGACTTACCCAACAAAAACAGGCCCAACCTTTGAGTACGACCCAGACAGTGGAGCGGCAACAACCGCATTACTGCAAGATATTGTTGATGAGCTTGTTGAAATTAAAGAGCAACCACGCTTAGAGTATAATCGCGAGGTTTGGATTGACGCGAACGGCTTAACATTTATCCGCACAGAAACGCGCGACGAGGTAACAGGCGCAATCGCAGTAGCATATGTTGATGCTGGCGGTAATACAGTATCACCAGTTGCGCCATTTTTGCCGTTTGCAAGCGGCGACCGTGAGCTTGTAAAGCATTGTTATACAGCAATCGCAGACGGCGCAGGCGCAGGCGCAATCGGCTGGGGTGCAAGTTGGGGTGATGTGTGGGGCGGCTTTGCTGGGGCTGGCAACCAGTACAGCATTGGTGACAAGATAATCCGCATAAATATTATCGACCCAATCACAGGCGGAACATTCCAAGCGTTTTGGTTCAACGAAACTACGGGCTTTTATATTGCAGAACCTTTGCAGGCGGATTTAGAGGTTTGCGTGGCTGATGGTAGCCAGATTATAAATACTCCTCAAGTTTGGGGCGACCCTTTTTCTGTGGAGTTCCAAGTATATTCGCGTGAAGTTACAAGCTATGAAGCTGGATATACGACTACTGCAAAAGAGTACAGTACAGATGGCATAAACTGGGGTACACCTGTTCCGCCTACTTTGCCTGCTGGTGTGTCAACGCCTGTAAACTTTGTGCGGTTTGGATATTTATCAGAAAAAAAGACAATTGACTATCTTATCAATCGCACCACAAAAGCTACTGTTTATGATGCTGGTGTGGGTGTTGGTCATCAGCCTGTAACCAGCCTTGTAGCTGGAATGTACAAAGCATACCAGCCAGCGTTATTAGACGGAGACCAAAGCGAGTTACTTGTTGACGAGTTTGGCAACCTAAAAGTAACAGTGGATGGTGTTGCGACAGCGGTTAAACAAAATGCTCAAATTGTAATCGCCGCCGCGCAAGCTGAAGCAATCGGCGCTCAATCTGATTTAAGCGTACAGAACGGCAATGATGGCTCTTTAATTTCGCTGATTAAGGGCATCAGCAAATCATTGTATGAAATGTTTGACCGTTTTGTGAATAAGCAGATACGGATAGATAGTATTGCGTATGTCGGTACATCAGTAATAGCAGTGCCAGCAAATTGCACAAAAATCGAGCTTTATATACCAGATGGCGCAGTCGTAGAGATAGACGGGGTTAAAATCCCGCCAACAGTTGACACCGTATCGATGTCCGACGACCACGGGCGTGTGCTAAATATTGGGAATTTAGAAATCACAACCGCAGGCGCATCACCTGTATTTGTTTTAACATACTCATTTTAAGGAAAATATAATGGCACTAATTATTAACCCAAGCGCATCTATGGATGCAGAATTATTAAGTTCCTGTGATGCTGTTTTAAAGTATTACGCCGCAAGCACTGTATTGGTTGAAGCAGAAATCGTTGCGCCAACGCCAGGTTACAAAATGTACCGCAAACGCCAAGCCTTGGCACAAAAGTTACTTAGTGGTGATGCAACTGCGGAAATTAAGAGCTTTGCAATTCTAGCGAATAACAACAGCGATTTTAGCAGCGTGCGTTTTCAAGCAGAGATGAACGGAATGCAAGTCTACAGATTCCTACTATCCGATAACCCAACAATGACATCAGCCGCTGCCGCTGCCGCGCAAACCGCAGTTTGGGTTTCTGGCGCAGTAGGTCGATCGTTATTTGACAACCTTGCTGGCGTGACGGCAGAAGATTTACTGTAGTATAAAGGGGTTTACATGCTTAGAAAAAAATGTATTTTAATATTATTGACTGCATTATTCGCTACACAGACAAGTGCAGAAATCCGTACAAGACCAGTGCGGGCGGCTACACAAGCAGAGGTAGATGCGGGTATTGTCAATGATAAGTATGTAAGTCCATTAACTCTTGCAAATTCGGCGTTTGCTGGTTGGTTATTAACTGGCAATTCAGTTACTAACCCGACGGCAAATTTCATCGGAACGACTGATAACCAGCCAATGGTTGTAAGGACAAATAACGAGCTAACTGCGGTGTTTGTAAACAACTCGGGGGATTTCACACCGAGCATAATCGTCGGTAACAACGCCAACCTTAACACATACATCACCAATCCGGCATCCAAATCGTATATTGATGGGTCTAGTTCTGGGTATGTTACTTTAAATCAAAATAATCAGGTATGGACTGTGCGGACGGGTTCTGGGGCATTGGGGTTTAGGCTCAATCGTGCTGGCGGAACTTTTGATGCACCAACCTATATATCAAACGGAATGCAGCTAGGCGAGTTGAGTTGGTTTGCGTATGACGGAGATTTAGTTGACGCAACTAGAGTAGCGAGATGGAATGTGGTCGCTAGTGCTTCACATACTCTTGGTTCTCTGCCTGTTTCCGCTTATCTCGAAATAGCCAGAAGCGGCGCTGTAGTTAGTCAAGTAATGCGTTTTTCTGGTGATAACGCGGGGGTCGGGTTCAACAATACGCCAGTGACAACCTGGGAGGTCGGAAAACATACAAATGCTAGTGCATTGCCAGCCACTTCTGGGACAACACAGAGCACTGGGCATATTCAACGCATGAGCAGCAATGGTAATGATACTACTATTGACTTTGGTACAGATACTGCACAGGGCTGGATTCAAAGTGTTGACAAGTCTAACCTTGCAACGAACCGCGCTTTGCTGCTAAACCCAAATCGCGGCAATGTTGGTATATCTACAACACAAGCACTTTCGAGCTTAGACGCAGATGGCTCACTAGGCCTTGCTATTAGAGTTACTGCAATCCCCGCAACGCTTGGGACAAGCGATAGCACTGTAGTATTAACTGCAACAGTCACACAGCCATTGCCAGCTCCTATTTTAAGACGAGTTTATCACATAAAGAACGGTGGGGCTGGTACTGTTACTGTAACAGGGCATATAGACAATACAGCTGCAAACACAATTACGATTCCTACTGGAGGTTCGCGCACATTTCACAGCGACGGTACAACTTGGTGGATGATTTAATATGAACTACCACGGCGAGTTTCCTAAAATTATTAAACTGGCGGCTGATATTGGCAACAGCACAATAACAATGCAACCTATATCAGAGTTTACAATAACTTTGTCCGTCGGTGACTACGCGATAGAGTTCATACCACTGTACAATGTTTCTGCAACAAATGTGGGCACTGGATGGAACTTGCAGAATGGCACAGCAGTACTAAGCAACTACAGCTTCATGAGCGTGTTGTCGTCTACTGCAACAGCAGCATATCACAATTTTTACACCTCGCGAAATCAAGACTTCGCTACTGTACAAACAAGTAGAACCTTGGATAATCGCGGTGTTATACGATTTAACTTCACAGCAACCACGACTGGAACTGTAATACCGCATTTTAGAAGTGAAGCGGCTGGTGCGCTTGTCACATTACGAGCTGGTAGCTATATTATTATAAATAAGATATAACCAATGAGGCAACCCGTATAATCGGTTTTTTACCGAACATACAGATTCATAGCAATATGATGATGTATAAATGTGGTGTTGCCTCACCCAACACAAATAGGAGTTCAAGTTGTACAGGCTGAAATCGAAAGAGATATTAGTTCAGACCAATTACGCTCTACAATCGCATCCATAGCAGAATTTATTGCACCGAATTGATAAAAAGGAGAAACAAAGATGAAAGATAGTATTTTATGGTTTGCACGCATGGCACTTGTAAGTGCGGGCTCTACGCTTGTTGCCAAAGGTTATATTGAGGCTGGCGATGCTGAGCAAGTTGCGGGTGCGTTTGTGGCAATTCTTGGCGCGGCTTGGTCTTACTTAGAGCGTCGTAAACTTAAAAAATAATCATGGGGATTAGGATGGAGCCAACGAGTAGCAGCGGTGCAGGTATTGTAGGACTTTTAAAAATGCTTGCGTTGCCGGTAACATTTGCAGGGCTTGCAGCACTTGTTGGCATCTTAATAGTGCTGCCAAAAACAGTAGCAGAGAGCTTGCGCAGGATTATAGTTACCATGATTTGCGGTGTTATTTTTGGCTACCCTTTGCGTGATTATTTACTAGCGCACTATGCTTTTGTAAACGCTACTTACGATGGCTTGATTTTTGTTTGCGCTGGATTGCCAGCATGGTGGGCTTTGGGATTGCTGGCACGCTTTGGCGAAAAGAACGCGGACGGTATTATGCACAAACTTGCCGCTAAACTTGGCTTGATTAAAAAGGATTGATGATGACTTACGCCACACGAGACCAGCTATTCACACACATAGACGGCAACGGCGGCGAGTTATCGCGCATATCAAACCGCATCAATGGCGCAACAGAAGACAGCGACAAGATACAGCAGGCTTTAGAGTTTGCCACGGCTGAAATGAATGAGTACCTTGCCAAGCGTTACGCATTGCCAATCACAGCTTGCGGAGTTGATGGTTTTGGCAATCCAATATATCCAGTAGGGCTTGTTGAGATATGTTGCGATATGGCGCGGTATGATTTATATGAGGATGTAGCACCAGATAATACTGTAGTTCGTCGTAAAGACGAGGCTATCGAACGATTAAAAAGAATTGCGAAAGGCGAAGCAATCTTATTTTGTAGCAATGGCGATGTAGTGCCAGTTGCAAATAGTGCGTTTGTTGCAGCGGTAGAGCAACGGGCGGAATTTAACTGTTTTATTAAACCATGTGGGTGCTGATATGAAACAATTTAAGGTAAACAATAAAAAAGTAAAAATTGCAGGTGCTGATGTTGAAATCAAGCGTTTAACTCCTGCAATCCAAGACGATGTGAAAGCTGTTTATGAAGCGTTTGGCGGCCAATCGTTTAGCGTTGAGCTTGCAATCCAAGTGGCTACAATGCCAGAGCTTAAAAAATGCGTTTGCTACTTAACAGATATTACAGAAGAAGACTACGATAATTTAGGCTACGATATTATTGCAGAGGTTGTCGCTCATGTTGTAAAAGAAAATATCGGTTTTTTTTCACAAACGACCCAGAAAGTGACGGAGATAATGGCGTTACAGACTGGGCAAAGCTGATACAGATACTTGTATCGAACGGGCATAATGAAATCGATATAATCCACTACAGTTACGACAAAATAGAGGCTTATATCGCTGCAATCGTAGATTTAAAAGAAATCGAGCGACAAAATGATGTAAACACGCAACTCGAGGCACAGCTAAAATCAAGAGGCGTTTTGGAGCTATAAATGGCAAATTCAGTATCGGTAAAATTAGAACTTGACATTAAGAGCTTTGAGGCGCAGCTTGATAGAGCTGTTGCTGATGTAAAAAGTGCTGCATCAAGCATTCAAGGCAGTACGCAAGGCGACTTATTCAAGGACGCTTTCAAGTCACTTAATATAAAGCCATTGGCAGATATTAAGACAGAAATCGAAAAGGTAAAATCAGCTTTTGCGACAATAAAAAGCACCGCAGGCGCATCAAGCGTGGACATTCAACGCGCTATGGTTGCAGCAAAGCAGCAAGTAGCAGCACTTAACGCTGAGGCAGGCAAAGCCAAAACAGGATTCGCAGGAATTGGCAACGCGCTAAAAGCACAGTTAGCTGGCGGTGGCGGTGGAATCGGGCAGCTTGTAAGCTCAGTTGGCCGCCTAGCCCCTGCATCGCTTGCCGCAGGCGCAGCGGCCGTAACATTCAAAGCCGCGTTTGATTTTACAAAACAGATAGAGAACACAGACAAGCTATTAAATAGAATTGCCTTTGCAAGCCGTACACAGGAAGACTACGGCAAGAATATGCAGTTTTTGCAGCAAACAGCAAACAAGTACGGTCTTGAGCTTAACAACCTTACGACACAGTTCGCTAAGTTTGCAGGCGCAACGATGGGTACGCAATTGCAAGGTGAGCAATCGCGCAAAGTATTTGAAAGCGTGGCAGTGGCGGCCTCGGCTATGGGTTTAAGTGTAGAACAACAGCAGCGTGCGTTCCTAGCCTTGGAACAAATTGTAAGCAAGGGCAAGGTATCAGCAGAAGAATTGCGCGGGCAGCTTGGCGACGCTTTGCCAGGCGCGTTCACTATTGCCGCGAAGGCTATGGGAGTTACCACGCAAGAGTTCGACAAAATGCTTGCAAAAGGCGAGGTGATGGCGGAAGACTTCCTGCCTAAGTTCGCTAAAGAGCTGCAGAAAACTTTTGGGCCTTTAGCACTAACACAAGCGCAAACATTTAGCGCGGCCATGACACGCATAGGCAATGTGTGGGATGGCGTGTTAATGCAGATGGCAGAGGGAGATGCAATAAGCGGCATCACTGAAAGCCTAAACGAGCTTGCGAATAACATAATAGCATTTACACAATCGCCAGCTTTTGACGATATGGTGGAGGCGTTCTCATCAGCGTTTGGCTTGGTGCAAGATATTGTTATCGGGCTGATTGATATTGTAAGCGATGTGGTATCAGAGGTTGGCAGCCTAATCAGCGATTTAGTAGGCGTAACAGAGGACGGGGCTGAAGGGCAAGCCAGCGCATGGGCATCGGCCGCAATGGTTGTGGACGCTCTCAGGGTTGCGGTAACCATAGCATTGCAAGCAGCGCGTGTTGTAATCGTTGGATTTGTCACTGGTATATCCGTAGCGTTTGCAGCTATCAAGCTAGCAATACAAACAGTAACCGTAGCGGTTGCTGGCTATATGGCCACATGGACGAATCGCATATCATCAGCAGGCGCATTTATACGCGGTGTTGTTGCTGAAATTGGCGCGGCGTTCCGTGGGCTTGGGCAAATAGCAAGCGCAGCTTTGGCAGGAAATTGGGATGGCGTAAAAGCTGGATGGGCGCAATACGAGGCTGGAATTAAAGGTACAATAAAGGTTGCAGCTAAAACATACAAAGACTATGCTGATAAACAAGAAGCGATTGACACAGCAACAACAGAAAGCATGGCAGCAAACACCGACGCGTTTTTTAAGACTATGGATGCACGAGGGGCGACGCTAAAAACTACGCTTGCAGACGCGCAAAAAACAGTCGGCAAGTCAATTAAAGGCTTTGGAAATCGCGGCAAAAAAACGCGAATGTTTGGCGGTGGAAGTAAAGGCAAGGAAGGTGATGGCGCAGCACGCTCAGCAGAAAAAGCCGCTAAAGAAGCAGAAAAACAACAAGACGAGCTTAACAAGTCAATTATCGAAAAAGACAAAGCGCAAGCAGAGGCACGGCGCAAAGTTGCAGAAGACGAGCTAAAGTTCCAAGACGAGCTAAACAAGCGACGCTTAGAAGCTGGGCAGTTATCAATTGAGCAGTATAACAACTTGCAGCTTAAAGGCATTGTAAGCCGCGCGGCTATTCAAAAGCAAGCACTGCAAGACGAGCTTGATGCACTGGCAAAAAAAGAAGCCGATATTATCGCAAACGCTGGCAATGTAAGCAGTGCGCAAACAGCTGCTAAACTTAACGCCGTCGCAGGTAAACGCGCAACGATTGAAGCAGACATAAAAATAAATGAGCAGTCTATCCGCGAAGCTAAGATTAAGCTAAGAGATGAGACTTTCAAAGCAACGCAGGAAGCTGATGCAGTCTTAATTAAAATGCGCTTTGAGCTAGACGAGAGCAACGGCGGCATTGCTGGCGCACGCTCGGCAATCGAAAAAGAGCTTAATGCAAACCTTGCAGCGGTTAAAACATTGGGGCTTGATAGTGATACGACTGCGCAACTCACAGCACAAGCTAACTTACTAGCACAACAGAAGCTGGCGCTTATTGAAATAAAGCAAATAGAGAATAAGCGAAGCCTTTCAATATCCGCGTTAAATGTAAAGCAAGCAGAGCTTGATGCGCAAAAAGCGCAAGGTAGCATAACTGAGTCGCAATATGATGCGCAAGCTTTAGCAATTGCACAGCAACGCTACGCAGTTGAGATGCAGATTTTGCGAGCACAGCTTGCAAGGTTGCAAACAGCACCGCAAACGCTTGAAGTGCAAAAGCAGATTTTAGCAACGCGGCAACAAATAGCAGCAGTTAATATGGCAAAGCCGCTTAGTGACGCGCAACAAGCATCAATAAGCTGGGGGAAAACTCTCACAGAAATTAAAAATAGCGCGGTAAACGGTCTAGCCAACGGGCTCACAGACGCTATGCTTAGTGTTGCTGATGGAACAAAAAAAGCAAAAGATGCGTTTAAGGATTTTGCTGTACAGTTCCTTAAAGACATTGCAAAAATGATTATTCAAGCGCTTATACTAAAAGCAGTTAAATGGGCCCTTGGTGGATTTAGCGAAGGTGGAGCGGTCGGCGCTGGCGGCGGAACTAAGAAACTTGCAAGCGGTGGATTTGTAAGCGGAGCAGGCACTTCAACAAGCGATAGCATTCCAGCGCGATTAAGCAATGGCGAGTTTGTGCAGCCTACAAGCGCGGTAAACCATTATGGGCGTGGATTTATGGAGGCAATACGCAGTAAGAAGTTCCCAAAAGTCAGCGTGCGCGAGGGCAATCTACCAGAAATCAGCAAGACCCGTGCGGTTCAAAAATACGCAACAGGCGGCATGGTTCAGCCATCCGCAGCCCCACAAGTAAATGTGCAAATGGTAAACAATGGCACGCCACAAGCAATCACCCGTCAGCAAGTGGAATATGATACAATCAAAGGTATGATGATTAAATTATTTACCGATGATGTGCGCAATAACGGAACGATGGCGCAATCATTACGCAATAGCAGGGCGGTGCAAGGATGATACAATTCCCCGAAAGTTTACAGATTATCGGTTTTGATAGCATAGAGACAGAACCTATGCTATACCGCGACGAGTTCGAGAACGGTTACATTAGACAAACGCGCAGAATGTGCCTTGCGATGCAAAAAGCTAATGTTACCGCGCAATGCTGCAGTAATGAGTGCTATAATGAGTTTTTAGAGTTTTGGAAAAATGCAGCGCATGGTGCGGTGTGGTTTTTGTTTAACAACCCAGAGGACGGGCAAAATAAAAAAGCGCGTATTATTGGCGGCAAGTTCGGCATTGAGCGTAAAGAGAAAATCGCAGGCATCAGGCATATTGACTTCATCATTGAGTATTACATATGAGCTTTAGCGACGAGTACAAACAGCTATTGAGCAGCACAAGCAGGCGCGAAAAGCCCACGGTTCTGATTGAGATGGTGCATCCAGCCGCAAATAACGGCTTGCTTTTTGCAGTGTATGATTGCGATATTGTAAGCAACGGGCGCAGGTATCTAAAATGCGCGGCTAATGTGGCAATGCCAAAGGATGACGGCAAGGAAATACCACGATGTGAGCTATCAATAAGCAACCTTGGAGGTGACGCTTGCCGCTTAATCGAGCGTACGCACGGTGCAAAAAATATGCGCGTGATTATATCAGAAGTAATGCCATCTAGGCCAGACATTATCGAACGCAGCTTTGATTTTGAATTGCGCAGCATAACAATAACGCCAACAGTTATGACAATGCAGCTAGGATATGATGATGTGCTAAACGCAAACACAAGCGATTATTTATTTTCGCCAACAACTCACAAAGGGCTTTTTTAATGTGGACAGATAAATACTTAGGCATTCCATACGCGACGCTTAATTGTGGTGAGCTTGTTAAAAAAGTGCTTGCAGAAGAGTTCCAATTCTTAGCGGATATCCCAACAGGCAAGGGTAAGTCTAGCGTAACGCAGGAGCTGCAAATAAGACGCTCACTTAGTGAGCTTTGCAATGTAACGCACGCGCCACGCGATGGCGATGTTGTATTGATGCGACAATATGGGCGCACTGGGCATGTAGGCATATTTGCACGCATAAGCAATATTCCTTGGGTGCTACACACAACAGAAAAAAGCGGCTCAGTATTGCAGCCTGTTTATCAGCTTGATTTAGTTGTAGAGGATTATTATACATGGCGATAATCAGAGTTGAGCGTGCAGAAAACCCGATGAGCGCGGATGTGGATGTGCAATACATTACGCACGATGGCGACTTGCTTGCGCTACTAAAAACGCTGGATATTGCAGGCACGCGAACATTCTATAACGACGCGGATATAAGCGATTATAACGAGAACCCACAACTAAAAGACGGCGATTTCATTAAGATTTATCAGTCAGCAGAGTGGGTCAATGTTATATTGTTTTTTGTATCGTTGCTGGTAAGCGCGGCCATCGGTTATTATCAAAAAAAGCAGCTGGAGAAAAAGCTAAATAAAAAAGATGAAGGCAAAGCAGAGGATTTGCTTGGTCTTACTTATTCTCAAAATCAGGCGCGTAATTATCAGCCTTTATCTTTAGTTTTAGGTAGTATATCAGTTACACCAGATTTGCATAATCAGCAATGGCTGCAATATGTTTACAGTCACGATAGCCTTGCCTACACTAGAGAAGTAAACATACAAAACACCAACTCAATAGCGGCACAAAATCCAAGCTGGACGGCTTTATCCAATCCATTATGGCTAGGTGATAATCAATATTTTGAGACAAATGCATATGTAAGTGGTGGATTGACAATACCATCACCATCTTACCCATACATGCCATCTATATTTGTATTTGCGCATTCTTTTGTTTACAATAACGACCCGTTATCAATTGATTATCAAAAGTACGCATATGGTTATGAAGTGTACATGTTTCAAAATTATGGACAGCCAATAAACTGGTTTACCCCAACATTTACAGAAAGTTTTACATGGATTGACGAGCGCGTAGAAACTGGATTCTATGACTACATACACAAGCAGCAGCTAAACGCGCTATACAATTTTGGATTTGGCGACTTAGAAATAACAAACGCAAGGCTACAATCAACGCAGCTTTCAAGTTATCGCGAGGCATATTTTAATGCGGGCGTAAATGATAATGCAAAATGCTACCTTGCTGCAGCCCCGCAAATGGAATGGTATAGCGGAGTTCTTGGCTATGAAGAATATCCAGCGCGTGTTATCAGCATAGGTGGTGGTGAGCTTTTGCAAAATACCAATGTTGCTGATGATGGGTGGATAACGCGTGACTTCCCTGATGGGGTTATAGATCATATTGCGCTTGATTTTAGCGGGCAGTTATATGAGAATGAGGATGACGGAAGTACAAACTCAAACAGTATTGTTATAAACATACAGACTTATAACGACTTCCTTGGTATTTGGATTGATAGCATATCCTACACTTTTGAAGACGGCAATTTCGCTGTTTCCCCGACAAATGGGAGCGTAACGCTAACAGGGCGCACCCGCTCTGTTTTTAGGCGAACTGTTTACTTGGATAATCTAACACAAAAAACAAAAATAAGAGTTCGCAAGCAAACACTAGACAGCGACAATAGCCGTTTTGTTGACGAAATGAATCTTGAGCAATTCAAGTTTGTTGAAGCGCAATTCCCAACAGGTCAAGCGCAAACGGTTTACAGTCTTACGATTGATGCTGGCACGCAGCTTAACGGGCAGATTGAGGCATTAAACGCTGATGTAAGCATGAAGTGTTGGGTTTACACGCAAGCAGTTTATGGCGGTGAGCAAATAGGCGAAACTAACTGGGCATGGCAAGCAACAAGCAACCCCGCATGGCTTGCGCTTTACTACATGCTAGGCGGCTACTTAAACAGCACACCACCTGCCACATTCCCAAACACTGGGCGAGGCTGGATGCTTGGAAAGCACGCAAGCAATGGCGCGCGCATATTTGGCTGCGGAATAGATGAGAAGTTTATCGACCTGTACAGCGTCGTTGACTTTGCGCAAAATTGCGCCACACGAGACATGCGCTTTGATTATGTGGTGCGAGACCAGCAGACGCAGGTGAATGTGTTAAACATGATACTCGATGCAGGTTACGGCGATATTACCTATCGCGGCGGAAAAATAGGCATCACATACGAGGCTGCCGCACAGCCACTGCGTGCTTTATTTGGCATGAGCAACATTATTGCAAACACATTCAGCATCACATACACTGGTCAAGATGAGTACAGCGAGTTTATCGGCAAATACAATGACGCAAGCGACCAGTACGCAATCAAAGAGGTTAAAGCGCAGGCATTGGATATTGTAGCAAGTTATAACCCGCTCACAGTTGACTTGAAAGGCGTTACCCGCAAAGACCAAGCGCAGCGTGCTATAAATTTAATCGCTGCAAGACAGTATTACAAACGCAGGCAAATCAGTTTCGAGACGGACATACAAGGCTTGCTTGTTGGAAAAGGTGATATTGTCTTAATAGCTCACGATATGACACAATGGGCATGTAGCGGGCGTTGCTTTAAGTTCAATATTGATGCTGGCATGGTGACAAGCATTATTTTAGATTGCGAGCTTCCAGCAGACGGGCAAGACACGATTATTATGCAGAGACCCGATGGCACGCTTGCGACCTATAACATTTTACCGCTTACAGCACCAAGCCAGACTATAACGCTTGCAAGCCAGTTCCCTGCAGCTGATGCGCCAGAACACACAGACCAGTACGGTGCGCAAAACTTAGCAAGCCAATGGTACGATAGCGACGCAGAAGATTTTATTTACCTTGCAGGATTTTCTACAATCGGCAAGCGTGCTAGGGTTGTGAGTATTGAGCAATCAAGTGAGATGCGCGTGCGTATTATTTGCGAAGACGACCCGCAGGAAATGTACTTGCACGAGTTTGACCACATAACGCCAGCGCCAATAGGCTACGAAAGCGGAGAGAAGACTATCGCCAGCGTGCGTGATTTTATGATTGCGCGTGTTGGTAACACAATCAAGATGCAGTGGCAGCTTGTAAATGCTGATGCTTGTACGCTAGTGATAAGCGTAAACAGAATGCCACCGCTTAATGTGAATTGCAGTGAAAGCTACGAGATTGAGTTAAGTAGTGGTAATGCGCTAAATGTTATTGTTTACCCTAGCATCGTAAACGAAACTTACAAGCGCGAGACTTACACATTCAGCGGAATAATATAGTTTTACATAGCAGCACCCATGCGCCCAATCCGTTTTGGTTTGGGCGTTTTTTTATCTAAAAATTATGCAAATTTGTTTTTATGGTGTTTTTTTGCGATAAAACAATCATTTTTAAATGTGGCGTAAAATTAAGACTAGGCAAAGTGGAGTCTACAAATGAAGCGTTGGAACGAGCTTTTATTCTTGACAATAGAACGGCTGAATGATGTTTTTAATGCTAACAAGCAAAACAAGCAGATATTCCCCGCTGGATTGTTTACGAATAGCGAGAATATCCGCGTGCGATACATAACAGCGATTGAAAACCGCGAGGATGTGTTAAACAAAAGCGACCCAAGCCCGTGCATCTATGTGACTTGGCTAGGAAACACAGAGAACAATGCCGTTAGCTTTAGTGGATTTGATTGTGTGATGGTAAACCAGTTTATCGGTGTTTATGTTGTTGTGGATGCTGATAATCAAGGCAAGGATATGTATGCACGCAACGACGCGCTGGCAGGTTATTTGTCATCGCATGTTATTGGCGCGTTGCACAACTGGAAGCCTGATACATCGCCATCAGTTCCGACAGTAAAGTACGACTTTTCACCGCTGCAATTCTTACGCGAGAATGCACCGTACTACACGCTAGAAAGTGACAAGGGAAGCAAAGCAAGGCTTGCTTATAACTTCATTTTTCAAACACAATGCAAAATCGAAAAACGCATAAATTAAAGGGGTAACAATATGATAGACAATCGCTGTTGTTTAGTAGGCGCAGGTAAAATCTACATGGCTGAGTATGAAGCTTACAAAAATAAGCTAGTACCACTTACTTTTATCGGCAACTCAAAAGACTTTACAATCAATGCTGAAACAAGCAAAATATCAGTGCCGAGCTACACTGGCCGCGTAGCTGCAACTGATTGCTCTAAAATCGTGATTGATGAAATCACTGTAAAATTTACCACGCTTTGCCATAATTTGCTCAATATCTCCCGTGCATTAAACGCTGGTGAGCCTGTAGAGGAAGTTTCTGGCGCGGTAACTCATTTAGATGTGGCATATCCTTGCGGCGCAATACCAGTGCCTCATGTTTTTGATATGACGCAGCCTATCACGGTTACAAGCGCGAACGGCTTAGTGACCTATGTTGCTGGGGTGGATTATGAAATCACAGAAAACGGCACAATCGAGATTCTGGAAGCAACCACAATTCCTGCCCCTACCGTAACGCTTGGCGTAGCACAGCCAAACATTTTGGTGAGCGCAACCTCTGTGGATTCTAAGCGTATCGAGCTGTTTACAGAAATCGGCAAGGATTATGTAATCTATTTTGACGGCGTAAACCGCATGAATGACAACGAAAGCACAAAAGGTCAATTGTACAGAGTGACTATGTCCCCAGCACAATACCAACTTATCGGAGACGGCAGCGACCCAGCCGAGCTTGCATTTGAAGGTACAGCATTGGAAGACAAAACCATCAGCACCAGCGGCGGTTTATTGTCTCAATACGGCTCAATCGTAGCAAATACGAACTTCTGATAATGAGTTGCTGTCGCCTAATCCGTGGAAAGCTATACCTTGCGAACGCTTTCAGTGAAGTGAGCGGGACGCAAGATGGTTGGGGCGAAAATTACAGCCTGCAGCCTTGGGGTGGTTTTAGCACTGGTGCTGCCACTCCAAGCGTTGTTGGTGCGCGTTTTGTTGGCAATGCAAGCCAGATAGATATTATCCCAGAAACTGAAAGCTTCGATAGTGAAAGCTACACAGGCACAGGCGAGGGCGAATGTTCTGCAATGATTATCAAGAATGTGAATGTGGAGGTTACGCTACATTGCAGCGACATTAAAAACTTGATAATGATGATGAATGCCAAAGCTGTAGAGATTGCAGGTGGGCAAAAGATTGAGGAATATCATGGCAACTTTGAAAGTGGGCAAGCGGTATTTATCGGTGGCATGATAAGCGAAACCAGCGCCACGGTTGTTGAGTATTTTGACGGCGTAACAACAACTGCAATCACTGATTATGAAGCCTCTACTTTTGCGATAACGATAAAAAACACACTCACAGGCGGCAGTGGCGCATATTTGCGCATCACTTATGATAGCGATACGCATTGCTTGCTTGATACATACCAACCGATGCAGCAGGTTTATTCTATGATATTTGACGGCATCAATATCATGGACGACCAGCCTCACCTTGCAATTGCCTATCGCGCAAAACTTCTGAGCCTGCCTACAATCCAAGAAATCGGCAAAGAGCTGCAATCTTATCAAGTAACATTCAGACTTTTGCCGATAAAAGTAAACGGCAAGATGACAAGACTACACATGAGGGTTAAAAAATGACAATTTTGAATTTACCAAACTTCCCAAAACCAGGCGGTCAGCAGCCTTGGGGTGCCGATGCAAACTTTGCGCTAAAGGTTCTTAGCTCACATATGGCACTTAATGTAATTGGCACTACAATCACAGGCGCAGGTGGCGCAGATGGCGATGCAGAAATCGACTTAGCTACAGGTCAATACTCTTGCAAAAATGATGGTGGATGGACGCTATACCAGCCGCGCAAAGGTGTTCTTGCGACGGATGTTGTAAACAATGTTGTTTATTTTAACAATGGAAGCGAATGGGTAATAGCTTCAAGCGCAGATTCCTTAGCGCAAATACTTTCTGATATAGGTGATTTGGAGACTGCTGTTGGTGATTTGGAGACTGCTGTTGGTGATTTGGATAGTAATAAACTAGACAAGAACACAGTGGACTCAGACAATGATTTATTGCTAAACTTTCTGCAATCTGGCGATAACGCAGTATATCGAACAGCACGCAGCAAGATGCGTGAAACAGTCACCCCTCAAGACTTTGGCGCGGTTGGCGATGGTATTGCTGATGACACCGCTGCGTTGCAGTTGACAATAGACGAAGCTATGTCAAGCGGGCGCAGTATTTATGTTCCAGCGGGTACTTACAAAATAACTAGCACACTAATCAAACCACAAAGTTTCTTTACCCCAATCATTAAAGGTGATGGCTATTTAGTTACAAAGTTCAACTATTCATCTGCGCCAGCAAATACAACCTGCTTGCGCATCATTGGTGGCAGTGGTGCTTCAACTTTAAGTGAAATCAGCGGCATTGATTTTGTCGGAAATTCAACAAGTACAGCTATTGAAGTGCGAGGGCAAGATGGCTATGATATGACCCGTTGCAGATTCAACACAAACGCACGCGGGGTGTTGTTGAGCAACAATGTTGCAGCTGGAGCTTTCACTGAATTTGTAAAAGTTAGACAAAGTTCATTCACCGCAAGCTGCGTTGTTACGTTAGAGTTATTCCGTGGCGCGGGTAATGACTCATTTCATGGGTGCGGCATAACAGATGACACTGTAATTGTTACAAATACACCGAACGCTGAACTTGTTAAAATTGGCACTGGCTGCTACTTGTATAACGCAGTCATGGATGTGACTGTATTTACAGAAAGTCTTGCAACAAACGCCGTGCTGATTAAAAATAACAGTGCTAGAATCACAAATTTGTTCGGACGCATCAAAGTAGAAAATCAAGGTGGAAGTTTAAAAATTTCGGATGTCGGATCAACTTATATTGTAGGAAATGTACTGGTTGGTGCTGGATCAACGAGCGCAGGGAATTACAGCGTAACAAATGGCTCTGCAGTGTTCTGTGAAAGTGTTTCTTTTGATGTGAGCGGAACCCCGAATACAACAGGCGCACGCAATAATTCAAGAGATTTACTCGTATCAAGCCCACACACGCTTATTTCTTCTTCTCCTGCTGCGGTTAGACTAATTACTTTACGCATAACAAAATCTAACTATGAATACCGCGCTACTGTGCTAGTAACACCGCAGGGTTTTGGTGGAGCAGGACAAGCAACTATTCTACAAAGTTGGCTGCAAGACAATACAGATCCGCTTGGTGCGCCAACATTTAGCGTTGCCAGCGCAGGCCGCTTAGTAATTACAAACGCAAATTACACTGGCAATGTGACTGTATTCGCCACTTCAACACAAATTGGGCTTGGTGTTAATCAGCCCGCCGCAATTTACAATTAGGAGTGATTATGTTCGCACACCCACCTTTGAAGACCTGTACTATCAGAAAATACCACAAGGGCAATATTATGGATAAAGCCCGTAATATGTTCGGGCTTGTGCGTAGGAACCCTGACGGCTCGCCAAGAAGCCATCAGGGTATAGACTTGGCAAGCCCTGTTGGCTACCGTGTTTACGCAGTGATTGATGGGTTTGTTATTTTCGCTGGTGTAAATGGCGACTACGGGAATTGCGTTAGATTAGCGCATGTTGTTGATGGTAAGCACTACTACACTTTTTACGCCCATCTTAGCAGAATTGATATTGAGTTTAGCGCGACCGTTAAAGCTGGTCAGCAGATAGGGCTGACAGGCGATAGCGGTAATGCGAAAGGAATGAACACAATTAAAATGGGTTGTCATTTACATTTTGAATTGCAGAATAATCGCGATGTCGGCAAAGGTCTAGCTGGACGGCTAGACCCTATGCCTTATCTTAAAAAATGGATTGTTTAATATGGCAACTACCGATAAATCCTCGGTAAGCGTTACGCTGCCTGCGTCGTATTTTATTGTTACTTCATGTTCGTATTTTTGTGGTTTCATGTTGTCATCACCCATTTAATAGTTGGTCTAAGCAGATCTCATTGCCTGCGCTATCGATAATCACTATGTGCTTGCCTTTCTGCATCAAGTAGCCTTTTTTTATGTAGCCCATCGCGAAGTATTTGCGTTTTAGTTCGTGTAAAATTGCGCCCATTTTTTATTCCTTTATTTGTAAGTTGCATTATTCATTTCTAAAAATCGTTTTGAGTAAAACGCGCTTTTGTGATCATCGCTTGCTTTGTATATTTTCGGTGCTTTGTCCGTTTTTGGTATTTTGCCCGTTATAAATGCAGGCAGTGGCACAAAAAGGCTATGTTCTGAGCTTGCGTCAGCATGCAAAATCGCGTAAACCTGCTTTATCGCCTCATCTGTAAATGCGCGGCTTTTAACTGTGTAGCGATTTATTTTTTTTATTTTTTCACCGCTTGGCTCAATCCCATTGCGTTGCACGATAGAGTTAAATCTGTCGCGCGATATTCCTATGCGCTCTGCGGCTTCTTTGCTCGTGTACATTTTTAATCCTACAGTTTAATGTTAAAGTCACTTAACAAGGACAACAACCCAAACATTTATTGTACTTTTCTGCGCTTTTGGCATAGTCTCAGCTTTCAATAATCGTGTGGGTTGTTGCCTGTTAGTTCAATAGTTAGCGGTCATCAGTTGTTCGGCCAAGATGGCGAATGCAGCCGCTGCCACTCTT
>ERZ724517.173-NODE-173-length-39168-cov-8.121008_pt1 | contig 39168 bp, 46 predicted proteins | sample MGYA00376050_ERZ724517 | MGnify/ENA primary metagenome ERZ724517 (study PRJEB28724, sample SAMN07190886) | activated sludge metagenome | isolation source: activated sludge of sewage treatment plant in Hong Hong | place: USA: Christiansburg, Virginia | collected... | reverse complement strand
TGCCCGCCATGCTGCTCGGCCCCGACATGGACCTGAACGCGACCACCACCGCCATGATCGGCCTGTCGCTGCTGCTACTGACCGGGGTGCTGGAGTGGGAGGACATCCTCAAGGCCAAGAGCGCCTGGGATACCCTGATCTGGTTTGCGGCGCTCGTGATGATGGCGACCTTCCTCGGCAAACTCGGGTTGATCGGCTGGTTCTCGCTGTCTATCCAGAACGGCATCAATCACCTCGGTCTCGGCTGGATCAGCGCTACCGTGATCCTTGTCCTGATCTATTTCTACTCCCACTATTTCTTCGCCAGCACCACGGCGCACATCACCGCCATGTTCGGGGCATTCTTCGCGGCGGGCGTCGCGCTGGGCGCGCCGCCCATGCTGCTGGCCCTGCTGCTGGCGTTCTCGTCATCGCTAATGATGTCGCTGACCCACTACGGCACCGGCACGGCGCCCATCATTTTTGGCTCGGGCTATACCACCCTCAATGAATGGTGGGGGGCAGGTGCCGTGATGAGCGTGGTCAACCTGCTGATTTTGGTCGTGGTCGGCACCGCCTGGTGGAAATTGCTGGGATATATCTGAACGGCGCCGGTTCGCCCGGCAACATGTTCAATAGCCTTGGGGGGGAGATTGTCGTGCCTCACATCACTGTCGAATACACACGCAACCTTGACGGTTTCGACCCGGCGAAGGTGTTGGCGGGGGTCAATCGGGCCTGTCTTGATAGCGGGCTCTTCAGCGAAGCGGACATCAAGTCCCGGGCGCTGGCCATTGACTGTTTTGCGGTGGGAACCCCAGGACAAGACCGCGGCTTCGTCCATGTTCGCATCGCGCTGCTGTCAGGCCGCGGCAGTGAGGAACGCAAAGCGCTTTCCGACACGGTGCTCGCAGCACTGAGCTCGGGGGGGCATGCCATGGGCGGCATGGAGGTGCAGTTGAGCGTGGAGACGGTGGAGATTGACCTCCCCAGTTATGCCAAAGCGCTGGTGCAGGGATGAGGCTGCAGTTTTCCTGCTGATGCAGCAGCAGGCCTGCCCCGCTAAGTTTTCTCGACTTGCGGGCGCGGGCAGCTAACCCGATAAAAGCCTGAAGGGCCCCTCGCTGCAAGGTTGCGCACGTCACGCATGCGCGGTGCGCCAGGCGGTGATCGCCGCGAGGGCATCGTCGAGTGCGGACAACAGCACGACATCGTCGATTCTCGACAATCGCTGGACGCCGCCGCCGCCAGCCCAAAGTGCGACCGCCGGCGGCAAGACCATGCGCAGTTGCTGCAGCAGGCCCGGAATCTGGCGCTGCGGGAAAGCGACCGAGAAGGAGAGAGCGACGATATCGGCGCGGTGTGCGTTCGCTGCGCGGGCGATCTCGAGGAGCGGCATCTGCGTGCCGAGCGGAATGCACTCCGCCCCTTCCAGCGCGAACAGCGCTTCCGCCATCAGCAGGCCAAGCACATGGGGCTCGTCCGGCACGCTGGTGAGGACTATGCGCGGACTGCGCTTGCCGCCGGGCAGGGTCGACAGCGCCTGGCGCAGGAGCCGTTTGGTCAGTTCGGTGAACAAGTGCTCCTCGAACACCTCGACGCTGCCGTCCTCCCATGCTTCGCCGACATGGCGGGTCAGCGGGGCGACGGTGTCCTGGACAAAATGCTGTAGCCCCTGGCGGGCGAGTCGCTGCTGCATCGCCTGCTGATAGCCGGCGCCGTCATGCCGCTTTATCAGCGCCAGCAACTCGCCGAGATCGGCGGCTGCCCCGGCATTGGCTTGCGCACCGGAAGGCAACTGGCGCCTGGGGGCCAGCTGGGACAATTCATCCGTCGGGGTGGCGATCAGTTTTCCCGGCCGGTGGCCGGCGTCCATCAACCGCTTGATCAGCCTGAGCCGCTCCACCTGTTCTGCGGGGTAGTTGCGCTCGCCGTTGCTGTCACGATCCGGCACCGGAAACCCGTAGCGGCGCTCCCACATGCGCAGGACGTCCTTGGAGAGGCCGGTATCACGTTCGACGGCGGAGATGTTGAAGCTTGGATTATTCATATTTGTCCTGAACAAATACTAGACAAAATGTTGACAAACTCTGGTTGTGTCGATATCTTACGATCAAATACCATGTTTGTCCAGGACAAAATAAGGAATCAAGCGATGATGATCAAAAGTTTCAAGCAGACTCTGTGGTTCGCCGGCCTCCTGTCGCTCGGTGTCGTGCCGGCTGCTGCAGCCGCGCAATGCCCGGCCCTGCTCGAGTACACCTTCGCCGGCCTGCAGGACGGCAAGCCGATGCCGCTCTGCCAGTACGCCGGCAAGGTGATTCTCGTGGTCAATACAGCCAGCTTCTGCGGGTTCACTTCGCAATACGAGGGCCTGGAAAAGCTCTATGCACAGCTCAAGGACAGGGGGCTGGTTGTCCTTGGTTTCCCGTCCAATGACTTCGGCGAACAGGAACCCGGCAGCGAAAAGGAAATCGCTGACTTCTGCCGCCTGACCTATGGCGTCGAGTTCCCGATGGTGGCGAAGACCACGGTGAAGGGAAAGGATGCCAACCCCTTCTACCAGCAACTCGCCGAGATGAGCGGGAGCAAGCCGCGCTGGAATTTCCACAAGTACCTGATCAACCGGGACGGGACGCAGGTGGTCGCCTACACCAGCTTCACCAAGCCGGAAGACAGGAGTCTGCTGAAAAAGATAGACGAGTTCCTCAAATAGAACGTCCGCCCCAACCCCAAGGAGCCAATGCCATGAACGCACCCGATCGTTTCTTCCTGCCCGATGTCCAGTCCGCCGCCGATACGCGCCGCCTCGCGATCCAGAACGTCGGGGTCAAAGGGTTGCGCTATCCCCTGCAGATCGCTGGCGCCAGCGGCGAGACCATGAATACCGTCGCCACGCTTGCAATGACCGTCGGCCTGCCACCCGAGGTCAAGGGCACGCACATGTCGCGCTTCGTCGAACTCCTCGAGGGTCGCAATGAGGCACTGAGCCAGGAGGGGATGTTCCAGATGCTCGAGGAAATGCTGCTCCGCCTCGATGCCAGCAGCGGGCGCATCGAGATGAGCTTTCCTTACTTCATTCGCAAGACGGCGCCGGTCTCGGGGGTCCAAAGCCTGCTCGACTACGATGCGACGCTGGTTATCGACAAGCCTGAAGGCGGCAACTCGGTGCTGACCCTGCGTGTCACGGCGGTAGTGACCAGCCTGTGCCCCTGTTCGAAGAAGATTTCCGATTACGGTGCCCACAACCAGCGTTCACACATCACGCTCGAAGCCGCATTGCGCTCGGCGCTGACGATCGAGGAGCTGGTGCGCCTGGCTGAGGAGGAGGCCTCCTGCGAAGTCTTCGGGCTGCTCAAGCGGCCGGACGAGAAGTGGGTGACCGAACGTGCCTATGACAACCCGAAGTTCGTCGAGGATCTCGTCCGAGACATCGCCCTGCGCCTGATGGACGAGCCACGCATCGCTTCGTGGAAAGTCATCTCCGAGAACTTCGAATCCATCCACAACCACTCGGCCTACGCCGAGCTTCACGGGTCAAACGCTTAAGGAGGCATGATGGGTAAGCAACGCATCGCCGTCGTCGGCGCCGGCATCTCCGGTCTCGCCAGTGCCTGGCTGCTCGGTCGCCAGCACGAAGTCACGCTGTTCGAGGCGGGAAACTACCTCGGCGGCCACACCAACACAGTGGACGTCCATCTCGAAGGCAAGACGCACCCGGTCGATACCGGTTTCCTCGTCTTCAACGAGAAGACCTACCCGAACCTGATCGCGCTGTTCGCCATGCTCGGCGTGGACAGCGTCGAGACCGAGATGTCTTTCGCGGTCAGCCTGGAGAACCCCGACATCGAGTGGTCGGGGAGCAATCTGGCGACCGTCTTCGGGCAGAAGCGCAACCTCGTGCGCCCGCAGTTCTGGGCCATGCTCTCCGACATCCTGCGTTTCAACCGGGAAAGCGTCGCCTGGCTGTTGTCGCATCCCGACAACCAGCGCAGCCTGCGTGACTTCCTGCATGAAGGACGCTACTCGCCGGCATTTTCGGAATGGTACCTGCTGCCGATGGCCGCCGCGATCTGGTCGTGCCCCACCGGCCAGATGCTCGACACGCCGCTCGCAACTTTCGTGCGCTTCTGCCAGAACCATGGCTTGTTGCAGGTTTTTGACCGGCCCCTGTGGCGGACGGTGAAAGGGGGCGGTCGCGAATACGTGCGCAAGATCGCCGTCCAACTCGACGATATCCGCCTCGCCTGCCCGGTGAGCGCCGTTTCCCGCGAGCCTGCCGGGCTGCGCGTAACCCATGCCGGCGGCAGCGAGCATTTCGACCAGGTGGTGATGGCCTGTCACAGCGACCAGGCCCTCGCCATTCTCGGCTTCACCGCCAGCGACGCGCAGCGCGAGGTGCTCTCGGCGATCCGCTACCAGCCGAACCGCGCCGTCCTGCACACGGATCGCGCCCTGCTGCCACGCGACGAAAAACTGTGGGCGGCCTGGAACTACGCTGCCGGCAGCGGCACGCCGGGCGAACAGCCAGTGGCGGTATCCTACCTGATCAACCGCCTGCAGCCCCTGCCGTTCGCGACGCCCGTCGTCGTCACGCTCAACCCGGCGCGTGAGCCCGATCCGGCCACGGTCATTGCCGAATTCGACTATGCCCACCCGATCTTCGACGGTCCGGCCATCGCCGCCCAGCAGCGCCTAGAGGGCATCCAGGGCGAGAACGGCATCTGGCTGGCGGGCGCCTGGGGTAGCTACGGGTTCCACGAGGATGGTCTCAAGTCGGCACTGCGCGTCGCCAACGGCCTGGGCATCCATGCGCCGTGGCAGGGCGAGGCGCTGTCTCGCGTCCGTGAGCTGGCGAGCGCCTGAGCGCAAAATGGCGATCAGTCCGCGTCTCGTTATCGGCCAGGTCATGCACCGGCGCCTGCGGCCGGTGCTTAACGCCTTCACCTACCCGGTCTTCTTCGTCCAGTTGCCGGTGGCGGACCTGGCAGCGGGAAATGGCCCAATTTTCTCGGTCGACCGCAGCAACCTGCTCAGCTTCCACCAGCAGGACCATGGGCCGCGCGACGGGTCGCCACTGCTGCCCTGGATCCAGGGATTGCTGCGCCAGCAGGGGTTGCCCGACGACGGCGAGATCGTCATCCAGTGCTTCCCCCGGGTTTTCGGCTATGTCTTCAACCCGGTAAGCTTCTGGTTCTGCCACAACCGCGCCGGCGAGCTGATCGCCGTTCTCGCCGAGGTCAGCAATACCTTCGGCGGCCGCCACAGCTACCTTCTGCACAACACGGACGGCGCACCGCTACGCGAGGGCCAGGAGCTGCGGGCCGACAAGGCCTTTCATGTCTCGCCCTTCTGCGAGGTCGAGGGCGGCTACCGCTTCCGCTTCTACGTCCAGCGCAAATGTCCCGTCATCCGCATCGACTACGACGATGCCGAAGGCGAGGTGCTGCTGACCTCGATCTCGGGCAAGTCGGCAGCGTGGTCGAGCCGTGCCCTGCTTGGCGCCTTCCTGCGCATGCCGCTCCTCACTGCCGGTGTGGTGTTCCGCATCCACTGGCAAGCCTTGAAACTCTGGCTCAAGGGCGTGCCCTTCGTCGGCGCCCGCTCGTCTCATGATCATCAACCCCTTCAGGAATCGCCAAAATGAACAACACGATGACCCTGCGCGGCAGCGACAGCCTGGCCCGCGATACGCGACTGGTGCTCGCACTCCTCGAAAAACTGCAGGGCGGGATGCTCGAAGTCCGGCTGCCCGATGGTTCGAGCCGGCTTTTCGGCGCCGGGGAACACGGGGTGACCCTGCAGGTGCATGACGAAGCGATGTTCAGCCAGGTCCTCGCCCGCGGCGACATCGGCCTCGCCGAAGCCTACCTCGACGGCCACTGGGATTCACCTGACGTGACCGGGCTGCTGACCCTGCTGACCCGAAACCGCGACGTCCTGAAGAAAGCCGTCTATGGTTCGTGGCGCAACCTCATCGCGGCCCGGGTCCGGCATTGGCTCAACAACAACAGCAGGGCCGGCAGCAAGCGCAACATCATGGCGCACTACGATCTCGGGAACGACTTCTACAAACTGTGGCTCGACCCCTCCATGAGCTATTCGAGCGCGCTTTACCGGGCTGTGGATGGCGGCGACCTCGAAACCGCGCAGCGCGCCAAGTACCGGCGCATCCTGCGCCGCCTCCACGCCGAACCGGGACAAAGCGTGCTCGAAGTCGGCTGCGGCTGGGGCGGGTTCGCCGAGATGGCCGTCCAGGAAGGCCTGCGTGTCACCGGCCTGACCCTGTCGCCGGCCCAGCTCGAGTGGGCGCAGAAGCGGGTACCGGAAGCCGACCTGCGGCTGCAGGACTACCGCGACACGCGTGAGCAATTCGACCATGTCGTCTCGATCGAGATGTTCGAGGCGGTCGGCGAGCGCTGGTGGCCGACCTACTTCAAAACGATCGCCAGAGCGCTGAAGCCGGGTGGCCGGGCCGTCGTCCAGAGCATCACGATCCGCGACGACCTGTTTGCCGACTATCGCAAGGGGACCGACTTCATCCAGCAGTATGTATTCCCCGGCGGCATGCTGCCGTCCCGCTCGGCCTTCCGCGCGGCGGCGGCCCGGCAAGGACTGGCGGTGCGCGGGGAATACGCGTTCGGCACCGACTACGCCCGGACCCTGGCCGACTGGCGCCTCGCTTTCGAAGCTAGCTGGCCGCAGATCGCTGCGCTCGGCTTCGACGAGCCCTTCCGTCGCCTCTGGCGCATGTACCTCTGCTACTGCGAGGCAGCCTTCCTTGCAGGCAACATCGATGTCGTCCATTTCGAGCTCGGTCATCACTAGGCGCCGCTTCCTGCTGGGATTGGCTGCCTGGCCACTGGCCGGCCTCGCCAGCACGCTGCCGGAAGCCCCGACCGCCGGCTTCCGGCGCTGGGGCAGCGGCGAGTTCCGCCGTTTCGGTTTCCTGGTGTACGAGGCAACGCTGTGGGCCGGCGGCGAAGATCCGCTGCTCCCGCCGCTGGCGCTGAAGCTCACCTACAAGCGCAACATCAGCGGTCGCGACATCGCCGAGGCGAGCGTCAAGGAAATCCGCAATCTGGGCATTGCCGACGAGTCCCGGCTCAGGAGCTGGGGCGAGCAGATGGGCAGAATCTTCCCCGATGTGCGGCCCGGCGACCATATCGTCGGCGTCCAGCTTCCGGACGAGGCGCGCTTCTTCTACAACGACCGCAGCCTCGGGACGGTGGACGACCCGGCCTTTGCCCGTGCTTTCTTCGCCATCTGGCTCGACGCCAAAACCAGCGCCCCGGAGTTGCGTGCTGCGCTGCTCAAGCGCCCTGCAAGCTGAGCCGATGACCAGCGGCCGCATCCTGTCGTACGGCCTGCTCGGCCTGCCGCTGGCCTTCGCCGCGCTGCCGATCTATGTGCACGTGCCACGCTTCTACGCCGAGACCGCCGACATGGAACTGGCACTGCTCGGTGCGATCCTGCTCGGTACCCGGCTCCTCGATGCCGGCATCGACCCCTGGCTGGGCTGGCTGGCCGACCGGGTGTCGCGGCCGGGGATGGTGGCCGTAGCGTTGCTGCCGTTCGCCGTCGGCTTCGTCGCGCTGCTCAACCCGCCAGCGACAGGGGCGGCGTGGTGGCTGGTCGGCTCCCTGGCGCTGACCTATCTTGGCTTCTCGGCCGCCTCGGTCGCCTATCAGGCCTGGGGTGCGGATGTCGGCGCTGATTCGGCGGCGCGCACGCGGTTGACCGCAGCCCGCGAAGGCTTCGGCCTGCTTGGTGTCGTCCTCGCCGCTGCCCTGCCGGCGATGCTGGCGAGCGAGCTCAGCGCAGGCATTGCGCGCCTGGCCTGGGTGCTGCCGCCCCTGCTGCTGATCGTCGCCGCCACCACCTTCAGCCGGGTTGGCGCCGGGCAGCCGGCGCATGCACCTGCCCAGCCGCTCTTGCCCAGCCTGCGCCGGGTCATGGGCGATGTCGCCTTCCGTCTGCTGCTCGGCGTCTTCGTCGCCAATGGCATTGCCGCAGCGTTGCCGGCGACACTGTTCCTCTTCTTCGTCGCCGATGTTTTGCAACTCGAGCGGGCGAGCGGGCCGCTGCTCGCCGTGTACTTCGTCGCCGGCGCCGCCTCGCTGCCGCTGTGGGTCAGGCTGGCGGCCCGTTACGGGCGCGTCCGCGCCTGGCTCGGCGCGATGGCGCTGTCGATGGTCGCCTTCGCTGGTGCCAGCCAGCTCGGCAGCGGCGACCTGTGGCCGTTTGCAGCCATCTGCATCGCTTCCGGCCTGGCGCTGGGCGCCGACCTCGCCTTGCCCGCCGCGATCGCCGCCGACCTCGGCGAGCGTCAAGGGCAGGCCGGCGCCTGTTTCGGGGTCTGGAACTTCGTTGCCAAACTAAACTTGGCGCTGGCCGCCGGGCTGGCGCTACCACTCCTCGCGCTGCTCGGCTATGCGCCCGGCAGCAGCGACGGCCTGGGCGCCCTGACCCTTGCCTACGCCCTCCTACCCCTCGGCTTCAAGGCGCTGGCGGCTTTGCTGCTCTGGCGCTGGCGCCTTTCCCTGGAGATTTGACTTGAAACTTGCTCTTGCTGCTGCCTTCGCCTTCGGGCTATCCGCCTGTGCTGCGCCCGGGGTCGAGCAATACCGCGCCGAGAAACCGGCGCTTGACCTCAAGACTTACCTGAATGGGACGCTGGACGCCTGGGGCATGTTCCAGGGGCGTTCCGGCGACGTCCAGAAGCGCTTCCATGTGGTCATCGATGCCCGGTGGACGGGCGATACCGGGGTTCTCGATGAACGGTTCAAGTGGTCGGACGGCACCACGTCGCGCCGGGTATGGACGCTGAAGATGCAGCCCGACGGTACCTGGCGCGGGACGGCCGACGACGTCGTCGGCGAGGCGATCGGCGAGGTCGCCGGCAACGCCTTGCGCTGGCGCTATGTGCTCGCCCTGCCGGTCGATGGCAAGACCTACCATGTCGATTTCGACGACTGGATGTTCCTGATGGATGACAAGGTGATGCTCAATCGCTCCTACATGTCGAAATGGGGCTTCGATCTTGGCGAAGTGATCCTGACCTTCGTCAAGCACTAGCTTTATGAAGAACCCGAAAATCACCGAGTGGGCCGGCAAGCGCGTTTGGCTGGTCGGCGCTTCGAGCGGCATCGGCGCCGCTCTGGCCGGCGAGCTTGCCCGGCGCGGGGCGCATGTGGCGCTGTCGGCGCGCAACGCGGACAAATTGCGCGACCTGGCCATCGACGGCGCGCTGCTACTGCCCTGCGATGCGACCTCGGCTGCCGGCCTGGCCGTTGCCCGCGAACGGCTTCTTGCGGCCTGGGGCAGGGTCGACCTCGTCATCTACCTGGCCGGCGACTACGTGCCGATGCGGGCCGCGAATTTCGATCTGGCGGCCGCCGAAAAGGTCGTCAGCGTCAATTTCAACGGGGCCATGCGTCTCGTGGCGACGGTGCTGCCCGACTTGCAGGCTGGTGGCGGCATTGCCTTCGTGGCCAGCGTGGCCGGTTACCGCGGCCTGCCCAAGGCACTGGCCTATGGGCCGGGCAAGGCAGCCTTGATCAACTTTGCCGAGTGCCTGCATCTCGATCTGGTCGCGCAGGGCATCGGCGTCTGGGTGATCAACCCCGGCTTCGTCGCGACCCCGCTCACTGCCCAGAACGATTTTGCGATGCCTGCCTTGCTGACCCCTGCCCAGGCGGCACTGGCCACGGTCGACGGCTTCCGGCGGGGCAATTTCGAGATCCACTACCCGAAGCGCTTCACGCGCGTGATGAAACTCCTCGCCCTGCTGCCCTACGGGCTCTATTTTCCGCTGGTGCGGCGCACGACCGGAGGCTGAGATGACCATCGACGAACTCATCGATTTCTACCACGGCCTGGCGCCGGAAAGCATCGCCCGCTTTCCCGAGTTCTACAGCGCCGATGCATATTTCAAGGATCCGTTCAACGAGGTGCGCGGCGTGGCCGCCATCCAGCACATCTTCAGCCACATGTTCCGCCAGGTCGGCGCGCCGCGTTTCATCGTCAGCGAACGGGTCGTCGACGAACACGCTGTGCTGCTGGTTTGGACCTTCCATTACCTGGTGCGCAAATGGGGCAAGGACCAGGCGCAAGTGATACGGGGCGTATCGCACCTGAAGTTCGATGCTGATGGCCGGGTCAATTTCCACCGCGACTACTGGGACGCCGCTGAGGAACTCTACATGAAGCTGCCGGTCCTCGGCATGCTGATGCGTCGCCTGCGCCGCGCGCTCGCCGCGTAGCGGCGGGCTACCCCTTCAGTCGGCGCGTCCAGTCGGCCAGTGCTTGCATCTGGTCGCCGATCAGCCCGGCGATCTTCTCGTCGGTCAGGTTGCCCGCTGCGTCGAAGCCGCCGGCGAAGGCGTTGGCGAAGACTTCCGGCTTGTTGAGCGGGTGCAGGTCAAGGAAGACGCAGACCTGGCGCAGGTGGTACTGCGCGCGCGAAGTGCCCATGCCGCCGCCGGCACCCATGATCGCCGCCGGCTTGCCGGCGAGCAGGGCATTGCCGGGTTCGCGCGAGGCCCAGTCGAGGATGTTCTTGAGTGCCGGCGCCAGCGAATAGTTGTATTCGGGACAGGCGAAGACCAGGGCGTCGGCCGCCGCCATCTGCGCCAGGACGCGTTGCACCGCTGCCGGCTTACCGGTAATGTCGGCGTTGTAGAAGGGAATGTCGGCGAGGCTGGCGATATCCAGCGTGACGCCGGCGGGCAGCCTTGTACCGGCAGCGCGCAGCAGGCCGCTATTGGCCGACGCGCCGCGCAGGCTGCCGGAAATGCCGAGGAACTTGAGATTTGCCATGGGTGATCCTTTTCTTGGGGTTGGGTCGGCGTTCGAGTCGTAAATCGCTGAACGGGTTCCGTCTCAGCTACGGTGCCCGGCTTTTTCTGTGCGCGGCAAGCCTGCTGGACAGCCAGCTTCCGGTCGTTTCGTGGCCGGTCAGCACGTAGTCGAGTTCATTCGGGTTGTGCAGGGTCAGTTCGAGATTTCTGCGGGCAGCAAGCGTGCTGGCCAGGAGCAGTTCGTCGCCGGGGGCGAGCGGGAAGTCGTCCGCGGGCAACAGCATCACCTGATCCTCGCGCCGCAGCAACAGCGTGGCAACGGGCAGCGGCCGGCTGCGCTCGGTGCCGTCGCGCAGGATATCGCCCAGCGCAATCCGGCGGCCCTGCATCAATGCCCTATAGCCAGCCTGGGCGTTGCTGATGTTCAGCTTGAGGCCCCAGACCTCTGGCGTCAGGCCGCCGCAGAGGCTTTGCAGGCGGCCGGCCAGGTTGCCGCTCCAGGCTTCATCGCGTTCGCGCAACAAGTCGAGGAAGGCGGCCAGCAGCGGTGTGGTCAGGATGGCGATGCATTCCTGGGCGACGATGCGGCTCGGCACCATCGTGAAATCGGCGCCATAGGCCTCGAACAGGGGGCCGTTGACGCTGTGGTTCTGGCGGGTGACGACGAACAGGGCCGGGTTCAACTCGGCTGCGGTGACCGCAATGGACAGGTTGTTCACGTCGTTGTCGCTGCCGGCGATGATGCCCGAGGCGCGTTCGATGCCGGCCTGGCGCAGGGTCGTTGCCTCGGTGCCGAGGCCGCAGATCGAGTGCGGCAATTCCGTGGCATCGCATTCCGGGTCGATGATGGTCAATTCGATGCCGGCCGGCCGCAAGTGGTCGGCGAGAAAACGTCCGAAACGGCCGTAACCGCAGAGTATCCAGTGCCCGCGCGGTGGCCGGTGCGGTTCGGGCAGCGGGGTTTCCGGCAGCGCAGTCAGCAGTTCGATGAGGCGGAAGCGCTCGGGCGAGGCGACCGCCAGCCCGAGGTGTTCGGCAAAGCGGGCAAAGGGATTGATGATGTGGTCGGTGCCGAAGGAGGCCATGTTGGCCGTCACCGCCGGCGTTCGTCCGCGGGCGATCACGGCAATCGAAGGATTGAGCAGGCGGACGGCGATGGCGATGGCGAGGTTGACCTCTTCGTCGTTGGTTACCGCCAGTACGGCGCGGCACTTCGGGTGCTTGAGGCCGGCCAGCAGCAGGTTTTCGGGGTTGCGGGCGTCGGCGGCGAGGGCCGGGGTGTCGGTCTTGAAATCTTGGAGATCGAGTTCCTGGACGCGCAGGTCGTCCTTCTCGATGACGACGAAGGCGTGGCCGGTCCGGTCCAGGGTCCGGCAGATAAGGTTGCCGGTTTCGCCGCAGCCGCAGACCAGATAGAACTGCTCCCTGAGTCCGCGTACGCGGCGATTGAAGCGGTTGACAGTTAGGGTGTTCTGGAAGCCTTTGTCCTGCAGCAGCGCGATCAGCGTGACGATCGAATACGACCAGCCGATGACGGTCAGATAGATGCAGACCGTGACCCACATGCGCTGGGCATCGGAAAAGGCGCCGGGAATTTCGCCGAAGCCGATGGTCGTCGCGGTATAGCTGATGAAATAGAAGGCGTGGAAGAAACTGAGCGGTGCCGCGACCTTGCCCTCGGCGTCGACCCCGGGAACGAGCGTCAGGCCGAACACCGAGACCGCGTAGATGACGATCAGGACGATGATCGGCACCCGCATGCGCCGCAGGACGAGGAAGAAGGCGCTGTTCACGCGCGACTCCTGGTGCCAGCCTCTGCTTTCATGGTGCTAGCGGCGGAGCATCACGGTTTCGACGATGAGGATGATGACCGAGACGATGTTGGCGAACAGGGCGCCGCCGGAAAGCGAGACGACGCTGGAAGTGACCGAGGCGGTCATCCCTTCGCCGGTGACGTGCACCGCCACCGCCCAGGTGATCGTTGCGGCGATCAGTTGCAGGTCGGCGACCAGGCTGGTAGACAGGTGGATGGCGCCGATCTGGGTGCGGTCGCCGAACTTGAGCGCGGTGGCGATCAGGCTGACGACCAGCGCGGCGGCCAGTTCGTAGATGTGGTGAAGTTCAGGCCGGTCGATGTCGCCGATGAAGAAGCCGAAGTTGAGCGTCGCCGCCAGCACGATGAAGAAGCCGAAGATCACCTTTTCCAGATTCATGATTACTTCCCCCGTGCTGCTTGTTGTCGGTACTCAGCGGCTTTCGACCGGCGCCGAGGGGCTGCCGGCCGGCTTGGCGGCGCCGGGTGGCGTGTCGAGACGACGAATCTCGGCATCGCTGACCACTTCCATGACGTTGACCACCTTGCGCACGCCGTCCGTGGTGCGGGCGATGGTGACCGCCAGCTTGGACTCGCGCTCGCTGACGATGCCCATCAGGTAGGTGACGCCGGATTCGGTGACCACCTTGATGTGGTTGGCCGACAGGTATTTCTCGTCGACCAGGCGGCCCTTGACCTTCGAGGTGATGTAGCTGTCGTTGCTGCGGACGGACAGCGTGGAGGCAGGGCCGACCGTCGTTTCGTTGAGGACTTCCTTGACGCCGGCGACCTTGGCTGCCAGATCGCCGATGGCGTTCTTGGCCTCCTCGTTCGGCACTTCGCCAGTGATCAGCAGGCGCCGGTTGAAGGAAGTGAAATTGAGGTGGGACGCAGCCGCGTATTTTTCCGGAACGCTTTGCCCGGCCTTCCATTCGATCGTTTCGTCTTCGGTCTGGATCGTGGTCTGGCGGCGATCCGTCGCCGACATCACGCCGACCGTGGCGCCGGTGGCGATGACCGCCGGCACGCAGCCCTGAAGGAGAGGTAGCGCAGCGATCAGCGTGATCGTGGCGAGGGTCAGTCCGGTTTTTTTCATCATTCGACTCCGAGAAGCAGTGCGTCTATCCCGTCGCACAGGCAGTGGATGGCGACGAGGTGGGTTTCCTGGATGCGTGCCGTGCGTTCGGCCGGCACGCAGAGGTCGATATCGTCGTCGGTCAGCATCTCGCCGATCTGGCCGCCGCCCCGGCCGGTCAGCGCAACAACGCGCATGTCGGCCTCGTGCGCGGCGCGGATCGCCTCGATCACGTTGCCGGAGTTGCCGGAGGTCGAGATGGCCAGCAGGACGTCGCCGGCGTGACCGAGGCCGCGGACCTGACGGGCGAAGACCTGGTTGAACGAGTAATCGTTGGCCACGGCAGTCAGGATCGAACTGTCGGTGGTCAGCGCAATGGCCGCCAGTTCCTGGCGCTCGGCCTCGAAACGGCCGATCAGCTCGGCGGCGAAGTGCTGGGCGTCGGCGGCCGAGCCGCCGTTGCCGCAGGCGAGAATCTTGCCGCCGTTGATCAGGCAACTGGTCATTGCTTCGATGGCACCGGCGATCGGCGCCGCCATCGTGTCGACAGCGTCGAGCTTGGTTTGGGCGCTGTCCTCGAAATGCTTGGCGACGCGGGCGATCAGATCCATGGGTTTGGGCGGGGCGGAGCGGGTAACCGGGCCATTCTACATCACAGCTCGACGTAGACCTCGAAGCGGACGCGTCGCCACGGGTCGGGGTGTTCGGTCAATTGGGCAATGCGCGCGACCAGTTTGTCGCCCTGATCCAGCGCTGCGGCCAGCGCGCGGTTCTCGGCGCGCGGCACGTAGCCCAGCTTGTGGCCGCGCCATTCGACGCGGATGGCGCGTCGGTCGTGGCGGTTGTCCGGTTCGCGGATCAGCTCGAGGCGGTCGCCGACCGCCATCTGCCGCCACTGTTCGCCGACCGCGTAATACTGGCTGCCGGCCAGCGGCGAACTCTGCACCAGCATGCGGATGCTTTCCGCCTGCGCCGCGCCCAGCCACAAGGCCAGGCTAATCGTCAGCAGTAAACGCATTCGGGACCCATTCCAGTTGCCCGCCATCGATCAGCACGCAGTCGAAACGGCAGTCGCATGCCGGCTTGCCGGCCAGGTAGTGTTGTGCGGCGAGAACGATGCGCCGGCGCTTGGCGGCGGTGATGCTGGCTGCGGCGCCGCCGAAGTCGCTGCGGCTGCGCAGGCGCACTTCGACGAAGACCAGTGCCTTGCCGTCATGGCAGATCAGATCAATCTCACCGCCGCGGATACGGAAATTTCGCGCCACGACGCGCAGGCCGCGCTGCTGCAGATGACGCGCGGCCCGTTCCTCGGCTTCGCGACCGCGTGTGGTGGTGGTATCTTTGGCCTTTGCCTGCATGTCCGGAAAAATGACGGAAGAATCCGCTGCATTGTATGTCGTCCCGACCCCGCTCGGAAACCTCGGTGACCTGACGCGCCGCGCCGGTGAAGTCCTGTGCAGTGTGCCCTGGGTGGCCGCCGAGGATACCCGCCACAGCGGCCCGCTGCTCAAGCTGCTCGGTTCGCCGGCGCGCACCCTGCCTGCCCATCAGCACAACGAACACGAGGCTGCTGCCCGCATCGTCGAACGCCTGAAAGCGGGCGAGGCAGTGGCGTTGATTTCGGACGCCGGCACCCCGGGTATTTCCGACCCCGGCGCCCGCATTGTCGCTGCTGTGCGTGCCGCCGGCTGCAAGGTCGTGCCGCTCCCCGGGCCGTGCGCAGCGACCACCGCGCTGTCGGCTTCCGGCCTCTGCGACGAGCATTTCCTCTTCTACGGCTTCCTGCCGAACAAAGGCGGGAAGCGCCGGCAGGCGATCGAGGGTTTGCGCGGGCAGACCTGCGCGCTGGTCTTCTACGAGGCGCCGCATCGCGTCCTGGAAACGGTGGCCGACCTTGCCGCCGTTCTCGGCGAGCGCACGCTGGTCATCGCCCGCGAACTGACCAAGCTGTTCGAATCCATCCATTCCGGGCCGTTGACCGCAGCACTCGCCTGGCTCAAGGAAGACCCTAATCGCCAGCGCGGCGAATTCGTCCTGATGGTTTCAGGTGCCCCGGCCGGGGGCGACGACGGCGCGGGCGAACGGGTGCTCAAGTTGCTGCTGGCCGACGGCTTGCCAGTCAAGCAGGCGGCAAAGCTGGCGGCGGCGATTACCGGCGCGGCCAAGAATGCGCTGTATGAGCGAGCGCTGGCGCTGAAGGAATAGGCCGGCCAGGCTCACGGTTCGTTGAAGAGAGGGAATATGCATAGTTGCGACGGTTGCACCGCCTGCTGCAAGACCATGAAGGTTCATGAGCTCGACAAGCCGGCGCATGTCTGGTGCCGGCATTGCCGGATCGGCGCCGGCTGCGAAATCTACGACACCCGTCCCGAGTCTTGCCGCGTCTACGAGTGCGTCTGGCTGAAGACGCAGGCGCTGGACAAACCGATTCCCCTCGCGCTGCGGCCGGACCGCTCGAAGGTCGTCATCGGTACGGCCAACCAGGGCGAGGAGATCGTGCTCTACGTCAGCCCGGACCGGCCCGATGCCTGGCGCCAGGGGGAGTTCGCCAAGCTGGTCGCCGAGTTTCAGGGCAAGGGGATCGCGGTGCATGTGAGTTGCCGGGACGTGCTACGCAAGCTGTGACCGGCTGCGGCCGGGTGCCCTGATAAAATCGGCAAAACTGTAGAAAGAACGCCATGCAAATCACCCTGACCCGTCCCGATGACTGGCACCTTCACCTGCGCGACGGCGAAGCGCTGACTTCGGTACTTGCCCACACCGCCGCCCAGTTCGCCCGGGCCATCGTCATGCCCAACCTCAAGCCCCCGGTGACCACCGTCGACCTGGCGGCGGCCTACCGTGGCCGCATCTTGTCCGCATTGCCGGCTGGCACTGGTTTCGAGCCGCTGATGACGCTCTACCTGACCGACAACACGCCACCCGGCGAGGTGGCCAAGGCGGCCGAGTCGGGCTTCGTCAAGGCAGTGAAGCTCTACCCGGCAGGGGCGACGACTAACTCCGATGCCGGCCTCACCGATATCCGCAAGGCCGACGCCACGCTGGCCGAAATGGAGCGCCTCGGCCTGCCGCTGCTGGTGCATGGCGAGGTCACCGATCCGGCCATCGATCTCTTCGACCGCGAGAAGGTTTTCATCGACACCGTGCTGGTGCCGCTGGTGCAGCGCTTTCCCAGGCTCAAGGTGGTCATGGAGCACATCACGACCCGGGATGCGGCCGAATTCGTGCTCGATTCGCCGTCGACCGTAGCTGCCACGATCACCGCCCACCACCTGCTCTACAACCGCAATGCGATCTTCCAGGGTGGCGTCCGTCCGCACTGGTACTGTCTGCCTGTCCTCAAGCGCGAGATGCACCGCGAGGCGCTGGTCGCTGCGGCCATCTCCGGCAACCCGAAGTTCTTCCTCGGCACCGACTCGGCGCCGCATGCCCGGATGACCAAGGAGGCGGCATGCGGCTGTGCCGGCTGCTATACCGCCTACGCGGCGCTCGAACTCTACGCCGAGGTCTTCGAGCAGGCTGGCGCGCTGGACAGGCTGGAGGCTTTCGCCAGTTTCCATGGCCCGGACTGGTACGGCCTGCCGCGCAACACCGGTACCGTGACGCTGGTCAAGGAGCGCTGGACGGTGCCGGCCGATTACCCCTATATCAGCGGCGACACCATCGTGCCGCTGCGCGCCGGCGAAACGCTTTCCTGGAAAATGCGCTGACAGCGGGCAGCCGCGCGCGTGTCGAATCCCTCTCCCGCCTTCGCCTCGTCGCTATACGATCCGCTCCGCCGCTGGCTTGAATTTCTGCCGCCGGGGCCGGATACGAAGGCTGTCGCCGAACTGGCCGAACGCTTCCCGATCATTGCGCCGAATGGTCGGCGCATCCGTTTCGTGCCGCCGCAGGCGGACGGTCTCGCCTACGAATGCCGGGTCTGGGAGAGCGGTGAAGTCGAGACGCGACCCGGCAACTGGCATGATTTCTTCAATGCACTGGTCTGGCTGAGCTTTCCGCAAACCAAGCTCTCCATCAGTGCGCGCCATGTGCAGGCGATGACGCCCGCCGGTGCGGCACGTGGCACGACGCGGGACGCGCTGACCCATTTCGACGAGTGCGGGATCGTCGTCCTCTCGAGCCGGCCGGAACTGCTCGACCTGCTCCGCGATTTCCGCTGGAAAACCCTCTTTGTCGAGCGCCGGGCCGACGTGCTTGGCGCCATGCGCTTCGTCGTCTTCGGCCATGCGACCTACGAGCAGTTGCTCAGCCCCTTCCGTGGATTGACTGCCAAGGCGGTGCTTCATGAGGTTGATGATGATTGGCTGCGCATGCCTTGCGAAGACCGGCTGGCTGCGGTCGACGCATTGCTGGCAGCGGAATTGGCCAGTGGCCGCTACGCCCGTCCGCGCGATTTTCAGCCCCTGCCTTTGCTCGGCATCCCGGGCGTCGTCGCGGCCAGCGAGGCACCGTCGTATTACGACGATGCCTGGCAGTTCCGGCCCGGGCGGCGCCGCGCCTGACGGGCGAATCCACAAGGGATACCGTCACTGGCAGGGCCAGTGACATAAAAAAGGCGGCCCGCAGGCAGCCTTCGCATGGCCGGTGTAGCCGATTACTTCTTGGGCTTGGGCGGCAGAACGACAAGGCCGGTCGCCGCGATGTAGGTGCCCTTGACCTGATCGCCTTCCTTGATCTGTGCCATGATCGCCGGATCCTTGACCTTCAGCTTGTACATGCGCCCGCTGGCGCCCAGGATGGTGATGGTGCCGGCCTTGGCATCGACCACTTTTACGTCGGCGACGAAGTCGATTTCGCGGCCCTTGACCATGCCGGGCTTCTGGCCGGGTTTGGCAGCTTCAGAAATGTCCTTCTCGACCGTCTCGCGCAGGCCGCCGCCCTTCTTAAGTTCGAGGGAGATCGCTTCCATGTGCTCGGCCACGAGGCGGTCACCCACCTTGATCTGGGCGAAATTCTTGGCTTCCTTGCCTACGACGACATCGAATACGTTGCCGTCCTCGCCCTTGAGGGTAAGGGTGCGCGTCTTCTTGTCGATCGCCGTGACGGTGGCTTCGGCCTTGACCGCATCGCCCATCACGACTTCAGGGGTGCCGGCGGCAGAGGTCGCCATCTTGGCGTCCGCCGCATGGGCGGTGCCGAAAGCAAGGGTCAGGGCAAGCAGGGTAGCGTTCAGTGCAGTCTTCATCGATTAACTCCTGGGGTGGGGTGGTGCCATTGTGGCGGGGAAAAAATCTGGCGGGCGGGAATCTTGCATGGTCCGGGTCGGGCGTGGATGGCCCCAGTCGCTGCTGCGTGTCCGGTCACGATCGAGGCGCTTGCGCAGTTGCTTTGCCCAGGCGTCGAAGGCTTGCCGGGCAGCGTCCCAGGTGGTGAAGGTCTTGCCGTAGTTGGAAACGCCTTCGGCCATCGCGGTGAACGAAGCCCGGGTGGAATCGACGGCGTATTCCCTGCCGAAGCGGGGGTTCACGTATTCGCCGATCAGATGGCCCGAATGTCCGTCGAGAAACTGGACGGCAATGCCGCTGTGGCCCAGGTAAGGCGAGGCGCCCTTGCCGTCCGTGACCCGCGTCCCGGCAGACCCTTCAGGAAGCGGCGCGTCGGGCGTAAACATGACCACGGCGCTGGTTGCCGCGCTGGTCGGTTCAAGATCGTAGATGACGATGCGGATCTGCAATACGTCGGGCCCGACCTTGTCGACCAGCGGATATTCGTTGCCGAGCGCCTTGGCGATGGCATGATGGAACTGGTCGGCCAGCCTCTTGAGATCCGCCGGGTCTACCGATTCGGCTTCCGACCCGGCAGCGATCCGCACCCTGACATGTTCCAGCGCCACGGAACGATAGTTGCCGGCGTTCGTCTCCGCTGCCTGCCAGGACAGGGCGCCCGGCGCGGATGCGACGGGCTGCAAGCGCGATGGCTCGGACACGAATTTCTGATAGACCGGTACTTCATGCGGCTCGCTGCCATTGCCGGCGGGGCCGGTTGCACAAGCGCCCAGCAGGCAGGCGGCGAAAAGGCACGCCAATGCCGGCGCCCGCCGACCGACCTGGAATGATGCCACGGCTTACTTGAGAACCGGCGGCAAGGCTGATGGAGGCTGCGAGCCTCGTGCCGGCATCTGCTGGAGGATGCAGCGGATGCCCGGCGAATCATTGGAGGTGAAGTACCAGCCTGACAGCGTATCGACGTAACTCTGCTCGGAAATGATTCCGTTGAAGAAACGCGAGGTCAGGTCGAGGAATGGCGCCTGTTGCATAAGGGCATAGCGAATGCTGTACTGCCCAACCGGCGTCTGATTACAGTTTTTGTCCACGCGAGCAAGGAAAGCCTCATACGTGGCTTCGTAGCGGACGGTGTCGGGGGCGATGCCGACTTCGGTCTGGATCGCCCGGAATTCGCCAACAGCGTCGGCAAGCTGCGGGTCGGAAGCGCAGCCAGCCAGCGCGCAGGCAATGGCAGCGACGGTGATTGTTTCAATGCGTGGCATAGGTCTCAATGTTGCGGTCAACGGGTTCCGGGCAGCGATTTTGCCGCCCGGAACGGGGTATGGCATGGGTTCAGCGGACGACGACGCGGGCGTCTTCGCCGCTGCCTTCGATATAGACCTTCAGGCCCAGGCGCAGGTTGGGGTTGGCCGGCTGGGTCACCGAAACCAGTACGCCGTTGCTGGTGCGGACGATGATCTGCTGTCCCGGCACCGGCTGGTCGTATTTCTTCTGGACTTCGTTGCCGGCGAGCGCGCCGCCGACGGTGCCGAGCACCATGGCGACATCGCGGCCGGTGCCGGCGCCGATCAGGCTGCCGATGCCGAGGCCGGCGACGCCGCCGACCACCGCGCCGATACCCCGGTGCTGGTTGGAGGCGATCTGGACGTTGGTGATCTGTTCGATGACGCCGGTACGGATTTCCATTTCGCCCGGGCCGCTACCTGGTGCTGCACAGGCGCCGAGGGTCAGGGCAAGTGCCAGGGCGGAAAGGTAGGCGGAGATTTTCTGGAACATGATGCGATCCTTTGAAAGGTCTAAAGAAAGGGTGGCCGGTACGGTCCGGCCATGCCCGGGAATGCCGAAATGCTATGGTACATCGTTCGGGGTGCAGCTACGCTCAGCGGATGTTGCCCAGCGTATCGGCCGGGAAGCAGCCGCCTTCGCCCTGCGGGCAGATGATCTGGTAGGTCTTGCGCTGGTTGCAGCCGCTGACGCCGATGGTGTACAGGCCGCGCTCCGGTCCGCCGAAGAACAGTGGCTGCATCAGTTCCTGGCTCAGCACCGAAGCCTGGGCGCCGGGGCACTGCAGATCGAATTGTCCGCGGGCTAGCGCCGAATTGATTGCCGTACCCTCCATGCCCTGAAGGATCTGTTGCGGGCTGGCACAACCGGCGAGGGTCAGGATGGTGACGAACGCGGCGTTGGGAAAGGTGAATTTTTTCATGAGATGGTCTCCGTTGCTGATGCAGCGCGGAGGCTGCGAAAGGGGGTCCGGGCTCACTGCTTGTGGTGGTTGTGGTTCTTGTGCTTCTCGAGTGCAAGTTCTTCGGTGGCTTCTTCCTCGCTATCGGCGAGATCGGCCAGCAGGCCTTCATCGGAAAGGTCCAGGGGTTTGGAGCGGGCCCAGTCCTGATGAACGAACGTCTCAAGGCGTTTTACCACCGCTTCGTCGTGGACCGCGATCGCAAGTTCGCGGCGGCTGTCGAAACTGCCCGGCGCCAGGTTGATCGAGCCGACCAGCGCGCGGGCGCCATCGGCGAGCATCATCTTGCCGTGCAGCTTGAGGCCCTTGAGCTTGTGCACCTTGGCACCGAGGTCCTGGAGGATGCGCAAGCCTTCGACGCCCTCGACCAGCTTTCCCTTCTTCAGCGTATGCGCCGGCCGCGCCAGGATGTGGATCTTGACCCCGCGCGCCGCGGCACGAACGAGGCGTTCGATGATCACTTCGTCCTGGTAGCGTTCATTCTGCAGGAACAGGGACGCCGTCGCCTGGTCGATGAAATGCGCGACCCGATTGCGTCCGTTAATGTTGCACCAGATCAGGTGGGAATCCTGGCCGGGGTTGAACTCCTTGCGCTCCCAGTCGGCATCGAAGCAGGCGACCACTTCGTCGACCTCGTGGCGATGCGAGGTGACCACCGCGTAGTCGCGGGTCTCGGTAAGGTTCTTCGTTTCCCAGTTGAGTGACTGGATGTAGGCCGCCTCGTCGTCGACGACCATCGATTTCTCGTGGGTCAGGTCGATCGCCGGATTGGTGTCGGCGACCTCGACGCCTGCCTCTTCCAGTGCCTTGCGCGTCGCCTCGTTCTCGGGCTCGCCGCCGCGGCGGGCGGGGTTGAGCATGACCCGGACCTTGACCCCGCGCTTGTGGGCGGCGATGACGGCTGCCAGTAGCGACGGGTCGGAGAAAAGGAACATCTTGACGCGGATCGATTTCCGGGCGCCATCGATTGCATCCAGCAAGGGCTTGCCCGTGTCGTCGGGCATTACAAGCAGTGTACGTGTGGCCATGCGAACTCCTGTGGTTATTGCGCAGATGGGGCCTGCAGGTTGCGCTAGGCCGCCTTGTCTTCCTTGGGCGCCTTGACCGGTGCGTGGGCCTCATAGACTTCCTGCAAGGCCTTGAGCTTGAGCACCCCGTAGAAAACGATCGACGTAGACAGGACCACCAGGAAGCCCGTGCAGGCCTCCTCAAGCGAGTAGTGTGCCGTCCGGTTGGCGAGATAGACAGCGATCATGGTGCCGACAATGACGATGTTCAGGATCCAGTTTGCTTGCCGGGAAATGACGTAATGGAGTGTTCCGAAGCCCGCCAGCTGGAAAAGCAGGAAGGGAAGGATCGCAAAAGCCGGAATCAGTTCCGAAAGGCCGAGGCTCAGGTCAACCGCGCCCGGGGCATGCGCGTGCAGCAATGTGCTGTTGGCCAGTTGGTGAAACAACGGTGGCAGCGCACAAAGGAAGGGAACGATCGACAGGTACTCGAGGACCAGGCCGCCCGACCACAGGCTGACTTCCGACGCGTGATCGGCGCCGGCCCCGGAGGATTGGGCGCCGATGAACAGCCCGGCGACGACAGCGGTGGCGCAGGACAGCAGCAGCAATTCGATGGTCACCCCGAACGCGGCAGGTTCTCCGGCCTTGATCAGCAACAGGGCCACGAAGCCGGGAGTGAAGAACATGACGCGCACCATGCGCGTCCACAATCTTGGATCCCGCTCGGGTGGCAATACGGGTAGCACGAAGCCGTTTTCGCCGATGGTGGGTCTTTTCTTTGACATTGTCCCTACTCCTGAATACTGAAAAACAAGGAAACAGTCTGCAAACAGAATTTTCTACAACTAATCCTCGGTATTGTGGAGTTTGTTGATTATGTCTGCAAGGACCGCTGTCGACCATCCGAACATCAACATGCCGGTCATTGCCTCGAAATTGTCGAACCCCTGCCACCCCTTTGGCAGGTAGATGTTGCTGGCGCCCATGGTGGTGTAGCCATTGAATGAATAGAGCATGGCATGGGAAAAATCCTTGAGCAGGCCGGTCGCGAAGTAAAAGAAGGCCCACACGACGATCCCGAAGAAATGCGAGAGGAGCAGGATCAAAACCACGCCGACGAGTACGGCGGTGCGCGCCAATTGATGCGGGCCACGCATGACCGGCCGCCCGAAGTGTTTGAAGAAGCGGTGCACCTGGTCGATGCCGGCCCCGTGAAAAATGACGGTCAGGCAAATCGGCAACAGCGAAGCCAGAATCTGCTTGGTGTATTTCAGGTCCATCCCGATCAGTGCTTGTTCAGCCGCTTGAAAGGTTTCCACGGTCGCCTCTCCTCCCCCATCCAGGCTTCTAGTCCCATGCGCCGCCCATTATTGAGCAAGGGCGCTGGAATTGCTTGATAATCCGCGACATTCTAGTCCGGATTTTGAGCATGAGTCGTCATCACGCGGACGCACCCCAGATAGCCACTGCGTTCGGCGGTGTCGGCAAGGGTCTCGTGCGCATCCAGCCGTTCATCCATTGCCCCCGCGTTCTTGGCGAATTTGGCGCAGACCCGCAGCAGGTGTTTGCCGAGGCGGAAATTCCCGCCGCGTTGTTCGACCACCCAGGCAACACCATTTCATTCGCGGCGCTCGGGCGCCTGATGGAGTGCAGCGTGGCGGCGACGGATTGCCCCCATTTCGGGCTGTTGCTGGGTTGTGGCGCCGCGGAAAATTCTTTCGGCCTGCTGAGTGAGGTGCTGCAACAGTGCGCAGATGTCGGGACGGCGATTGCACATTTCCAGCAGTACTTTCATCTGCACGACCGCGGCGGGATGGCGACGCGTTCGATTGATGGCCGGAATGCTTCGATCGGCTATATCCTGCTCGACGGCGATGGCCCTAGTGTCGCGCAGATCATGGAAGGGGCGATGGCCATTGGCATGGGCCTGATGCGCACACTGTGCGGCCCGAATTGGAAACCAGCGGCGGTGTTGCTGCCGCACCGCAGGCCGCGCAATGCCAAGCCGTATCTACAGGTGTTTGGGGTCATGCCCGAGTTCAATGCCGAACGGGCCGCGCTGCAATTCCCCGCGCTGGATTTCACGCGGCGGATCGCCGGTGCCGACCAGGAAAGGTACGCGCTGCTTTCGGAGCGTCTGAATACGGTCGCCGCAAGGCATCATCTGGATTTCTCCGAACAGGTGCGGCGGGTTGTCCGGGCCCTGGTGGTGGTTCGCCGCTGTTCGCTCGATGAGGTTGCAGCCTTGTTCTCGATGAACCGGCGGCGCATGAACCGGATGCTCGAACGCGAAGGGACAAGTTACCAGCAGATTGCCCAGGAAATACGCTGCCGTTTTGCCGAACGGCTGATGTGCGACACCGACATGAGCCTGGGCGAAATTTCTGCAATCCTTGATTATGCCGATGCCAGCGTCTTCACCCGCGCCTTCTGTGGCTGGCACGGCTGTACGCCGAGCGAGTGGCGGCGCCGCAATGCAGTGAACGCCGGCCAGGAGTCAACTGCCGGCAGCCCACGCCGGCGTCCGGTTCAGGCCGCCTGATCGACTGGCTGGCGCTGCACCGCGCTACCCAAGCGGTTGATCCCGCTGACCAGCGCCTTGAGTGAGGCGGTGACGATGTTGCCGTCGATGCCGACGCCGTAGAAGTCGCCATTGCCATTGCCGGCGACCTCCATGAAGGCGCAGGCGCGGGCGTTGCCGTCATCACCCATGGGCGCCATCGAGCGCTCCTCGTAGCTGCGCACCTGAACATTGATTCCGGCACTCTGGAAGGCGTGGACCGCAGCGTTGATCGGGCCGTTGCCTTCACCGGTGAGCGTGTGGGCTTTGCCGTCGATGTCGACGGCGAGGCGGATGCCCTGGATATTCCCGTGCTCGTAGAGGTGGTGCTCGCGGTAGCGCAGCGGAGCAGTCGGCTCAAGGTAGGTGCCCGAAAAGAGCTGCCAGATATCGTCGGCGGTGACTTCACCGCCATGGGTGTCGGTATGCCGCTGGACGACGCCCGAGAACTCGACCTGCAGGCGGCGCGGCATGACGACGCTGTGCTCGGCCTCCATGAGGTAAGCGATGCCGCCCTTGCCGGACTGGCTGTTGACTCGGATCACCGAATCGTAGCTGCGCCCGACGTCGGCCGGGTCGATCGGGAGATAGGGCACCGCCCACGGCTCATCCGCCTTTTGAGCGGCAAACCCCTTCTTGATGGCGTCCTGATGGGAGCCGGAGAAGGCCGTGAATACGAGATCACCGACGTAAGGATGGCGCGGGTGGATCGGGAGCTGGGTACAGTGTTCGTAGGTGCGGGCGACGGCATTGATGTCCGAGAAGTCGAGTTGCGGATCGACGCCTTGCGTGTGCATATTGAGGGCGAGGGTGACGAGGTCGACATTGCCGGTGCGCTCGCCGTTGCCGAAGAGGCAGCCTTCGACGCGGTCGGCGCCGGCCATGAGGCCGAGCTCGGCGGCAGCGACGGCGGTGCCGCGGTCATTGTGCGGATGGAGGCTGATGAGGACGCTGTCGCGGCGCGCGAGGTTCTTGTGCATCCACTCGATCTGGTCGGCGTAGATGTTGGGCGTCGCGATCTCGACCGTGGTCGGGAGGTTGAGGATGACCTTGCGCTGCGGCGTCGCGCCCCAGGCGGCAGTGACGGCATCGCAGACTTCGCGGGCGAAGTCGAGTTCGGTGGCGGTGAAGAGCTCCGGACTGTATTCGAGGGTGATCTCGGTTTCCGGCATCTCGTCGGCAAGGCTGCGGATGAGGCGCACGGCATCGACCGCCATGGCGATCACCTCGGCCTTGCTCATGCCGAAGACCTTGTCGCGGAAGGTCTTGCTGGTGGCGTTATAGACATGGACGATCGCCCTGCGGGCGCCGCGGAGCGACTCGAAGGTGCGGCGGATGAGGTGCTCGCGCGCCTGAGTGAGCACTTCGATGCTGACATCGGCGGGAATGTGTCCGCCCTCGATGAGGCCGCGCACGAAATCGAATTCGGTCTGCGAGGCCGATGGGAAGGCGACCTCGATTTCCTTGAAGCCGATGGCGCAGAGCGTCTTGAACATGCGCATCTTGCGCTCGCTGTTCATCGGCTCGAAAAGGGCCTGGTTGCCATCGCGAAGGTCGGTGCTCATCCACACTGGCGGTTTGTCGATCACGCGGCTCGGCCAGTTGCGGTCGACGAGCGGGACCGGGGGAAAAGCACTGTATTTGCTGGCGGGGTTTTGCATCATGACGCTGCTCCGTGAATTCGCTTCGATGGACGAAATTCTAAGGAAAATGCGCCGGCAGGTGCTTGCGTTCTATGTGCTCAATAACGCAAAATAAGGCAGAAATTATCAATATAAGCAGGAGTTGCGCAATTTAATGGAAAGCGATCGCTACGACCGGCAAATTCTTGAAATCCTGCAGCAGGATGGGCGCATCAGCAACCAGGATCTTGCCGACCGCATCGGCCTCTCGCCCTCGCCCTGCCTGCGCCGGGTGCGCGCGCTCGAGGAGTCGGGGCTGATCACCGGCTATCGGGCAATGCTCGATGCCAGGAAACTGGGCTTGTCGCTGATGGCCCTGATCCACATCTCGATGGACCAGCATACGCCGGAGCGTTTTGCCAATTTCGAGGCGCAGGTCGGCGCGAACCCCGAAGTGCTTGAATGTCTGCTGATCACCGGGCAGGACGCCGATTATCAGTTGAAGGTCGTGGTGCGCGACATGGACGCCTACCAGGATCTGCTGCTCAACCGGTTGACGCGCATTCCCGGCGTAACCGGGGTGCACTCGAGTTTCGTTCTGCGTCAGGTCGTCGACAAGACGGCCCTGCCGGTTTCCGGCGGCTAGAAGCGGGACGCTGCCCGTTCCGGCCGTTCCGGGGTCAGTAGCGGCGGCGCTGCGGCGGAGGTGCGGTGCCGCGCGTTTCGATGTGGCGGAAAGTGATGCGACCCTTGCTCAGGTCGTAGGGCGACAATTCCAGTGTGACCTTGTCGCCAACCAGGATACGGATGTGGTTCTTCTTCATCTTGCCCGATGTGTAAGCGATCAGTTCGTGACCGTTTTCCAGCGTCACGCGAAAGCGGGTGTCGGGCAGGACGTCATGGACGACGCCTTGCATTTCCAGAAGTTCTTCTTTTGCCAATATGTTTCTCCAGTCAATACAACAAGTTCGCAGGTCAGGCAGAGTCCGGCCCGGCATCGGCGCAAAGCGCTTGAACTCGATGATGGGGCGAACCCTGAACGTGGTCAGGCGACCAATAAAACGGCGCTATGCGCAGGGGAAATGTTCAGTTCAGAGTGCTGGCAGTTCGCGGAGCGAAGGCACAGGCGGGAGACGGGCATTTACGCGGGGCAGAACGGCAGCGTTGCGCAAGAAATGAGCAACGCGCGGGCGCATCTTACGTGGCTAAGCCACTTGAAGCAAGCCGGACGGGGATGAAAGCTGCATGAGCGCGGGGGATGCGTGCGATAATCCGGCCCGGAAAGTCGGCCAGGCAATCGCCGGATACGCGAGTATCGGGAGGAAAGTCCGGGCTCCACAGGGCAGGATGCCAGTTAACGGCTGGGTGCTATAAGTCGCGAGACGCAAGGCAACGGAAAGTGCAACAGAGAACAGACCGCCGATGGCCCCGCAAGGGGATCAGGTAAGGGTGAAACGGCGAGGTAAGAGCTCACCGCGTCCACGGTAACGGCGGACGGCACGGTAAACCCCATCCGGAGCAAGACCAAATAGGGAAGCATGGGCGTGGCCCGCGCTGCTTCCGGGTAGGTTGCTTGAGCCTGTCGGTGACGGCAGGCCTAGAGGAATGATTGCCGAACCCCGCAAGGGGGGAACAGAACCCGGCTTATCGGCCGGCTTTCCATTTTTTTGCTTGCGTTCTGTGCTGCGGGCCGGTTGCGCTCGCGGATGGCGCCTGTGGCCACCAACATGTTGCGCAGCTTGGCGTTCGCGGTAACGGGGGCCTACGAGCAAGTCACGGATGGTGCGGGTGATCGGCGGATTGCCCCTGGTGTCGAGTCAGGATTTCCGCACGCAGTTCGTTGTAGCGAGACACAAAATCGACGAGTACGCTGGCCGTCCAGGCGAAAGTGAAGATGCCCGAGATCGCAATGATGGGGGGCAACATGCGCCAGGCATGGGGCAGCGAAAACGGTTCGCCAAGTGCTGTGTAGCAGTTGGCCGCGAAGTAGGCCGCTCTTGCCCAATCATCGACTATGTGGCTAACGACCAAAGCTGACGACCAAAGAAGCACTTCTGACAGGTGCACCGCCAGCACCGCAAATACGGTCAAGGCGAATACCGAATCAGCACGCCACAGTGAGGGCCGCGACCGGATGGCGACGAATCGCCCGATCACCGCGCCGGTAATGAAGCGCATGCAAATGGCGTGGAACATGATGACCAGGACCAGCATGGCGCCACCAAATACGAGATCAGGCAATGGAAGCGCCTGCGTCAGGATGTTGTCGACCACGCCGGAATGCAGCGTCGACAGGTCCGACGCCACGGCCGATTCGGCTTTGGGCAGCGGGGAAAGCGTATTGGTCGTCTCGGCCATTGTGGGTTTTGAAGTGCTCATCGAGGGCGCGCGATTTTGACAAGGGTTGCGCGAGAACCGGTTTTGAGGCCGCTAGCAGGAACGCATGCCGAAAATCAACCAGCCCGCAAAGCGCGTATCCAAGGGCTCGGCTATCCGGCTATTGCCCGCAGGTGGGCTGAATGCCGGCTACCCCCACATATTTCGGGTTCTGCTGCGTAGTGCGCACGAGACCAGTGGTCGCGTCGAACAGTACGTCGAAAAATGTCTGCAGGCTGTAGCTGTCGCAGAACAGCCACGACCAGGCGAGCGTGTTGCTTCGTTCAAAAAGCTGTGTCCAAGGAGCAAAAGGCGGGCCAATCACGCGCTGCACTTCGTCCTTGGTCATTCCTGCCTGAATGCGGGCGAAGTGGGTCATGTTCAGTACCCCGTCAATGCGCTGCAACGTTCCATCAGGCCCGATGTAGGCCATGAACGTCTGGGTGCCCGCCGGGCCGCGCGGGAACGCCAGTTGCTCACTGCCGTCCGGGTTCTTCCAGACCATCGCGGGCTCGCCCATCGTGGCAACGACCTCGGGCAGCGTCGATATGCCGGGCTTGAGATTGCTGCCGCTGTATCCTGCACACCCAGCCATAAGCAAGGCACAGGATACAAGCAGTCCGCGAGCCCATGCTGAAAAAATGCTGTTCATTCCGCCTCCATGCACATGGTCAATATGTCAGAGCGACAATTCAAGAACCCGTTCGCAAGTTTCGCTGACCCCAGGTGCCGCAGTCAATCGACGTGTCGCGACAACTCATGAACCCATTGACTGCCGGGCACTGGGGCGGTCCCCCGGAATGGCCTGCGCGCGCGGGCGACATCTTCTCCCCTACAATGCCGCATGACCTCACCGACGTACCCGATCATCCGCTGGCAGGAAGCCGGCGTCGAGCATGTTGCCCGCTGGCGTTCCGAGGCCGGGGTGGCGGCGCCGGAAACGGTTGTCGTTGGCGACGACACGTTGAAGGCCGATGCGGCTTTCCGGCTGGCGGCGCAGGGGACGGCGATTCTGTGGCGGGGCGATTACCAGAATGCGCGCAACCTGTTGCAGGCGCTGGCAAGGCGGGCGGATCGCGGGTCGCGCGAGGGGTCGCAGAAAAAGCCGGCGACGCCAGCCGCGGCTTTTCGCCAGCATCGCGAGGCGCAGGGGCGGCGGGCGGCGATTCTCGGGCGTTTGCTGGTGCCGCTGACGGCCGATTACCGGGTGCCGCTGCGGCGCGGGCAGGATGTGGCGGCGGCTTGCCGAGAGGCGCTGGGGCCGGGCGGCGAGGATTCGGTGATTTCGCTGCGCGGACTGCTGGCACTGGTCAGCGCGCATGAGTGGCGCAAGAAGGGCATTCCGGTGCCGGCGGTGGAGGGGCGGATTTACCCGCATTTCGGCGTCTTTTCGCCGCTGCGTGGCGAGTATGTCGATCTGGTGACCAAGGCACCGCTCCCGGCGGGTTGTGAGTTGGCCTTCGACATCGGCACCGGCTCCGGCATTCTGGCGGCGGTGCTGGCGCGGCGCGGCATCAAGCGCGTGGTGGCTACCGATCAGGATCCGCGCGCTTTGCAATGTGCTATGGAAAATGCCCGAAATCTGGGGTTGACCGCAACCATCGAGGTGATCGAATCCGATCTCTTCCCGGATGGCCGCGCGCCGCTGGTGGTGTGCAATCCGCCGTGGGTGCCGGCGCAGCCGAGTTCGCCGGTCGAATACGCGGTTTACGACCCGGATTCGCGGATGCTGCGTGGCTTTCTCGGCGGGCTGGTGGCGCATCTGGCGCCGGGCGGCGAAGCCTGGCTGATCCTTTCCGATCTGGCCGAACATCTCGGCCTGCGCTCGCGCGATGAATTGCTGGGCTGGATCGCGGCAGGCGGGTTGAAGGTGCTCGGGCGTATCGACATCCGGCCCAAGCACCCCAAGAGCGGCGATGCGGGCGACCCGTTGCATGCGGCTCGGGCAGCCGAAGTGACTTCCCTGTGGCGGCTCGGGCTGGCGCAGACATAAAATCTTGCCGAGGGTGGAATAAACCCGGGATGCCTTTCGTTTATCCCGGTGTAGCACCCACGACACCAACGGAGAAAATCATGAACGCACCAAAATTCGCGCAAAGCCTCTTGTTCGCCCTGTTCGTATCCGCCTCCCTGGCAGCCTGTTCGTCATACGAAACCAAGGCAGCCGGACCGGCAATGGTTTCTGCGGGCGTACTCGCCGGCCCCAACGGCATGACGCTCTACACCTTCGACAAGGATGCGGCCGGCAGCGGCAAAAGCGTGTGCAACGGCCCGTGCGCCACCAACTGGCCGCCGTTCTATGCGGCCGATGGCCAGATGGCGAGCGGCGACTACAGCATCGTCACCCGTGACGATGGCAAGAAGCAGTGGGCCTTCAAGGGCAAGCCACTGTATTTCTGGGCCAAGGACCAGAAGCCGGGCGACCAGACCGGTCAAGGTGTCAACAATGTCTGGCAGGTTGCCAAACCTTAAGCGGCCACGTGGACAGCAGCGCGCTCCTGACCGAACTGCCGCGCCTGCGCCGCTACGCGCGGGCGCTGGTCGGCGAGCGCGCGGCGGCCGACGACCTGGTGCAGGACACGCTGGAACGCGCCTGGTCACGTGTCGCCCAGTGGCGCCAAGGCAGCGACCTGCGCGCCTGGCTGTTCAGCATCATGCATAACCTGCGCGTCGATCAGTTGCGGCGCCCGGGCCTGAACACGCTGCCCATGGAAGATGAGGATTTCGTGGTGCCGACCCGCGCCACGCAGAGCGACCGGCTGGAACTGGGCGATCTCGATTCGGCGCTGGCCCGCCTGCCGGAGGAGCAACGCGCTGTCCTGCTGCTCGTCGCCATCGAGGAAATGCGCTACGACGAAGTGGCGGCCACCCTGGGCATTCCGATCGGCACCGTCATGTCGCGCCTTTCCCGCGGCCGCGAACGCCTGCGGCTGATCCTTGACGGGCGGCCGCCTTCAACCAACCTGCGAGTCGTCAGATGAGCAAGCAAGCGATCACCGAAGCCGACCTCCACGCCTACGTCGACGCCGCGTTGCCGGAAACGCGCCGGGCCGAGGTCGAAGACTACCTGGCGGCGCAACCCGAAGCGGCGACGCGGGTGCACGCCTATCGCACCCAACTGGACGCCCTGCGCCAGCATTACCATCCGCTCCTCGACGAGGAAATCCCGGCCAGCCTCCTTCGGCTTGCCTCCAAGCCACCGGTCGCGGTCGACGCGAAAAAACAGCCGTTTTTGTCGCGCTGGTCCTTGCAGCGTTTCGCCGCCGGCGTGGTCATCGCCGTGATCGGCGGCGCGGCTGGCTGGCTCGGACATGCCCGCTATCAGGGCGGCGAACAGATGGCCCACATGACCCCGCTGCCGCGCCAGGCGGCGGTGGCGCATGTCGTCTACAGCCCCGATGTCCGCCGGCCCGTCGAAGTCACTGCCGACCAGGAGGAGCAACTGGTCAAGTGGCTGTCAAAGCGCCTCGGTACCCCGGTCACTCCGCCCAAGCTGGGCGCCATCGGCTACGAACTGATCGGCGGTCGACTGCTCCCCGGCAACACGGGGCCGGTCGCCCAGTTCATGTATCACGACAGCAGCGGCCAGCGCCTGACCCTGTATGTCAGCACCGAGAACACGGTCAGCCGCGATACCGGTTTCCGCTTCGCCAAGGAAGGTCCGGTCAATGTGTTCTACTGGGTCGATGGCAAGTTCGGCTATGCGCTGTCGGCCGGTATCGACAAGGGGGAACTGGCGCGCGTCGCGACGGCTGTCTACGATCAACTCGAACACAATTAGTCCCACAACCCACTGAGGAAAATAACCATGTACAGGAAAATGTTGCCGCACTATGCGGTTGCCGGCCTGCTGGCGCTCGGCGCCCCGTTCGCCAGCGCGGCGGAGCAGGAAGTGTCGGCGCCGGAAGTCGTCAGCGCGATCGAAGGGGTTTTCGGCGTCAACAAGGGCGAGCGGCGCAACCACATCAAGGGCACCTGTGCGCTCGGCGAATTCGTGGGAACCAAGGAAGCGGCGGCCTACAGTCGTTCCGAGCTGTTTTCCGGCAAGCCGGTCCCGGTGGTCGCGCGTTTCTCTGTGACCGGCGGCAATCCGAAGGTGCCGGACACGGCGAAGAACGTCCGCGGCATGGCGCTGCAGTTCCAGTTGCGCAGTGGCGCCGCGCACCAGATGGCGATGCTCAATACCCCGATGTTCGGCGCCGCCAGTCCGCAGACCTTCCTCGACCTGATGCGCGCGCTGCAGCCCGATCCGGCGACCGGCAAGCCCGACCCGGAAAAGGTGAAGGCCTTCAAGGCCAGCCATCCGGACAACCTAGCGCAATCCGAGTACCTGGCTGCCAACAATCCGCCAGCCAGCTACGCCAACAGCGCTTTCTGGGGGATCCATACGTTCAAGTTCGTCGGCAAGGGTGACAAGACGACGCTGGTGCGCTGGCGCTTCGTCCCGCAGGACGGCGAGAAGCGACTGACCGACGAAGAACTGAAGACTGCCGGCGCCAACTTCCTCGAACCGGCGCTGATCAGCCGCACCCAGCAGGGGCCGGTGCGCTGGGACATGCTGGTCACCATCGGTCAGCCGGGCGATCCGGAAGACAACCCGACGCTGTCGTGGCCGGCGGGACGCAAGGAATTCAAGGCCGGCACGCTGAGTCTCAGCGCCGCGATGCCGCAGAAGGGCGGCGCCTGCGAAGCGATCAACTACGATCCGCTCGTCATGACCGACGGCATCGCGCCGACCGACGACCCGGTGCTCAAGTTCCGTTCGCCGGCCTACGCCGTCTCGTTCGGCAAGCGACTGAGCGGAAACTGAGCGCAAAAAAGCCCGCCACGGTCGACCGTCCGTGGCGGGCTTTTTTCGTGGACCGGTCCCTCAGGCCGGCGCCGAAGTGCGAATCAGGTGGTCGAAGGCGCTGAGCGAGGCGGTGGACCCGGCGCCCATGGCGATGATGATCTGCTTGTAGGGCACCGTCGTGCAGTCGCCGGCCGCGAATACACCGGGGACCGAGGTCTGACCCTTGGCGTCGATCTCGATTTCGCCGAATTTCGACAGGTTAAGCGTACCCTTCAGCCAGTCAGTGTTGGGCAAGAGGCCGATCTGCACGAAGATGCCTTCGAGGTCGACGCGTTTCAGTTCCTCGGTGTTGCGGTCCTTGTAAACCAGCCCGTTGATCTTGCTGCCGTCCCCGGTGGCCTCGGTGGTAAGCGCCATGGTGTGCACCTCCACGTTGGGCAGGCTGGCCAGCTTGCGCTGGAGCACCGCGTCGGCGCGCAACTTGCTGTCGAACTCGAGCAGCGTGACGTGGCCGACGATGCCGGCAAGGTCGATGGCCGCCTCGACCCCCGAGTTGCCGCCGCCGATCACCGCGACCCGCTTGCCCTTGAACAGCGGGCCGTCGCAGTGCGGGCAGTAGGCGACACCCTTGCCGCGGTATTCCTGCTCGCCGGGTACGTTCATCTCGCGCCAGCGGGCGCCGGTGGCGAGGATGACCGACTTGCTTTTCAGGACGGCGCCGTTCTCGAGGGTGATCTCGATCAGCGGGTTGGCCTCGCTCGCCGGGGTCAGCTTCGTCGCGCGCTGCAGGTTCATGATATCGACGTCGTAATCCTTGACGTGTTCTTCCAGCCCCATGACCAGCTTCGGGCCGTCGGTTTCCTTGACCGAGATGAAGTTCTCGATGGCCAGCGTGTCCATGACTTGGCCGCCGAAACGCTCGGCGAGCAGGCCGGTGCGGATGCCCTTGCGTGCCGCGTAGATGGCCGCCGCCGCGCCGGCCGGGCCGCCGCCGACGATGAGCACATCGTAGGGCGCCCTGGCGTTGAGCTTTTCCGCGTCGCGGGCTGCGGCGCCGGTATCGAGCTTGGCGACGATCTCCTCGATGCTCATGCGTCCGGCGCCGAATTCCTCGCCGTTGAGGAACATGGTTGGAACGGCCATGATCTGGCGTTCGTTGACGAGGTTCTGGAACAGCGCGCCGTCGATCATCGTGTGGCTGACGCCGGGATTGAGCACCGCCATCAGGTTGAGCGCCTGGACGACATCCGGGCAGTTGTGGCAGGACAGCGAGATGAAGGTCTGGAATTCGAAGCGGCCGGGCAGGGCCCTGATCTGCTCGATGACCTCGGCGTCGACCTTGGGCGGGTGGCCGCCGGTCTGCAGTAGGGCGAGCACCAGCGAGGTGAATTCATGGCCCATCGGCAGGCCGGCGAAGCTGATGCGCGCCTTTTCGCCGGGCCGGCCGATGGCGAAGGAGGGGCGCAGCGTGGCGTCGCCATCCTCGCGCAGGCTGACTTTCTCCGACAGTTCGGCGATGTCCTGCAGCAGGCCGCGCATTTCCTGGGCGGGCGCGCTGCCGTCGAGCGAGGCGACGAGTTCGATCGGCGTCTGCAGCTTTTCGAGGTAGGCCTTGAGTTGGGCCTTGATGTTTGCGTCGAGCATGCTGTTCTCCCTTTTTGAGAATTACATTGAAAAGGGGCTCGCCGGCCCCTTTCCGATGCAATCCGCACCGCTCCCGGGTGGGAGCGGATTGGCGGTGTAGGCGTTGCTGCTTAGATCTTGCCGACCAGGTCGAGTGACGGGGTCAGCGTGGTGGCGCCTTCTTTCCACTTCGCCGGGCAGACCTGGCCCGGGTGCGAAGCGGTGTACTGGGCGGCCGTCAGCTTGCGCAGGGTTTCCGACACGTCGCGGGCGATCTCGTTCGAATGCACTTCCATCGTCTTGATCACGCCATCGGGGTTGATCACGAAGGTGCCGCGCAGGGCGAGTCCTTCTTCGGGGATGTGCACGCCGAAGGCGTTGGTCAATGCGTGGGTAGGATCACCGACCAGGGGGAACCGGGCCTTGCCAACGGCCGGCGAGGTTTCGTGCCAGACCTTGTGCGAGAAGTGGGTGTCGGTGGTGACAATGTACACCTCGGCGCCGGCCTTCTGGAACTCGGCGTAGTGCTCCGCCGCATCTTCGATTTCGGTCGGGCAGTTGAAGGTGAAGGCGGCCGGCATGAAGATCAGCACCGACCACTTGCCCTTCAGGCTCTCGTCGGTCACTTCGATGAACTTGCCGTTGTGGAACGCTTGTGCCTTGAACGGTTGAATCTGGGTATTGATGAGCGACATGTGGTTTTCTCCTTGGTTGTTTAAGTGCAACAGGGACATGATAGTTCGGCTCGCCGTATTGAGCCAATTGAATCAAGGAATGAGTCCGATAGGTTGTGCCTATCGGACTTGGGCTGGCCGCGCATAGTTCGAAAGTATTAGTCCCCATCATTCAGTGGTACTAAAGCCCGGGCAAACCCCGGACGAGTTGACTCAAATCAACGGAAAACCTGCCCGGATCGGGATCATGTCGTCCGATAAGGTGCTCGCCGAGCGTAAAGTGCGGGCAAGGAGGCTTGGATTCAATGAATATTTCAAGTGCCATCGTGCACATCGTTCCAGCGCGTCTCGAAGAGGCGTGCGTAGCATTGTCGGAAATGCCGGGGGTGGAGATCCACGCCCGCAGTCCGGAAGGAAAGGTTGTCGTCACCCTCGAGGATGACGATACGGAATCGGCCGCTGATCGTTACGTGGCTCTTCATGGCGTTCCCGGAGTCGCGTCGGTGGCCATGGTCTATCAATACAGCGACGACAAGTCAGATACCGAGGAGGTAGAGGCGTGAAACTCAATCGACGGGATTTCATCAAGGCCAATGCGGCGGCGGCGGCCATTTCGGCAGCCGGGCTATCAGCGCCGACGGCGGCGGTTGCGGCAGGTGCCGACGAGATTCGCTGGGACAAGGCACCCTGCCGCTTCTGCGGTACTGGCTGTAGCGTGCTGGTCGGCACGCAGGACGGCCGCGTGGTGGCGACCCAGGGCGACCCGGAAGCACCGGTCAATCGCGGCCTGAACTGCATCAAGGGCTACTTCCTGTCCAAGATCATGTACGGCAAGGATCGCGTCAGGACGCCGATGTTGCGCATGAAGGACGGCAAATTCGACAAGAACGGCGAATTCACACCGATCACCTGGAAGCAGGCCTTCGACATCATGGAAGAGAAAGCCAAGGCGACGCTGAAGGCCAAGGGGCCGAACGGCCTCGCCATGTTCGGTTCCGGCCAATGGACCGTCTGGGAAGGCTACGCCGCCGCCAAGCTGATGAAGGCCGGCTTCCGCACCAACAATCTCGACCCCAATGCCCGTCACTGCATGGCCTCGGCGGTTGCCGGCTTCATGCGCACCTTCGGCATCGATGAGCCGATGGGCTGTTACGACGACATCGAGCATGCCGATGCCTTCGTGTTGTGGGGTTCCAACATGGCCGAGATGCATCCGATCCTGTGGACGCGCCTCACCGACCGCAAGCTGTCGAGCAAGAACGTCAAGGTTGCCGTGCTGTCGACCTTCGAACATCGTTCGTTCGAACTGGCCGACATCCCGATCGTGTTCACGCCGCAGACCGACCTGGCGATCCTCAACTACATCGCCAACTACATCATCCAGAATGGCAAGGTTAATCAGGCCTTCGTCGACAAGAACATCAATTTCAAGAAGAGTGCCACTGACATCGGCTACGGCCTGCGGCCGACCAATGCGCTGGAGAAGGATGCGACCAGCAACGGCTACCCCGGGGCCGACGGCAAGCCCAAGGGCGATACCGGCAAGTCCGAGCCGATCACCTTCGACGAGTACAAGAAGTTCGTTTCCGAATACACCGTCGAGAAAGTCTCGAAGCTCTCCGGGGTCTCCGAGAAGGATCTCAAGGCGCTGGCCGAACTGTATGCTGACCCGAAGATCAAGGTCACCTCGTTCTGGACCATGGGTTTCAACCAGCATACGCGCGGCACCTGGGCCAACAACCTCGTCTATAACATCCATCTGTTGACCGGCAAGATCTCCGAGCCGGGCAACAGCCCGTTCTCGCTGACCGGCCAGCCTTCCGCCTGTGGTACGGCGCGCGAGGTCGGCACCTTCGCCCACCGCCTGCCGGCCGACATGGTGGTGACCAACCCCGAACACCGCAAGCACACCGAAGAGTTGTGGGGCCTGCCGGAAGGTACGCTGTCCGACAAGATCGGCACCCACGCCGTGGCCATGGCGCGTGCCATGAAGGACGGCAAGGTCAATTTCTACTGGCAACAGTGCAACAACAACATGCAGGCCGGTCCGAACATCAACGAGGAACTGTATCCCGGCTGGCGCAAGCCGGAAAACTTCGTGGTCGTCTCCGATCCCTACCCGACGGTGTCGGCGATGGCTGCCGACCTCGTGCTGCCGACCGCCATGTGGGTCGAGAAGGAAGGTGCCTATGGCAACGCCGAGCGTCGCACCCAGTTCTGGCGGCAGCAGATCAAGGCGCCAGGCGAATCGCGCTCCGACCTCTGGCAAGTCATGGAATTCTCGAAGCGTTTCAAGATGGAAGAGGTGTGGACCGAAGAATTGCTGGCCAAGGCGCCGAAATACAAAGGCAAGACCATGTTCGACGTCCTCTTCGCCAATGGCGTCGTCAACAAGTTCCCGGCCAAGGGTATCCAAGCCGGTTTCGACAATGATGAAGCGGCCTGGTTCGGTTTCTACCCGCAGAAGGGCTTGTTCGAGGAATACCGGACCTTCGGTGTCGGCCATGCCCACGACCTGGCCGAGTTCGAAACCTACCATCAGTCACGCGGCCTGCGCTGGCCGGTGGTTGGCGGCAAGGAAACCTTGTGGCGCTTCCGCGAGGGTTACGACCCGTATGTCAAGAAGGGTGAGGGCGTGAAATTCTACGGCCACAAGGACGGCAAGGCAGTCATCTTTGCGCTGCCCTACCAGCCGGCCGCCGAGTCGCCGGACAAGGAATACGACATGTGGCTATGCACGGGTCGGGTGCTCGAACACTGGCATACCGGTTCGATGACGCGACGGGTTCCGGAGCTCTACAAGTCCTTCCCGGATGCCGTGATCTTCATGCATCCGGATGACGCCAAGGCGCGCGGTCTGCAACGCGGCATGGAAGTCAAGGTGGCGTCGCGCCGTGGAGAAATCCAGCTGCGTGTCGAAACCCGGGGGCGCAACAAGCCGCCGCGGGGGCTGGTCTTCGTACCCTTCTTCGATGCCGGGCGCCTGGTCAACAAGCTGACGCTGGACGCCACCTGTCCGATTTCCAAGGAAACCGACTACAAGAAGTGCGCGGTCAAGGTCGTCCGGGCCTGATTGCCCGAATCGTCAAGAAAAAGCGGCCGGGAAGACACCCGGCCGTCAATTGGAGGGTAAAAACATGAGATTTATCCCTGCTCTAGGCCTGGCGGCTGCCGTGCTCCTTTTGGGAGTGAGTGCTGCCGGTGCGCAGGAAAAACTGGAGTCGTTGCGCGGGGACGTGCCGATCGAGCAACTGTCCAAGAACGACAATATGTTCCGTCCGGAAAAGGACCAGGACCTTATCCCGCGCAACTTTCAGAAACAGCCGCCGCTGATTCCGCACAGCATCAAGGGCTACAACATCACGCAGA